>OGXX01003236.1_pt1 | contig 13806 bp, 13 predicted proteins | sample 1576301 | NCBI WGS metagenome assembly OGXX01 (sample SAMEA3541469, study PRJEB24748) | human gut metagenome | biome: human gut; feature: human-associated habitat; material: faeces | place: China | collected 2012
GTTCGGATTTGTCCAGCTCTGCTCGACCACAAGAAAAGCCACGATGAACCGTTTACAAATGCGGTTTTATCGTGGCTTTCTTTGTTTTCAGAATCCTGAAATCTGGCTAGAATGTGCCTTATTTGTGCCTTATCGCCCCAAAAAGTGCTTTACTCGGCGGCCGGAAGGCTCTTTTTTATCGTAGAAATTCGTGATTTTTCCGCACGATTTTTTCAACTTCCCGGCGGGCGGTTGCATCCGGCTCCCAAATGTGTTAAGGTGGGGCCAGACAAAATTTTTGAGAAGGAGCGCACTTATGAAATACGATTTTACTTCCATCCTGGACCGCCGCGGTAGAGACGCCATCGCAGTGGACGGCCTGAAGGGCGACGGCTTCTCCCCGGCTCCCCCGAAGGCGGGCTTTGACGCTATCCCGATGTGGGTGGCCGACATGAACTTCCCCACCGTGCCCACCATCCAGGAAGCCATCATTGAGCGTGCAAAACACCCGGCCTTCGGCTATTTTCAAGCCACGGATGCGTATTTCGACAGCATCATCCGGTGGCATGAGAAGCGCAACGGCGTCACCGGCCTGAAGCCGGAACACATCGGCTACGAGAACGGTGTGCTGGGCGGCGTCATCAGTGCGCTGAACTGCGTCTGCTCCCGCGGCGACAAGATCCTGATCCACAGCCCCACCTACATCGGCTTCACGATGAGCCTGAAGAACAACGGCTACGAGGCCGTGCATTCCCCGCTGGTGAAGGACGAGAACGGCGTCTGGCGGATGGATTTTGAGGACATGGAGAAGCATCTGAAGGAAGAGCATATCCATGCGGCCATCCTGTGCAACCCCCACAACCCCTGCGGCCGCGTCTGGGAGCGCTGGGAGCTGGAAAAGGCCATGGAGCTGTTCAAAAAGTACGACGTCTACGTCGTCTCCGACGAGATCTGGTCGGACATCATCCTGAACGGCCACAAGCACACCCCCACCCAGTCCGTCAGCGAGGATGCCCGGATGCGCACCGCCGCCTTCTATGCGCCCTCCAAGACCTTCAACCTGGCCGGTCTCGTGGGCAGCTACCACATCGTGTACAACAACTGGTGGCGTGACCGCATCGAGAAAGAGTCCAGCCTGAACCACTACAACATGATGAACGTGCTGTCCATGCACGCCCTCATCGGCGCCTATCGGCCCGAAGGCTATGCGTGGACGGACGAGCTCTGCGAGGTGCTGAGCGGCAATGTGAACTTTGCCTGCGACTACATCGAACAGCACTTTGCGGGCGTCACGGTCTCCAAGCCCGAAGGCACCTATATGCTCTTTGTGGACTGCACCGACTGGTGCGCCGCCCATGGCAAGACCATCGACGATGTGGAAAAGGCCTGCTGGGATGTCGGCGTAGCCGTGCAGGACGGAAAGATGTTCCACGGCCCCTGCCATCTGCGGATGAACCTGGCTTCGCCCCGCTCCCGCATCGAGGAAGCCTTCCGCCGGATGGATCAGTATGTCTTCCATGCGTAAGGTAGCAGAAAAAGGGCCCTTTGCCGGTTGGCAGAGGGCCCTTTTTGGTTGGTCAGAGGTCTTCTTCGGTCAGGAGCAGGTAGTACAGCACCTCGACCAGAAGGGCCGACGAGAGCAGGGATGGGACCGGGTCGGTCGCCACGATGCGCTGCGCCCGGTTGGAGGCCAGCAGCAGGTGGTCTGCCTGCGCGGCCAGAGGGGAGCGGCGGTCGCAGGTGATGAGCAGGACCGAGGCACCCCGCTCGCGGGCGGCGCGGGCCGTTTCCAGCAGGCGCTCGCTGCGGCCGGAGTTCGAGATGAGCAGCAGGGCGTCCCGCTCGGTCAGGGTGGCGGCAAAGGCTCTGGTCCGGCCGGGCACGGCGCTGGTCATGCAGCGCTTGCCCAGGCTGCCGAGCTTGAGCGACGCATCCATGGCCACGGGCAGGCTGTTGTCGGAGGCTTCGACCTCGATCAGCTCCGCGCTGCGCAGGACACTCATCGCCTTCCGCAACTGGCGCAGATTGAGTGCCTGGATGGTGGCGCGCACCTCTTCCTGCCGGTTGGCCTGCACCGACTGCAGGGCCTGCCGCAAGGGGTCCGGACTGGTGGAGTGCTGGGTCTCCGTCTCCTGCTGGTCCATCACATCCCGCGCGAGTGCCAGCTGGAATTTGCGGTAGTTGTCAAAGCCGAGCTTGTGGCACAGCCGGGTGACGGTGGCTTCCGAGGACTGGCTGGCGCGGGCAAGCTGGGCCGAGGTGACCACAGACGCCCATTTCACATCGTTGAGGATGCAGTCTGCAATGCGCCGTTCCGCGCTGTAAAGCTGGATGCCAGAACACAGCAGCGTGACGACGCTTCCCGGAGAATCGCGCATAGAAGATACCTCCCTACATCTATGAAGCGCTTTCAGTGGAGTTTTTCTTAGTGTAGCAGTTTTCGCGAAAAAAATCAATTATTTCCGTGAAGGAGGCTGAGCAGGACCGGAACACCGCCAGTTTGGCAAATCCAGACAAAAACCGGGAAAAACCGGCAAAAAGATCCCCCGTGCAAATCGCACGGGGGATCGTGAGTTCCGGGGATCAGCAGCCTTCCTTTTCGGCCAGCTTGCGGCCCATGAGCACGCCCATGACGGACGCCATCATCAGGCCGCGGGTCCAGCCGGAAGAATCGCCCAGGCAGTGCAGGCCCTGAATGTTGGTGTCGAGGTTCTCATCCATCTTGACCTTGTTGGAGTAGAACTTCAGCTCCGGGCTGTAGAGCAGGGTCTCGTTGGCGGCAAAGCCGGGCACGACCATATCCAGCATCTTGATGAACTCGATGATGTTGGTCATGGCGCGGTAGGGCATGGCGGCGGTGATGTCACCGGCCACCGCGTCCTTCAGGGTGGGCTTGACGTTGGACTGCGCCAGCTCCTTGGCCCAGGTGCGCTTGCCGTCCAGAATGTCGCCGTAGCGCTGGACCATGATGTGGCCTGCGCCCAGCATGTTGGTCAGCTCGCCCACCTTCTGTGCGTAGGCGATGGGCTGGTTGAACGGCTCAGTGAAGTTGTGGGAGACGAGGATGGCGAGGTTGGTGTTCTCGCTCTTCTTCTCCTTGAAGCTGTGGCCGTTGACGACGGCCAGGTCGTTGTCGTAGTTCTCCTGCGCCACGAAACCGCCGGGGTTCTGGCAGAAGGTGCGGACCTTGTTCTTCCAGGGCTTGGGGTAGCCGATGAGCTTGGACTCATACAGCACCTTGTTGACCTTCTCCATGACCTCATTGCGGCACTCGACGCGGACGCCGATATCGACGGTGCCGGGCTTGTGGGCGATGTGGTGTTCGGCGCAGATCTTTTCCAGCCAGTCCGCGCCGCGGCGGCCGGTGCCGATGACGACGGTGTCGGCATAGACGGCGCGGGGCTCGCTGTCGCTGCCCGCGCGGAGATACACGCCCTTGCAGACCTCGTCTTCCAGGATGATGTTCTCACACTCGGTGGAGAAAAGCATCTCGACGCCGTTGTCGGCCAGATAGTTCTGGATGGCCAGATAGAGCTGCTGGGCCTTTTCGGTGCCCAGATGGCGGATAGGGCAGTCCACCAGCTTCAGACCGGCGTGGATGGCGTTTTTGCGGATCTCCTTGATCTCCTCGCCGGTGTAGATGCCTTCCACATGGGGGTCTGCGCCGAACTCCAGATAGATCTTGTCGGTGTAGTTGATAAGCTCCTGAGCGAACTCCTCGCCGATGAGGCTGGGCAGGTCGCCGCCGACCTCATAGGACAGGCTCAGCTTGCCGTCCGAGAAGGCACCGGCACCGGAAAAACCGGTGGTGATGGCGCAGGTGGGGCGGCAGTTGACGCAGTGGCCAAGCTCTGCCTTGGGGCAGTGGCGCTTTTCCACCGGCTTGCCTTTTTCCACCAGCAGGATCTTCTTTTTGCTGCCGCGGCGCAGCAGCTCCACGGCGGTAAAGATGCCGGCCGGGCCGGCGCCAACGATGATCAGATCGTACGTTTCCATTGTTCTATAATCCTTTGCTGTATTTGATAAAAACTATCTCAGGCCGCGCTGCGGCCGGTTCCCCCGATGGGGAGATTTTATGCGGGCTTGTTTTACGGGTCGTCTTCCTGCTCCACCTCAGCGCTCTCGTCCACATGGTCGAGTTCGACGGCAGTGGCTTCCACATCGGCATGGGCGACCTCCGGGGCGACGATGCCGTCGCCGTTCAGGTCTTCCCCGGTGACGGCTTCCAGCATGGACTGCGTCTCCGGGTGCAGTTTCAGGAACCGCTTCACCGCGATGACGGTGTACAGCGCACTGAGCAGGTTCAGCGCACCCTCCACGATGAGGATGACGCCGATGGCCATGACCAGCGTTTCCATGGTGCCGAAGGGGTCGAGGATCATGACGATGCCCAGCACGATGCTCAGCACGGCCAGCAGCAGGAAGCCTTTCCAGCTGGGATACTGGCACTTGCGCAGCTCCAGTGCGTTCTGGATGCGGCCCAGACTGTCGAAGATGACGAACAGGCCGAAGACGATGGGCAGGATGCGCACCACGATGTCGCTGCGGATGATGAGGAACGCACCCAGCCCCAGACAGACCAGACCGGAGATCAGGGTCAGCTGGCTCTGGAAGACACCGCGCTCCACCGCAAAGTAGCGGACGAGCTGCACCGCTGCGCAGGCCAGCACCACGCCGCCCAGCGCATAGCAGACGATGTTCATCGCGGTGCCCGGCACCAGCAGCAGGAAGATGCCCAGACCCAGATAGAGGATGCTCATCAGGACCAGATTCCATTTCAACTTCTTTCCCATAAAACAGTCACGTTCCTTTCTCAATTTGGAGAATGCCGGTTCCGCTCACTGCATGGCAGGAGCTTTGTTGTACATGGGTTCGATGATCTTTTTGTCCAGACGGGCAAAGAAGACAAAACTCAGCGTCACGCTGACCAGCTCGGCGATGACGAACGACCACCACACCAGGTTGACGTTGCCGGTCTGGCTCAGCAGCCAGGCGGCAGGCAGCAGGACGACCAGCTGGCGGCAGACGGAGACGATGAGGCTGAACATGCCGTTGCCCAGCGCCTGGAAGGTGGAGGACAGGATGATGCTCATGCCGGCCAGCAGGAAGTGGAAGCAGATGGTGCGCATGGCCGGGATGCCGATGGCCAGCATCGCGTCGCTGGCAGCGAAGAAGCTCAGCAGCTTGTCCGGCACAAACTGGAACAGGCAGAAGCCGATGAGCATGATGCCCTCTGCGTAGCACATGGCCAGCTTGATGGTCTTTTTGACGCGGTCGGGATTACGGGCGCCGTAGTTGTAGCTGATGATGGGCACCATGCCGTTGTTCATGCCGAAGATGGGCATGAAGACGAAGCTCTGGAGCTTGAAGTAGACGCCGAAGACGGCGACCGCCGTGGCCGAGAAGGCCATCAGGATCTGGTTCATGAAGAAGGTCATCACGCTGCCGACGCACTGCATGGCGATGCTGGGCAGGCCGACGACATAGATGCGCTTGATGGCGTCTGCACTGGGGCGGAAGCCGCGCCAGCTGATCTGGATGTCGGGGTTCTTCTTCAGATTGAAGAAGATGGCGGCACCGGCACCGCAGAACTGGCCGATGACCGTGGCCACTGCCGCGCCGGTGGTGCCGGACAGGGCCTCACCGCAGTAGCCGAAGATGAAGATGGGGTCGAGCACGATGTTCACGATGGCACCGATGAGCTGACTGCACATGCTCAGGTTGGTGCGGCCGGTCGCGGCCAGCAGCTTTTCGCCCATGGTCTGCAGGAACAGGCCCAGACTGAACACGGAACAGACGGTCAGGTAGCGGATGCCCTGCTCGGCGATCTCTACATCACTGGTCTGCGCATAGAAATACGGCTTCATGCAGGTCAGGCCGATGATGAAAAAGGCAGCAAAGCTGCACAGCGCCAGGAAGATGCCGTTTTCAGCCGTCCTGTTGGCGCGCGCCTGGTCTTTTTCACCCAGGCTCTTGGACAGCAGGGCGTTGACGCCGACGCCGGTGCCGACACCGACGGCGATCATCACATTCTGCAGCGAGAAGGCCAGCGAAACGGCGGTCAGCGCACCTTCGCTGACATGCGAGACGAAGATGGAGTCCACGACATTATAAAGTGCCTGGACCAGCATCGAGACCATCATCGGGATGCTCAGCTTGACGAGCAGCGGGTTGATGGCCATGGTGCCCATGATGTTTTCTTTTTCCGGTTGTTTTACGGTGTCCATAATTTTCCTTTTACAAAAGGGCCCTCTGAAAATTCCCCGTATGCCCGTGAATACCGTATTGCCGAAGAGCTTTGCGGTGAAAAGCCTGAATACACAAAATATTCGTTCGTCTTTACACTTCGTTTTTCGGGAAAACGGTCAACCGGGCATCCCCTGAATATCCAGAGGTACCAAAAATTCTTCACAAAAAAGGGGGGCTGTAAAAAACTTGCTTTTTTACAGCCTCTAAAAATGCCGGCCGGGATCCCGGTATTTTCGATGCGATTCTGGGGTCAGACCCTTTATTTTGTCGAAATTCAAATGAATTTTGCGGCAAAACCACGGCTTTCAGCCGTTAAAACCAATGCCGTCGGACGGATCAGAAATTCTTCTGCTTGGGATGGCGGGGATTTACGAACTCCCGCCAGTCCAAATCTCCCCGGTCCAGACCCATTACCAGCGCTTCGCCTGTGGCAATGTTGGTGGCAACGGGGATCGTGTGCATGTCACACAGGCGCAGCAGCATCACATCATTCGGCTCGCCGGGCTTGGCGCTGACCGGATCGCGGAAAAAGAGCAGCATGTCGATCTCACCGCAGCCGATCATTGCAGCAATCTGCTCGGCACCGCCGCGCCCGCCCGGATACAGGCAGCGCACCGGCAGCCCGGTGGCATCGTGGACGATCTTGCCGGTCACACCGGTGGCAACCAGTTCGTTCTCCGACAAAATGCGCAGATAGGCTGTGCAGAACTGCGCCATCAACTCCTTGCGGGAATCGTGGGCAATTATTGCGATTCTCATAGCTGAACTCTCCCTCCGTACAGCCGTACTGCGACTGCACACAAACGTATACTATATAATAATACATGTGTACAAAAAATGCAAGTGCCGGACGGACAAAAATGCCCATAAAAACGGCGCTATGTCAAAAACCTTGGCAGAATGGCCAAACTCGGCTGTGAAATTTTGGTGAAACAGCGCGCGGCAGTTGTGCTATAATGGAAAAAACGGACAGACACTGTATGTGATTCTGTCTAAAAGGAGGATCTACCATGAGGAAATCAGCCCAGACCGTCATCCGCCCGGATGCCTACTATACGATTGCAGCAGCCAACGGCCGCGTGCTGGAAGTGGCCGATTTCAACACTGAGAACGGTGCCTCGGTCCGTCTGTGGAGCTATGAGGGCCAGCCTTGGCAGCAGTGGAGCTTTGAGGAATCGGCCGAGGGCGAGTACCGCATCAAAAACCGCTTTACCGGAAAGGTCATGGATCTGGCTATGTCCGGCGTCAGCAACGGCACTTGGGTACACCAGTGGAGCCGCACGGCCGGTGCCGGTCAGCGCTGGCAGATCGTTGACGCGGGCGGCGGCAAGGTCAAGCTGCGCAATGTGCTCGCGGATAAAGTCATCGACCTTGTAGGTATGCGCGTTGACAACGGCACGCAGGCCCAGATCTGGCAGGATGTATTCGGTGAGAACCAGCTTTGGAGGCTCGATCCTGTGCCCGAGCGGCTGCTGAATAAGGAAACGCCTGCCCCCAAGCCCAAGGAGGAGCCGCGGCGCACGACCCGCACCCAGACCGAGAAGAAAACCTCCGGCAAGGCGGCCCGGCGGACGAGTAAGAACAAGTAAGAAAAGCCTTCCCCTGCGGGGGAAGCTTTTTTTGTGGGTTGCAGGCAGCGCAAAATGTTGTTATAATAGTAAAAAACCGAAAGGCAGTATGACCATGCAGTTTACCGAACTTACCAATGTTTCGCCCGAGATCATCCGCGCTACGCAGGCGATGGGCTTTACCGATATGACCGAAATTCAGGAGAAGGCCATCCCGCTGATGCTGGGCGGGCATGATATGATCGCCAAGGCGCCCACAGGCACCGGCAAAACGGTGGCGTTCGGTATCCCCATCCTGTCCAAGGTGGACCCTGCCAGCCTCAAGCCGCAGGCAGTCGTCCTGAGCCCCACGCGTGAGCTGGCCCAGCAGATCGCGCAGGATCTGCAAAATCTGGCGCAGTTCCTGCCGGAGATCAAGATCGTCTGCGTCTACGGCGGCGCAGGCATGGATAAGCAGCAGCGCCAGCTCAAGCAGGGGTGCCAGATCGTTGTGGCTACGCCGGGCCGCCTGATGGACCATTACCGGCACCATGCCATTGATGTGTCGCAGGTCCGGACCGTCGTGCTGGACGAGGCTGATGAGATGCTGAACATGGGCTTCTACAAGGATGTGAAGTACATCATCGACCTGATGAAGCACCGCGAGAGCCTGTCGATGTTCTCGGCCACGATCAGCCGCGAGGTGCTGGACATCGGCTGGCTGTACCAGCACAATGCCGCCGAGGTCAGTGTCCGCCCCGTTGAGGATTCCAGCCCGAAGATCGCCCAGTATAAGCTGCTGACCACCGGCCGTGACAAGCTGGCGGATGCCGCGCAGATCATCATCTCCGAGGGCTACAAGCGGGTCATGATCTTCTGCAACACCAAGTATAACACCGGTATGCTGGCCAACCAGCTGGCGCGCCTGAACTTTAATGTGGACTGCCTGCACGGCGACCTGTCGCAGGCGGAGCGCAACCGGATCATGACCCGGTTCAAGGCCGGTGAGATCGATGTGCTGGTGGCCACCGATGTTGCAGCCCGCGGCATTGATGTCTCCGATGTGGACGCGGTCATCAACTACGATGTGCCCGAGGAAAACGAGCATTACACCCACCGCATCGGCCGCACCGGCCGCGCCCGCAAGCAGGGCGCAAGCTACCTGTTCTATACGAAGGAGGAGCAGAAGCGGGTCGAGCAGCTGCTGCGCCTGACCCGCAACACCGATGACTGCAAGAGCGTAAAGTTTGACTTCAACCACGAGCATCTGAAGGTGGAGGAAAAAGCAGCGGAGGATAAGTTCCAGATCAAGGCGTATTTTTGAGAAAGAAAAGCCGTAGGGGCCGGGCATGCCCGGCCCGCAACGTGAGAAGGATAGCCCCTTTATCTTTGGCACTGTAGAGAGGGGCCTTGCCCTTCCGCGGGACATCGAGGACGCCGCCCCCCACAACAAAAAAACACCTGCCTATTCCACACAGGCAGGTGCTTTTTTATAAGAATTTACAGACTCTCGATCATCCGTGCAACGATCTCGGTCGCGGTCTTGATGTACTCCGCAATGCTGAACTGCTTGACGACCAGAACCTCATAGCCGCTCTCGTCCGCGTTGTCGCTCATGGCGCGCAGGATGACGCAGGGGACATCGTTGCGTCCGGCAATCTGGCTGACCGCAGCGCCCTCCATCTCGACACAGTCGGGATGGCACTTTTCCTCGATGGCTCTTTTCGTCTCGGCATCGCCCACAAAGGTGTCGCCGGTGGCGATCTTGCCCGCAATGGCCTTCACACCGCAGGCCGCACAGGCGTCCAGTGCAGTCTGCACAAGAGCGGGGTCCCCGTGGTATTCGGTCTGGAACGGTGCGCTTTGGGCAATCATGCTCAGTTCAGCATCGTGGTAAACGACCGTCTCGCCGATGCAGACATCGCCGATGCCGATCTTGCTGGTCATGTTGCCGGCAATGCCACTGAAAATCAGCCTGTCAATGCCGTATTTTGTGCAAAGCACCTGCACGGTGGAGGCGGCGTTGGCCTTGCCCATGCCCGCACAGCAGACAACGACCTGCTTGTCGTGCAGGGTGCCGCAGTGGTATTCCACCCCGGCGTATTGCTCCTTGGTTACACTTTCCAGCCGGGCACACAGCTGATCCACTTCATCGGGCATAGCGCCCATAATGCCAATAATCATCTTGCATTCTCCTAAAAAACAGCGCTGTTCAGTCAATTATACATTAAAGAGGAACTCAATGACATCGCCGTCGTTCACAACATATTCCTTGCCCTCGGTGCGCTGCAGGCCCTTGGACTTGACGGCGGCATAGTTGAAATCGGCGTCCTCAAGGTCTTTGTAGGCAATGACCTGTGCGCGGATGAAGCCGCGTTCAAAATCGCTGTGGATCTTGCCGGCGGCCTGCGGGGCCTTGGTGCCGCGCTTGATGGTCCATGCACGGCACTCTTTTTTGCCGTCAGTCAAAAAGCTGATAAGACCCAGCAGCTCATAGCTTGCCTTGATGAGCTTGTCCAGACCGGTGGATTCAATGCCCATTTCCTGCAGGAACGCGATTTTTTCCTCCTGCGTGGAACCGGCAATGTCCTCCTCGGTCTTGGCGCAGATGGGGATAGCCTGCGCGTTTTCCTCCTTGGCGCGGGCGGCCACCAGCGGGAAGTAGGGATTTTCGTCCAGCCCGCCGAGCAGATCGTCCTCGCCCACATTGCAGGCGTAGATCACAGGCTTGGCGGAGAGCAGGCCCAGCTCCTTGCGGACGGCCTTCTGTGCATCGTCACCCTCGTCAAAGTCGAAGGAACGCGCCGGCTTGCCGCCCTCGAGCCAGGAGGCCAGTTCCGCCAGCCAGCCGGCCTCCGCCGCGGCAGCCTTGTTGCCGGTTTTGGCGGCCTTCTGCTGGCGGCCAAGGCGGTTGCTGACGACCTCCAGATCGGCCAGAATCAGCTCCAGATCAATGGCATCAATGTCGCGGATGGGGTCAACGCTCTCGGGCTTGTTGACGTCCTCCACAACATGGATGATGTTGTCATCGTCAAAGCAGCGCACCACATGGACGATGGCATCGCACTCGCGGATATGCCCCAGAAACTTGTTGCCGAGGCCCGCGCCCTGACTGGCGCCCTTGACAAGGCCTGCAATATCGAAAAATTCAACAATGGCAGGGGTTTTCTTGTCGGTCTGCCAAATCTCGGCCAGCTTGTCCAGCCGTGCATCAGGCACCGGCACAATGCCGGAGTTCGGCTCAATGGTGCAGAAGGGGTAGTTGGCTGCCTGCGCATTCTGTGTGCTGGTCAGCGCATTGAACAAAGTCGATTTGCCCACATTGGGCAGACCCACGATACCTAATTTCATAGCGTTTTGTATCTCCCGTCATTGGATTTTGACATATAGACAAAGTATATCACACATCGTGCATCTTTTCAAGGCTGCCGATGGCTGGCGGGCATTAAAAAAGCCCCTTTCAACTGCCATACAGCAGCCAAAAGGAGCTTAAATCGTACTATAACATCTATCGTAGTTGAACTACGATTTTTCTCAACAATTGTCGTAGCAAAACTGAGTTTTGCGCGGCGCTGCGGTTAAGCGGCGCGGCCAACTGTTGATTGGATGCTCATTTTAGTGCGATACTTCGCAGAAATCTTTCGATTACAGCTCAGCGAAGTACTTAATGGTGCGGACCATCTGAGAGGTGTAGGAGTTCTCGTTGTCGTACCAAGAAACGACCTGAACCTGATAGGTGCCCCGTCAATTATTATCGCTGTATAGCTGTTTTTTCGTTCTTTTGGTGGCTGTATGCTTTCTTTTTTCGTAGCGAAATTTCACAACAATTGTCGTAGTTGGGAAACTTCTTTATTTCTTTATTTAGGTGTTGACCTTCGTAGCAGGATTCTTGCTTTTTCTACCCTCTTTCTATTGCTTTATTGCGGCTTTCCAGCCTGTTTTATATACTCCCTCTAACGCCGCTGCGCGGCGCTGAGAGGGGCTGTAACGGTTTATGCGGTGGTATGCTGACGAATCAGTTTATCAAGCGTAGGGCGCGAAATTTCAAGCGTTTTTGCAAGCTGTGCCTTGTTCAACTCGCGGTTCAAATAGCGCTGATACTGTGCGGCAAAATCGTCCGCTTTGACCTCTTTGCGGCCTTTGAACTTGCCTTGTGCTTTTGCAATAGCGATACCCTCGCGCTGGGCGTTGACCCGGAGACGGCCTCCAAGGACGCCTGCAAGGTCGAGCACGACCTGAGCGAGGAGACCTACAGCAAGATGATCGCCTTTGCGGAAAAGGCGGAAAAAGAGCTGTAATTTGCCGATTACGAAAAGGAACGCCCCGAAGGCATGACGCTTTCGGGGTGTTTGTAATTTTGGGAAATACATCGTAGGGGCGGGTTCCATATCCGCCCATGGGGCTTTACGGTTGCCGTAACGTTGGCCGGCGGAGCGGGGGGCACCCCGCCCTACACCAACGATACCGTTGGCAATGTCCACTTATATGCCAAAAGGGGCGAACCTTGGGTTCGCCCCTTTACGCATCTTACAAAATCAATACAGCGGCTTGCTCTCCGGCTCCTGCGCGGGCTCGGTCGGCTCGGCTGCGGGGGCAGCGGCGGGCTGACGGCGCGCGGCGGCGACCTCCTGATGGAAGGTCACGGGGTTCGCGCGGTAGCGCTTCTCGATCTCAGCGTTGTAGCCGATCATCGCATCGGGATAGGTGCTCTGCATCTGGCGCAGAATCTCCTGCGCCTCGTCCTCGTTCTTGACGTGGATGTCATGGCAGGCGTTCTTCTCGGTCGCGCCATAGACGCGCACCATTATCTCCTTGCCGACGGTCAGGATTCCGTAGGCCTTGTGGCGCACGGTGTACTGGTACGCCCAGACCACGTCGTCACCGGCCAGCACCCAGGAATTGCCGCCCTTGTCGTACATCAGCCAGCTGCGGCTCATGCGCACCTTGCCGTCCTGCATCGTGTCCTCGTAGAAACGGTCGAGCGCCTGCTCGGTGCCTTCCGGGTCAGCGGTGGCAGCGATATAGCGGCGGATCTGCTTCTGGAAGCCGCCCGTCAGGGAGCGGACGACAAACCAAATCAGCAGTGCCAGCACCAGCAGAATCACAATGCCCATGAAGCCCAGCACAAAGGTATCGCTGCCGTCGATCTCGTCATCGGTCAGCACCAGCGGCAGGAAGGTGCAGCCGTCCTCCAGACCGATGTCGTCATAGCTGAAACCGGCGTCGATGAAGTAGTCCTCCCACAACTGCTTGGTCTCATCGTCCATCCGCTTCAGGGTGCCGCGCACGGTCACGTAAGAGCCGTCCCACTCGTAGCTGCCATCCTCGTCGTCCAGCATGCGCGCGGTGTCGTCGACGACCGCCTCGGCGTCGTCGATTTTGGACGCGGGCACTTCCAGACCGATGTAAATGGTTGCGTCCGGCGTGTTGATGGGCATAATGTACTCGCGCGCGGAGACCTCATCGCGCTTGCCGCTCTCGCTGCGGACGGTTTCGGCGTAGTGGTCGATCAGGGTATCGACATCCATCGTGATATATTGCCCCTGCAGGGAGAGGATGTCCTCGTGGTCGTCCAGCGGCTCAAAGTAGGCGGGGCCGGCCAGCATCTTGACGATGCCGGGGCCAAACACCACGCCGAGGGCGGCCGTGACGATGCCCAGCACGATGATGCACCACAAATTGCCGAGCAGGGTTTTCTTTTTCAGGGATTCCAGCATTTTGTTTCCTCCATTCTTTTGTTAGGGTTCACAATAAGTGTAACAGTTTGTTCATATATTGTCAACCGATTGCGCATGTCTGCGCAAAAAATCTTTGGGTGTTGCTTCCTAAAGCCGGTCATACACAGCGCGCAAAAAAACGCCCCTTCCGGTTTGACCGGAAGGGGCGGGGTTCAGCTATTTAATTCGCAGTTAAGCTACTCGCAGATTACAGCTCAGCGAAGTACTTAATGGTGCGGACCATCTGAGAGGTGTAGCTGTTCTCGTTGTCGTACCAAGAAACGACCTGAACCTGATAGGTGTCGTCGTCGATC
>OGXX01003243.1_pt1 | contig 13780 bp, 6 predicted proteins | sample 1576301 | NCBI WGS metagenome assembly OGXX01 (sample SAMEA3541469, study PRJEB24748) | human gut metagenome | biome: human gut; feature: human-associated habitat; material: faeces | place: China | collected 2012
TGTTCGTTTCACACCAGTGCAGCAGACAGTAAAAACGAGCAGTTCGTAAATGTAAATGTTTTTAATAAAGTATATTATGGAACCGTTACGAAGAATGCTGATGCCGGAGAAGCTATTTTCACTCCTGCCGGTAAATCCGCTGATTTTCTTCAGATAGAAGGAAGATGGGATGACGATGCTTTTTCCGGTGACTGTGTCATTTCTTACAAAGATGGAGAATCAGCAGAAGTTCAGTACAAAGACGGTCTGATTTCAGGAAAAATAAAAGAAACAGACCCTGACGGCATTTTTTTAAAATATTCTGCCATTGCCGGAAAACCATACAAAAAAATTAAATCCTATTCTGCCGATTCCAAAGCAGCATCTGTAGACTGGTTTTATCTTTGTACTCCAATCTCAGAATGGAAAGCAAATGCCCGGTCTATACCTTATAAAGAATTAACAGAAAATCCTTACGATCACGTTGATCATCCAATTGAGCTTGAAGGTGAAGTTCAGGAAATCTACGAAAGCACAAAATATGCCTATTTCAAGATCAAAGATGATGCCGGCAATCCTTATCTGTTTCGTGCCGTAACATTAAAAACAGATAAATTTGCTACTCCATGTATTCCAAATCTTTCCGTAGGTGACAGGATAAAAATTTACGGCGTTTATAATGGTTTGTCCGAGATTTCGGACAGCTCTACCATTTTATATCACCGCCTGCTCGGTTACAAAAAGTCATTTGATTCATTTAAGGACTGGATTATTTCAGAAGATGCCATGAAACAATACAGCGATCTGGTATCCGTTACGGATGTCGAAGCTCTTGATTCTCTTCCGGAATTTACCACGATCTGTGGGGAAATTGAAGACGATGACACCGCCGCTGATCCGATGCACCTGACGAAAGATTACAGAGAAATCTGCAAATATCCTCTTTATTATGCTGACTCAAAAGTTTCCGTAACCGGCAAAGTTGTATATGAAAATGCTGATGCCGAGTCAAACAATCTGGTTATGCTGTTATCTGAAGAGGGCACAGGACATATCTATTCATTATCCATGAAAATGAAAGACTATGTTTCCTATCTGGATAAGAAGATCACCTGCTCAGGAACCTTCAATGGAAATAACAAGATTCCTTACTGCAATCCGAACAGTCTCTCTGTCGGGTATGCACTTTTTCCAAATATTACTGTTGGCAAGATTCAGGATTGATTTCTTTAAAAGGAAAAGACTTATGAAAACACGAAATTATGGTATTGATTTTCTTCGAATGATTTCTATGATTATGATCGTCATGCTCCACACTCTGGGGCATGGCGGTATTTTACGTTCTGTTTCTTTTTTATCGGTACATTATCAGATTGCGTGGCTGCTGGAAGTGATTGCCTTCGGTGCTGTAAATACTTACGCTATGATATCCGGATTTGTCAGTGTTGATTCTCATTTTAAGATTTCAAACATTCTGATTCTTTGGCTTCAGGTCTTATTTTATGGAATCCTGATCAACACAGTTTTCTTTTTTCTGCTTCCGGAAAGCAGAAATACATCCGGCTGGATACAAGCACTCTTTCCGGTCACCCGAAAAGAATACTGGTATTTTACTGCTTATGCAGGAGTGTTTTTTCTCTCCCCATTTATCAATCAGATGTTTCGGAATCTCTCCGAAAAGCAGATAAAAACTTTATTCTGTTTTATTTTTGTCGTATTTTCTGTGGTTCCAAGCATTTCACAGACTTTTACACCGCAGCAGGATGTTTTTTATATGGGCGACGGATACAGTGTTTTCTGGCTCACACTGATGTACCTTCTCGGTGCGTGCATCAAAAAACTGAATCTGGTCTCTCACTCTAAAAAGAAAAAATACTTTATCTTATATTTTTTCTGCATTTTAATTACATGGAGCAGCAAAATTCTTGTTGAAAAATTTCCGATCAGCGGATTTACTCTGGATTCTTCTTTTTTGATTCACTATACTTCGCCTTTTATTGTAGTGTCTGCCATGTCATTGCTTCTTGTTTTTGGCAGCATGAATTTTTCTGATTTTGCAAAAAAAATGATCATGCTGATATCACCGCTTTCTTTCGGTGTCTATCTGTTGCATGATCATCCTCTTGTCCGCAGTTATGTCATGACAGACCATTTTGCTTTTATCACAAATGGTTCTGTTTCAAAAATGCTCTTATTCTTTTTCGGAATTATCCTTGCCATTTTTGTTGTTGGCTGCTGTGTAGATGCGGTTCGAAGCAAACTGTTTCAGTTGCTTCACATACGCAAATCCTTAAGTAAGCTTGACCGATATTTTGATGTCTGAACGATTACGGAAGACTGTGTAACTATTTCAGACAAATCGAATCATTTACTGCCAAATCTATAAAAATACTTTTAAACATTTCTGTTTTTCATACTCGCAATCAGTCTTCGATAGGATTCTTCCAGATCTGTTTCCGGCTGCCATCCAAGTGCCATCAATCTGGTGGCAGCCAGATGCATTTTTGTATCACTGGCATATCCAAATTTATTTTCCTTTGGAATATCAAATACAACCTCTATCGGCTTTTCTGCAATCTTCTCTGCAACAAATTTTGCCATATCTGCAATCGTAATATGCGATTTCTCATTCACCACATTATAGGCCTGCATATTTTCGCCTTTAACCAGAATGGTCAGCAATGCCCGTACTGCATCCGCCGTATAGCAATAATTTCCTTCGGATTTTCCTTCTGTATGAAGTACAATATCACTGCCCTTCATGGCACTTCTTGCAAACTGTGCAAAAACACGGTTTTCCCCCGGCAATACTCCAGCACCAAACGTCTGTGCCAGTCTTGCAATCTTCACCGGAACTTCATACTGCGTTCCATAGGCAACGCACATATTCTCACACATACGCTTGCTTTCCGGATAATTGCTCCGTAATGCCAGCGGATTTAAATAACCCGTCATTTCCTCTGTCACCATCTGATCATCCTGTAAATTTAATACCCCATACATTTCCATTGAAGAAACATAAACCATGCTTCTGACCTGTTTTTCCTTTGCAAGTTCCAGCAGATTCTCCGTTCCGTTAAGAGACGTCCGGATCACGTCCACCGGTCTGCTGATCATGATTTTAGAAGTCGTGATACTCGCACAGTGAATGATATAATCAATCTTATCTTTTACAGCAACCGGCATTGTAATATCTCCGATCACCAACTTTAAATCCTCTCTTTTTAACAGATCACCAAAAAGTTTTTCTGCCTTTTCCTGATTACGCACAAGTGCCAAAATTTTGATACCTGTCTCTTTTCTTCGATTATAACACTGCAATGCTTTTACCAGAAGAGAACCTATCAGCCCGGTCGCACCCGTTACCAGAACGGTCTTGCCCTTCAGCTCTTCCAGTGGAATATCACTCTCTGAAATACGATCCAGGTCTTCCTGTAAAATAAAATCGTCTGCACTTTCCTGTAAAATTTTATGATTCATTTTGCATCTCCTTGTCTGTTACTGTAGCCGTCTTACTGTTCTTTTTTAGGATTGTATATGTAAAATGTAAATAACATCCTGCATAGATAATTACTATATACTTGTCAAGTCCCCCATTTGAAAACAGATAATTTCCATAGGTAAATAAACTAAATAATATTGCCACCGAAGAATACTTTAAATAGTCTTTATTGATGCAAGTAAGTATAACCAAAAGTATTTCCAACGGATATGCATATCTTTCATGCATTGCCGGTAAAAACAATACACAAGTCCAGATAAACCAGCTCGCAATACATACAAAATTTTCAGGACGACTGCAATCTAACTTTCTTTTCATAATAATATACAATCCCATACCACATATGCTTGCCGCCATAACGATTGCTGCCGTTTTTAGCCATTCATAATCATTTCCTACAAACATCCAAAAGCTCGGAAAATTCACATGCATATACTGGTATGTATCTGTCTGACTCGCATAAATTCTAAACGGATCAAGTAAGCTCCGTCCCTGGACAAAAGCACATATTCCCGATATCCAGAAGGTAAACACGGTAATAAGAAGTTCAAATACGCTAAATTGTTTTTTATAAATATAGAAGCATATAATAAATGGAAAAATAAATATTGTCTGCATTTTAAATGCAAAAGCAATACCTAAAAAAACAAATGCACTGTGATATTTTCCCTTATACAAATACAGTAATGTAAGAATGATAAAGGTCGTATAAATAGAATCGCATTGTCCCCAGTAAGCAGAATTAAGAATAACGGTCGGCAACATGATCACTGCAGCAAACGTAATAAAAAATACTTTATCATTTTTTTCTTTTTTGCTCAATTCGCATGCAAATATAGCTGCTGATATTGCCATGCAAAAATCAAAGAAAATCGATAATATTTTATAGTAATAAATGCTCTTGTCTCCTATATATGTAAATAATGCTACTATTGTCTGATATAATATATTATAATCTCCAACCTGATTTTTTAAACTATGGATGCCTCCGTTATCCGCTATTTTTTGAAACCATCCCAGAAGAAACCATGTCATATCACCGGAAACAAAATCTCTTCCCGCATAACGTACAACAATTGCCAAACCTGTAATTGCCAGCATAAATAATATATTAACATTCCGTTCCACAAATTCTACAATTTTTCTTTCTATTTTGAACATTTCTTTTTCTCCGCCTTTTCATCTTTTTCCCATGTACGTTCACTGATAATGTATCGAGGTCTTGCTTTTACCTCCATGTAGATTTTTCCGATATATTCTCCCAAAACACCGAGACAGATCAACTGTATTCCTCCCATAAAGCATACGATACATACCGTACTGGACCATCCGGCTACGGTTCTTCCTAAAATTGTTGCAACAACTGCCCAGATAATTCCTATAAAACTTAAGGCAGAAACTCCAAGTCCAAACCCTGCAATCAAGCGAATCGGTTTTACACTCAAACTTGTAATTCCATCAAATGCCAGTGCAAGCATTTTGGAAAGTGGATAATGAGATTCCCCGGCAATTCTTTCGTGCCTTTCATAATAAACGCTCGTACTTTTAAATCCTACCAGTGGAATCATACCTCGCAAGAATAGATTGACTTCTTTAAAATTTGCAAATTCCTTTAATACTCTGGCTGAAACCAGTCGATAATCTGCATGATTGTACACAATCTCTCCCCCAAGTTTATTTAATAGCTTATAAAAAGTCTGAGCCGTAAATCTCTTAAAAAATGTATCGGTATCACGATTGCTTCTTACACCATATACGATTTCGCAGCCCTCATGATAACGATCCACCATCGCTTCCATAGCAGCTATATCATCTTGTCCGTCACAATCAATTGAAATAGTAATGTCCGCAACATCCTTTGCTTCCATCATTCCTGCCAGAACAGCATTTTGATGTCCTCTGTTTCGGCTCTGACAAATCCCGATGAAATGTTCGTCTTTCTCCGAAAGTTCCTTAATCAAATCCCATGTTTTATCTTTACTTCCATCATTCACAAACAAAATTCTGCTGTTTTCACTTATTTTATCTTTTGTGATCAATAAATTCAGCTCTTCCAGAAACATTTCTGATGTAATAGGAAGCACTTTTTCTTCATTGTAACAAGGTATTATCATATATAATCTTGGTTTCATTTTTTCTCCTCAAATGCTTTTATAATCTGCTTTTCTTCTTTATCTCACTGTTTAATTTTTCCATTCCACTCGCTGCTAAAATACAAAATACCGGAGCATATGTATATAGATATCTGGCTCTCGCTTCGAAAAGCACTTCAAATAAGGTCAGTCCTACAATGGAAAGCATCAGCACTATAATTTCCTGCCGATTTTCTTTCCTCAATCCCGAAACAGCAACCGCACCCATTACAAAAACCCAGATACTCTGCATTACTGTTACATAGATATCATAATATTTGTGATCTGCATAATATACATTTCTTAGAAAGACAGCTATATGATTATCAGGCTGCGGAAAAACAACCATAAAAAAGTTTCCTTCTCCGCCCCATGCATAAGTACCATCATTATAGACAGTAAGCATCTTTTTTGCTAAAAATCGAAGATAACCTGCTATTCCCATATCTTTCATTCTTTCAAAAGTTCTTTGTATATTTGCTTTTTTTCTTTCCTGTGGCGTTGCAAAGGATTTCGAATACGCCACATCATCCCCAACGTAAAGACCTCCACCTTCTTCATTATTTCCCATCATCAGAAAATGGGACATTCCCAATCTCTGATTTGAATCCAGAACAATTTGATTTTTTTCACAAATCAGGTTGATACTTGTTTTTATTGTTATTAGTGAAAGAATAAAACATCCCGCCAAAATCACAATTTGAAGAAGTTTTTTCTTGTTTTTTAAACAACCGAAAAACTGGATGATAAACAGTGCTATCAGCATAATAAGACATTGTGGCTTGATATTATATCCGATACATCCTGCAATCACTGCCATAATTTTGGAAATCCACTCCATTTTTTCTGTTTTATTTGGTTTCATAAATAAATAAAACGTCAGTATCGGAAAGACCACTCCTAACGAATCTGAATAAAAAATTACATTCCACGGAGATAAGCCAAAATTTAAAACAGCTAATATAAAGGCAGCAAATGCAATTTTTTTCTTACAAATGAGATTGGCACTTTTATATGTCAAATAGCACGCAGCGACATTTATCATTGAATTAAGAACTGCAAAAAACATTAACTGTACAACTTCATTTTCATTTGCAAACAAATTACAGAAAGAAATAACAGCTGACTCTATAAACAGCAGCAGTAAATTATTTGGATACATAGAAAATGGATATCTTATAACGATATCCGCCCGATTTCCGTTTACAAATATTTTTGCACTGTTATAAATTCCTCCTGCATCCCAGCCAGGCTCAAAAACTATATTGTAAGCAATAAAAATTTGAACAACAAATAATATAATCAAAGAAATTCTTACAATTAAATCATACTTCCATATCCTTTCTGCCTTCTGCTTTCCATTTCTTTTATATCGCCAGTAATATACAAATGCCCCAGCTAAAATAATTCCCCCTAAAATTACAATATTGGGGATCAAAAATCCTTTTTTTAATTTAAAGCTGCACCATTGTCCAAATAATATCAACAAAAATATTATTCCAACTATAAGTGCATACAATCTCTGCGTTGCCTGATAAGCAAATTTTTTCACTCTTTCTCCTCCGATTTTATTATATTTCTTTTATATTATACCTTACTTTTTTTGCTTTTTAAAGCTCATATACTTTTTTTGCTTTTTAAAGCTCACAGTTTACAAATTATTTTTACTTCATTGAAAAAGGCTTTTCAGAAAAAGAGGCATGCGAAATAGCGGAATTTCCAGAAAACATAAATACATAACCTTTTTGCTCATATTAAAGAACTGCCACTCCGGTGTTTTATCACCTTTGTGGCAGCTCTTTTTAACCGCTTTTTATTTCAGAATCAATGTTCTTAACTCTGGTTTATTTTGTAATTTTTACGCTTGCTTTCTGACCTTTTTTACTCAGAAGTTTCTTGTAGCTGTTTAATTTCTTAGCTGGAACTTTAATCTTGCAGTTCTTATGGATACCCTTAAATGCATTTTTTCCAACGCTCTTCAGAGATTTGGATTTGATTGTAATAGTCTTCAGATTTTTAGCTCCGCTGAATGCATTTGCACCGATCTTTGTTACCTGACTTCCGATGACAACTTTCTTCAGTTTTCTGTTGTTCTTAAATGCATTCTTTTCAATTCCAACGACTTTGTATCTTCCGTTTGCCAGTTTTACGCTCTTTGGTACGTTAAAGCTTGTATTGTTGGCTTTACGCGGTTTTACCAGAACTACTGTCTTTTTCTTTGCGCTTGTTACACGATAGATACCTTTTCCTACCTTTGCTTCTGTTCCAACAGTTGGATTTTTGGAATCGGTTGACGGAGTTTCCGGCTCAGGTGCTTTTTTCTGAAGTTTAGCTGCTGCTGTCTGCAGATCTGCAAGTGCCTTCTCTAAGTCTGCTTTCGTTGCCTTTTCATCTTTTGCTACTTTTGTTGCTGCTTCCAGAGCTTTCTTATATGCAATCCAGGAATCTGCTGTGTAATCATTTTCTTTTTTATTAGCAGCAGCTACAATTTCATTATTTACTTTCTCAACCAAATCTGCCGGTACTGGCGTCGGTGTCGGATCTGGTGTCTTCGGAATTTCTACAGTAACAGTGCAGGTTGCTGTCTTGTTTCCGTCTTCCGTTGTTACAGTAATCGTTGCTGTTCCATTTGCTACTGCTGTTACTTTTCCGTTTGCATCTACGGTTGCTACGGCTGCATTACTTGTTGCAAAGTTTACAGCTTTAATGCTTGCAGTTGCCGGTGCTACCGTTGCCTTCAGTTCTACTGTCTGACCTTTTTCTGTCAGTTTTGCAGTTGTTTTATCAAGGCTCACTCCTGTTACTGCTTCATATGCCGGATTATTTTCATCTGCTGCTCTCAGTGCATTCTTTGCATCCAGAACTTTTTTAACTGCAGCTTTGACCTGATCTTTTGTTGCAGTTGTTCCAAGTGCTTTCATTTCGCTCATTGCATCATTTAATACTTTAACACTTTCTGCTGTATAGCCTGTAAGATCCATTGCTTCGATTCTCTCTGCAACTTTTGTTACGTCTGCATTATACAGGACTACATGTGCATAACTGTCATTTCCAATGGAACCATTGTCAGATGCCATCAGTGTGAAATAGAAATCTTTTCCGTCAATCATTCTGTCCGGATTTTCATTCTCAAGACCTGTCAGAGTGATCTTCTTAGATGTTTCACCATCTTTGAATGTAACAGTTCCTGCAAGGTCTGTATAGTTTACACCCTGCTCAGCTCCTGCGGACTGTGTTGAGTAAGTTACGGTAACTTCACCCTTAGAGCCACCTGTACGTGTGATCTCTACTTCGGTTGTTCCGCCATACATCAGATCGTACTCGGACTGTTTCATCGTAAAGATACCAGAACCATCTGCATACCAGATTTTACTGATACCAAGAGCTTTTGTAACACGTGCCAGTTTAATCGTATGTGTGCCATATTCAAGATCCGGAGTTGTATACAGGATTGCTCCCATCTTTCTCGGTGACTGCTGTGTATTTACGCTGTCCACCTTTTCTCCGTCAATATAAACATCCATCATACCATGATTCGGATCTGCTGTACCAACTACCCATGCTTTTGTTCCTGTAAAGGTAAAGGTTGCTGCCAGCCCTGCTGTATCACCCCATGCAGAACTTTTTGCATTTCCGTCTTCATCTGCTTCAAAATTCCAAGTTCCTTCTCTTGTCGCATCATTGATAGAAACTTTTTTCAGATTGCTCGGCAGGCTTGCATCGCTTCCTGAAGAAGCTACTTCAAATCCACCTACGTTGCAGATCTTCGGTGTATCTTTTGCACCGGTAATGTTGATGCGTACAGCAGTACCTTCTACTGTTTCACCACGGCACAGACGTTTGGAAGAAATGGTCTTTCCGCTTGCGAAATCATGCCATCTTCCTGTGATATCCTTATACTCTACAGTAAAGGAAGAAATGGTCTGTCCTTTCTGGATATATTCTTCGATGGATACCACATCAAATTTCTTCACACCGCCAAGGTTGATTTCCAGACTTCCTGTTGTCTTTCCTTCTGCCGGTGCCCAGTATGTATTGTCATATGTTTCTCCGTTTGGAATGGTATCCAGAACATTTGCTGCTCCGTATTTATCGGAATCTTTCCAGGTAGAATCTGCAGTAGCTGTTACTCCGCTTACTTTTGTCAGATCATTTTTGAAAGTTTCTTTGATATTGTTTCCAAATTCTTTGAAACGGTTCAGCTGTTCTGTTCCGATGGTTCCCTTTTTATTCGGAGACAGGTTCAGAAGCAGTGCTGCACCATGACCTACGGTACGGAAATAAATATCAGCCAGTTCTTTTTCAGATTTTGAAGTGTTATCACCTGCTGCATCTCTCCAGAACCATCCAGCCAGCATCTTGGTATCTACTTCCGGTACAGACCACTGATCTCCATCTGCTTTTCCTACGATAGCTCCGTCTACTCTAGGATACAGCGTTGTATTTTCGTAACTTGTTCCGGCATCTACTTTTGCCCATGTCTCATCGGCTGCAATTCCATTTTCGTTACCGATCCAGTGGATACCACCGGTGCTTGCCAGTGCTTTATCAGAAGCATTGATACCTTTTACTGCTGCATGTGTACCAAAAATCTGGCAACTCGGGTTTGTATCACGGATTGCACTGAAGATAGCAGTCCAGTCGTAAGTCTGTACATGGCTTCCGCTTCCCTGTGCACCGTCCATCCACCATTCTACAAAACGGTCGGAACGACGATTCGGGTTATTGTTACCATATTTATAGCTTCCGTCTGCTTTCTTTGCAGTACAGATTTCTCTGATCCAGGTCGTATACAGTTTGTTATAGTCTGTAAACTCACCTTTTCCTTCGTTGCTCTTGGTGTTGTTGTTATCACCAAAGCATCCGTATTTATCTTCATGGATATCCCACGGAGAAAGGTAAAGTCCCATATCCAGGTTGTACTTTGTACAAGCATCGGAAATCTCTTCCAGGATATCGCCCTTACCACCCTTGTAGTTGGTGCTTGCGATATCATAGTCTGTATAATCACTTGCCCACAGACAGAATCCATCGTGATGTTTTGCTGTAAGCATCAGTCGGCTGAATCCAGCTTCTTTTACTGTTTTTACCAGTTCTTCCGCATCAAAATCGTCGGAAAGTGTGAAGATTTCTGCCGGACTCTTTGTTCCGTAATTTTCGCCCCATTCAACGTTGTTAAAAGTATTCGGTCCAAAGTGACAGAATGCGGCTGTTCCCTGTTTCATATACCAGAGCTGTTCATCATTTGGTGTTGCTCCCCAGGTTTTTGGTGCCTCTGCATCTTCTGTCTCTGTAGTATCTTTGATATCTACGGTAACGGTGCAGACTGCTGTCTTGCTTCCGTCTTCTGTTGTAACTGTAATATTCGCAATTCCATTTGCAACTGCTGTTACTTTTCCTGTTTTTGCATCAACCGTTGCCACTTTTGTATCACTTGATGCAAAGCTTACATTTTTATTGCTGGCATCTGTCGGTGCTACGGTTGCAGTCAGCTGTACTGTCTGACCTTTTTTATTCAAAACAGCTGTTTCTTTATCAAGTGTAACGTCTGATACAGCTACGTTTGCTTTTTTCTTAAATTCAAATTTATCTACCTGCGGTCCAACTTTTGGAGTTGTAGCAGTAAATCTCAGTTCACCCTGTCCGGCTTTTGTAACTTTAACTGTAAAAGTTACCGTATGTGTGGTAGTTGCATTTTGTTCTCCATAAACATCTACGCTTCCGCTCTCAATGTTGGTGCCTTCCCATACAAATGCATTTGGTGTACCACCCTCTGTACGTCCGCTGCGGTAAGTAGCTGTTACGCTGTACTCACCTGCTTCCGGTGCATTGAACTTCATGGAAATAGCATCTCCATTTTCAAACCAGTTTGCGATCTTGCCACCACTTGCCCAGCTGGCATCTTCTACATGTACATGATTTTTAGTATCGCCATTCAGCGGATGCATGGTAAAATTCTCTGCCTCTACCGTCAGTGTACTACTATCTGCCGGCAACTCATATACTGTTTCCTCATCTGCCTGTCCTTCTGCTGCCACTGCATCTGCTGCGAATACCTGACTCATCGGTACTGCAGGTCCGGAAATAACCATTGCAGCTGCTGTCATGACAGCTAAATACTGTTTCCATTTCATAAAAGCCCTCCTTATTTGCTTATACAAAAAAATTAGCTATATCTATTTCATGCTACCATTTTCAGTACTCTTTTTCAACTATTTTTTACTAAAAAAAGCTGATTAGTGGAATATTTTTTATCCATCCTTCCAATAATCAGCTTTCAGAGATTCTTTTTTTCTATCTATTTTGCCCTGTAATTTTCTGTTTTGTATCAGAAAATCATAAAATTTATTCTTTTGTGTGTTATTTTTTGATACTCTATTTTACAAATCTGTTTACTATATAAGCGTTTGCTTCTTTTTCTTCCTGATCATCCAGTGGTTGAAGCTCAATGTCTTTTCCATATTTTCGCTCCAGTGCTTTCTTTATCAACCAGTCACAGACCTGTGGATTTTTCGGCAGCAGTGGTCCGTGCAGATAGGTGCCGATCACATGCTTGTATACAATACCTTCATAGCCGGATTCACCGTCGTTTCCGGAACCATACAGGACTTTGCCAAACGGCTGGTTATCACCGATATCGGTACGTCCGCCATGATTCTCAAACCCGACAACCGGCATATCAAAGAGATCACTTTTCAGTACAATATTGCTGATCAGTCTTCCCGGTTTCTGCTCCGTGTGGAGTTTGACCAAATGCAGTCCTTCCATGCGGCCTTCGTCCGTCTGATAGTAATCTCCAAGCAGCTGATAACCACCGCAGACAGCGATCACAACACCGCCGTCTTCCACATAATCTTTAAAGTTTTTCTGGATCTGCTGCAGTCTTTTGCAGACGATCATCTGCTCACGGTCAGAACCGCCTCCGAGCAGTACAATATCCAGTTTGGAAAAATCTACTTCATCTTCCAGTTTAAATTCCAGCGTTTCTGCTTCAATGCCTCTCCACTGGCAGCGTTTCATCATGCACTGGATATTTCCCCGGTCTCCGTAGAGGTTCAACAGATCCGGATAAAGGTGTCCGATTGTAATTTTCATAGTTTCTGCCGCCTCCTACGCTTTTTCCTGTTCTAATTTTTTCAGGATATTGTGAGTGTCATAAAGTGCCGTATAATTTACCAGCACGTACAGATTTCCGGTTCCGTCTGCAATGCGGCTGCGGATCGCCTTTTCTACATCCGGTTCCAGCCTGGATGGAATATCAACATATTTCAGACGCAGACGCATATCCTGGCATCGGATTCCGCTGACCGTGATCGACGCTGCATTCATATCCTGAAAACGGTCAAAATCCACATCCCAGAGCCAGGAAATATCCGTACCATCCTGATCTTTATCGTTGATCAGCACGATGATATCTTTCGGTTTGTCATCTTCCTGCACTGCGGAAATATTCTGGTTAAATCCAGCCGGATTCTTTGCAAGGTTCAGCAGAACATCGGTATTTTTGATGTGAAAATACTCCATACGTCCGTTCTGCGGATTGTAGTCTGCCAGCACTTTGTTGTAATTCTTTAATTCCAGACCGGCTGTGCGAGCTGCTGCATAGGCTGCCAGAATATTATAAACGTTGTAGAATCCACGGTAGTTGGCTTTTATTTCTCTGTTATCCACATCGAAGGAAAGTTTTCCACCGCTTTTTACGTTTTCAGCATCAAAATCGAGCTTCGGTCTTTTAAATCCGCAGTTCGGACACTCATAATCCCCAAGCTGACTGTAATGGTAAAAATGGTAATTCAGCTTTTCTCCGCAGCATTTGCAGAACTGACCTTCACGGATCTCTCTTGCATTTTCTTTTTCCTGCTGACACTGCTTTCCGATACCAAACGTAACATATTTGTTACCGGAATCTTTTGCAAGAAATGCCGAAAGTGCATCATCGCCATTTACGACAAGTGTCATATCAGGAGCCATATGCATGGCTTTTTTGAGCAGTCCCATGCGTTCTTCCTGCTTCGGTTCGATAAGGGACTGAAGGCGGCGGCATTCTTCGGGCATCAGATAGCTGAACGATAAATCCTCAAGTTCGACTTTTATCGCACCCATTCCGAACCTGTCCGCAAGGGGGGCGTAAACATCCATGGTTTCCCGTGCTTTGCGAACACGCTTT
>OGXX01003245.1_pt1 | contig 13772 bp, 15 predicted proteins | sample 1576301 | NCBI WGS metagenome assembly OGXX01 (sample SAMEA3541469, study PRJEB24748) | human gut metagenome | biome: human gut; feature: human-associated habitat; material: faeces | place: China | collected 2012
GCGCTAAGGGTGTCATCAAGAAGAACACCGCTTCTCGCAAGATCAGCCGTATGGCAAAGCGTGCAAACAAGAACGCTTGAGTTCATGCCTGATCGAGTGATCGACTGACGAACAAAACCTCTGTGCCGGTTTCCGGTGCGGGGGTTTTTGTTTTTTTTGCATCCTACCACCTGCCGGGCGCGAACCGGCGCGAAGCAGCGCCGCTTTTTATCGCGGGCTAGTTCTGGTCGTGGCTCCGGCCGACCCAGGAGCAGACCACGCCGCAGACGAGGCTGGTGGTGATGCCGGCGGCAGCGGCGGTGAGCCCGCCGGTGAGGATGCCGATGGCCCCCTCCTCCTGCAATGCAGTGTGGACGCCTTTGGCCAGCAGGTGGCCGAAGCCCAGCAGCGGCACAGTGGCCCCGCACCCGGCCAGCTTGGCCAGCGGGGCGTACCAGCCGAGGGCCGACAGCACGACCCCCGCGACGACATAGCCCGTCAGGATGCGGGCGGGGGTCAGGCCGGTCAGGTCGATGAGGATCTGCCCGGCGGCGCAGATGCCGCCCCCGATGACGAAGGCCCAGAAATAGTTCATGATGCGGCTCCTTTCTCCGGCGCAGCCAGCTCCACCAGATGGGCGACGGCCGGGATACTCTCCTTTTGCAGAAAGGTGGTCTGGCTCATCAAGGCTCCGGTGGCGAGGAAGAGCACCCGCTTCTGGGTGCCGCGTTCCAGCCGGGGCAGGATGTGGGCGCAGAGCACCGCCGCGCAGCAGCCCGCACCGGAGCCGCCGCTCTTCACGGCCTGCTCGCTGGCGTCGTAGAGGATGCAGCCGCAGTCCACATGGTTCTTGATGAGCAGGCCCTCGGCGGCCAGCAGCTCCCGGAAGAGCTGGCTGCCCACATGGCCCAGGTCGCCGGTGTAAATGGCATCGAAATCCGGCGGCTCTGCGTGGGTGTCCCGCAGGTAGTGCAGCAGGGTCGCGCTGGCGGCGGGGGCCATGGCCGCGCCCATGTTGTTGATGTCCCGGATCTGATAATCCTGCACCCGCCCGAAGGTCACGGCCCGGATGCCGACCCCCTGCCCGGCGGGGCGCAGCAGACAGGCCCCGGCGGCGGTGGCCGTCCACTGGGCGGTCGGGGTTCGGACGGCTCCATAGCTCAGCGGGGTGCGGAACTGGCGTTCGGCGGTGCAGAAATGACTGGACGCCATGGCCAGCAGGCCGTCGGCCAGCCCGGCCGAGCAGAGTGCAGCCCCCAGCCCCAGCGCTTCGGCCATGGTGCTGCAGGCCCCGAACAGCCCCGCATAGGGGATGCCCAGCGTCCGCATGGCGTAATTGGAGGCCGTGCACTGGGCCTGCAGGTCTCCGGCCAGAGCCAGACTGACCTCTTTCTCAGTGATCTGTGCTTTTTTCAGGCAGAGCCGCGCCGCCCGCAGCTGCAGCTGGGTCTCGGCGGCTTCCCAGCCGGACTGGCCGAACCGGTTGTCGGCGCTCAGCGCATCGAAGCCCGCCGCAAGGGGGCCTTCCCCCTCTTTTTTGCCGCCCACCGCCGCATGGGCCGCGATGACGGGCGGAGTCTGGAAGATCAGGGTGTCGCCGCGCCGGGTCGCCATGAAAAATTCCTCCTTTCAGGGATGTTTTTTTGCGGATTTTGTGGTATACTGGAAAATCGCCGGGAGTGTGCAATCTTTGCGCCCGGCAAAGCGTATGGTAAGTGAGAGGGTTCAGCCGCCCAGCAGCCAGAGCACCCCGCCGTACAGCACCGCAGCCAGTGTGCCGTACACGATGACCGGCCCGGCGATGGTGAACATCTTGGCCCCGGTGCCCAGCACGCGGCCCTCGGTCTTGAACTCGATGGCCGCGCTGACCACGGCGTTGGCGAAGCCCGTGATGGGCACCAGCGACCCGGCCCCCGCGCGGGCGGCGAGCTTCTGGTAAAGGCCCAGCGTCGTCAGCACCGCCGAGAGAGCGATGAGGGTGCAGCTGGTCAGGGTACCGGCAAGGTCGGCTTCAAGCCCCAGACCCAGATACCACTGGCGGAGCACCTCGCCCAGCAGGCAGATGCCGCCGCCCACGCCGAAAGCCCACAGGCAGTCGGTGCCCAGCGGCGAATGCGGGCCTGCCCGCTGTACCCGCCGCGCATATTCCTGCGCTGTCAGTTTCATGCAGAACACCTCCGGGGATAGGATGTCCCCGGCCCGGAGAGAATATACAAGGAGAAGCCTTATGAATCAACGACCTGTGAACCAACCGCACCGCCGCATGACCCGCGCCGAAGTGCGCCGCCGCCGTCGCAGCCGTGCCATCCGCCGGGTGGCCGGGCTGACCGCCGCCGTCTGCCTGTTCGTGGGCGGGGCTGCGTTCCTGCTCAACCGCCACGCCCCGGTGCCCTCCGCCAGCGCGGCCAGCGCTCCGGCGGAGGATGCGGAGAACGGCCTGCTTCCGGCAGCATCCAGCACCGTGGAGGAAACCAATGGCAATGCTCTGGGCTTGACCGCCGACGAGGCCGCTGCCATGCTGGCCGACCCGCTGATGGTGCTGGTGAACCACACCAACAAGATGCCGGACGACTATACCTTTGAGACCAAGGAGTGCGGCTCAAAGACCGCTGTGAACAAGACGCTGCAGACCGTGGCCTGCGATGCTTTTCTGGAGATGCAGAAAGCCGCTGCCGCCCAAAATGTGACCATCTGGATGCAGAGCGGCTACCGCAGCGTCAAGTACCAGACCGGTCTGTACGAGCGGAAGACGAAATACTACACCGACCAGGGCTATGACCTGGCCACGGCCAAGGAAAAGGCGGCGGCGGTCGTCAACCCGCCGGGCTATTCGGAGCACAACTGCGGTCTGGCCGCAGACCTGAACAGCCCGGAGCACACCGGCCTGGACGAGGGCTTTGAGAACACCACGGCCTTCCGCTGGCTGTGCGAGCACGCGGCAGATTACGGGTTCATCCTGCGCTACCCCAAGGGGGCCGAGGCCCAGACCGAGATCACCTACGAGCCCTGGCACTGGCGCTATGTGGGCGTGGAAAATGCCCGGAAGATCAGCGCCAGCGGCCTGTGCTTCGAGGACTACATCGCCCAGCTGCACACCCTTGCGGGCTGAGCGGAAAAGCGCTGGCAAAGACCGGTGAAGAAACCGTAAAAATTTGCGCGAACCTTTGCATTTCCGGCAAGGGTATGGTAAGATAGCAATGGCCCGGCCAGCCGCGCCGGAAGGCACAGCGCCGGGCTTGAGTGTAATGAATGCAAAAGAAGGAATAATCTATGAAGATCCGTTCAAAACTGATACTGTCCGCTGTGGCTGCCACGCTGGGCTGCGCTCTGCTCGCAGGCTGCGGCGGCGCGGCTTCCTCGTCCACGGCGTCCTCGGCAAGCCCGGCGGCGTCCTCGGTGGTGCTGTCCCAGGCGGAGAGCGCTCTGCCCGACGACGGCACCAACAGCCCCGATGCGCTGGCCGACGAGGTGGATGCGCTGCTGGAAGCCAACCCCATCTCCAACCAGTTCGAGATCGCTGCCATGAACATCGAGTACGATTTCGGCCTGAAGGCGGAGGATGTGCCCAGCTATAAGGGCGTGAAGAGCAACGACAACGGCGATGCCGGTCTGGTGCTGGTCATCGAGCCGGCAGAGGGCAAGGCCGAAGAGATCGTGGAGGCCCTGAAGGCCTACCAGCAGGACCAGGTGGCCTTCTACGGCAACTATGCCGAGTTTGCTACGGCACAGGCCAATGTGGAAAATGCCGTCATTGCCAACAGCGCCGACCGCGTGGTGATGGTCATTGCCTCCAACGCGTGCACGGAAGACCTGACCGACGCCGTCAACGACGTTCTGCTCAAGTAACAACGATCATCGTGGGCCGGTGCCTTGGCGGCATCGGCCCTTTTTCAAAGGAGGAACACCTTGGTTTTCAGCACCATCCTTTTTCTGTTCCGGTTTCTCCCCATCACGCTGGCGCTCTATTACCTTGCGCCCGCCAAACTCAAGAACACTGTGCTCTTTGTGTGCAGTCTGGTGTTCTACTGCTGGGGCGAAGTCCGGTTTTTCCCGGTCATGCTGGCCCTCATCCTCATCAACTACCTCTGCGGCCTGGGGCTGGAACGCATGGAGGACAAGCCCGCCGCCCGCACGGCGCTGCTGCTGGTGGCTCTGGCGGGGAGCCTGGGGATGCTGTTCTATTTTAAGTATGCGAACTTCGTCCTCTCCAGCCTGAACAGCCTGTTCGGCACCCAGTTCGCGGCCATCCAGGGCATCAGCACCCTGCCGCTGGGCATCAGCTTCTACACCTTCCAGACCCTTTCCTACACCATTGATGTCTACCGCCGGGATGTGAAGACCGAGCACAACATCATTGATTTCGGTGCCTATGTGGTCATGTTCCCGCAGCTCATCGCAGGCCCTATCGTCAAATACCGCGATGTCTCGGCTCAGCTGCATGTCTACGAACATCGCTACAGCCTCCGGCAGATCGAGGAGGGCATGACCCTGTTCACCTTCGGTCTGGCGAAGAAAGTCCTGCTGGCGGATGCTGTGGGCGCGCTCTGGACCGACATCATCGGCATCCAGAACAGCCCCGCCACCACCTATGTGGGTCTGGGCAATGCCTCCACGGCGCTGGTCTGGCTGGGCGTCATCGCCTATTCCTTGCAGCTGTATTTCGACTTTTCCGGCTATTCCATGATGGCCATCGGCATGGGCAAGATGCTGGGCTTTGATTTCCCGCAGAACTTCAACTACCCCTATATCTCGCGCTCCATCACGGAATTCTGGCGGCGCTGGCACATGACCCTGTCCGGCTGGTTCCGGGAGTACGTCTATATCCCGCTGGGCGGCAACCGCAAGGGCCTCAAGCGGCAGATCTTCAACCTCTTCGTCGTGGAGCTGCTCACCGGCATCTGGCATGGCGCGGACTGGAACTTCATCTGCTGGGGCCTGTACTACTTCATCCTGCTGGCCGTCGAGAAGCTGTTCCTGCTGAAATACCTTGAAAAAGGCAAAGTCTGGCCGCACATCTACACCCTCTTCCTCGTGGTGGTGGGCTGGGCCATGTTCGTGGGCAACGACTGGGGCGTCGGGTTCAACTACCTGTTCTATAAGCTCTTCGTGCCTGCGGGCGGTGTGTCGCCGGTGTATTTCCTGCGGAATTACGGTGTGCTGCTGGCGGTGTCGGTGGTCTGCTGCACCCCGCTCATCGAAAAAATCTGGGACCTGCTGAAGAAGCGCACCGCAACGCGGGTGGCCACGGTGCTGGTGCTGCTGGTGCTCTCCACGGCCTATGTCGTGGGCAGCACGAACAGCCCGTTCCTGTATTTCAATTTCTGAGGAGGACGTAAAGCATGGATCCGAAAAAGCGTGTTTCCTCCCTGAAGCAGTACCCGGTGCTGGCGGCTTTCACCCTGTTCTTCGCGGCGCTGTTCGTGCTGGACCTGGTGACGCCGGACCGCGCCTACAGCGAGCTGGAAAACACCACCCTCACCCAGCGGCCCAAACTGACGGCCGTGTCGGTGGATGGGCTGAACAACTATTTTACGAACTATACCAAATATGTGAAGGATCAGGTCTTCGGGCGGGACCAGTGGATCAGCCTGCAGAGCCTGGCCGAGACGACCCTGTTCCAGAAGACCCAGAGCGGCGGCATCCTGCTGGGGCGGGAGCACCGGATGTTTGCCCGGCGCTACCGCATTCTGCCCACCGAAGAGCGGGTCTGGAACAAGAATCTGGCGGCGGTGCAGTCGCTGGGCGAGCGTTACCCCGGCAAGGTGAGCTTCATGCTCGTGCCGTCGGCCTCCGTGCTCTACCCGGAAGACCTGCCCCTCGCTGCGCCCCAGATGGACGAGGAAGGGCGGATCGACGAAGCGCAGGCAGCGCTCCCGGCGGTGCAGTTTCTCCGCGTCACCGATGCGCTGCGGGCGCACAAGGACGAGTATCTGTACTATCGCACCGACCACCACTGGACGACGCTGGGGGCTTACTACGCCTACGAGCAGTTCTGCGAAGCGCAGGGCCTGACGCCCTTTGACCGCAGTGCGCATCCTGTGAAGACGGCGGAAAACTTCTACGGCACCCACTACTCCAAGGCGCGCACCTGGAATGCCGAGCCGGACACCATCACCCGGTACGATCTGCAGAACCGGCTCACTATCTGGAACGTCACTGCGCCGGGCCAGCCCACCGAGGGCACACAGACCGGCCTGTATGATACGGGCAAGCTGGATGTTTACGACAAGTACGCCATGTTCCTCCACGGCAACAACGGCCTGAGCCGGGTGGAGGGCGACGGCACCGGCAAGATCCTCGTCATCAAGGACAGCTACGCCAACAGCTTCGTGCCGTATCTGACGGCAAACTATGCGGCCATCGACGTGGTGGACTTCCGCAATTACAACTACGGTCTGGACCAGCTCATCGCAGACAACGACTACGACGCCATCCTGGTGTTGTACAGCTATTCCAGCTTTACCAGCGATCCGTATCTCTACCGTGCGGGCGTGGCAGGCTGAGCCGTGAAAAAACGCAGTCCTTTTTCACAAACTTTTTGCGAAGTTTTCATGCGACTTTCCGATTTTTCATAGTTTTGCACAGAATCTATTGCAGAAAATCGACAGACGTAGTAAAATGAGCGTATAAAGAGTGAGTGAGGAATGCAGCAGGGTTGCTGGATGCGGCGGAGGAACAGAAACCGTCGAAATGAGGGAAAATTAGGAATGAAGAATGAACTGAAGATGCCCGCACACTGCGCCGTGGTGTCGGAAGATGAAATGACTTATGTTGAGGGCGGCAGCTATCTGGATGCGCTCTCGACGGCGGCAACGGTCGTAGGAGCCGTGGTGCTGGGTGCCAGCTATGTCTGGGGCATCGGAACGGCCCGCAGCTGGCTGAACCAGAAGGAGAACCGCAAGGGCAATGTCTTCACGGTGATCGGCCGTGCGCTGGATGATATCGGCGAGGACATGAGCCAGAGCCCGTCCAACTTCCTGCGGGATGTGGTCTCCACCGCTGCGGTGGTGGGTCTGGCCCCGGTCAGCGTGGTGCTGATGCTCATCTGAGCAGACAGCCCCGGATGCCTCTTGGAACCCCTTAGCATTTGTTTGGAAACCTGCAGTGCAGCGAATGCACTGCTTGGGATATTATTGCTTTTTCAAAGGAGTGTTATTATGGAAAACAAGATGAAGATGCCCGCGAACTACAACGTCATGAACGAAGAGGAAATGACCTATACGCAGGGCGGTAGTGTTGTTGGTGCTGTTTCTGCTCTGGCTGGCACTGCATTCAGCATCTGGAACCTGTACAACTACTACAAGGGCATGGTCGCTACCCGCAACTATGTTGCAGCGCACAAGGGCCAGGATACCGCAGCTCTGCTGGAGGGCGGCATGAACACCTATGTGAACTACCTGCAGAAGGATCTGATCAGCGCATTCAAGGGTATCTGCGCTGGCGCAGCTGCTGTCGGCCTGTGGCCCATCACCGCTCTGGTCGTCATCACTGCCTAAAATATTGAGGCCAGACAGCCCGGAGTCCTCCAAAGAACAATGAAAAGCGGCGGCTCTCCCCAATCGGGGCGGGCCGCCGCTTTTTGTTGTGTTTTGGAGAAAAGTGTGCTATTCTAATACCGGAAGACGCTGTGTCCAGAACGCAGGCGGCAACTCCCTACCGGAAGGTCTTGTTATCAGCAAGGCGCCGGGAGGGCGACTTTTGTAGTTTTTGTCCCCCGGAGGCCTTGTGGCTGAAAGGGGGGATGTCAAATGACATTGACTGAGGTTCTTGCACTGTTGGCGCTCATCATCAGTTTCCTGGGATTGATCGTCACAGTTATCTACGACACGATCGATATCGTGCTTCGCATCAAAGAGTTTCAGACCAAAATTGGACAAAAGAAATGACCGCCCACGCTTGCCCAAGCCGACGGTCATTCTTTTGACGATATGCCGGTAAGGAGCTAGCCGTTTGTTGGGCCAGCGCCTTCCTTATTTGTAGTATATCCGGTTTTGGACGGATTGTCAAGATTTTGTGTGGCTGTTCCGTAAGTGCGGGCCGCCGCTTTTTGTTGTGTTTTGTGACCCGGTTACGGAAGCGGGGCGGCATTTAGGGTATACTAAGACCATCGAACAACAAACACACCCGCAGGAGGTAGAAGATATGGAACCCATTACGATCACGACCGAAAACTTTGATGCCGAGGTGCTGCACAGCGAAAAGCCGGTGCTGTTGGACTTTTGGGCCAGCTGGTGCGGCCCCTGCCGGATGCTCTCGCCCATCGTGGACGAGGTGGCCGAGGAGCGCAGCGACGTCAAGGTGGGCAAGGTCAATGTGGACGAGCAGCCGGACCTCGCCGCCCAGTTCGGCGTCATGAGCATCCCTACGCTGCTGGTCTTCCAGAACGGTCGGCTCGTCAATCAGGCGGTCGGTGCCCGCCCGAAGAGCGGTGTGCTGGCCCTGCTGGATCGCTGAGCCGCCCCCCCCCAAGAATCGCGTTTTGCCCCGCTGTGCGCATCCTGCGCCTGGTGGGGCATTTTTGCGCTTTGGGGAGCGGTGCGTTTGCGGAACGCATCATCTGATTTGCCGGTACGATGAAACAATTTCGCGTTTCTGTACAAACGCACAGAAAAACGGTAAGATAAAGGAGAAAAGTTTGATGCTTTCGTGCTTTACAACTTTATCAAGATAAAGTAAAATAAATTCAAGAAGGATTTTGCAGAGCAAATGGCGCGGACGGTGCCGCGCACAGGGCGGGAAAGAGGAAAGGAAAACCAGCATGGGATTTGATCTGTCGGATCTGCAGCCGAAGGAGCGGGCCTCTTTTGCGCTGCGGGCACTGTATGAGGCGGCGGGCTGCCGCAAATACCACATGGGCCGCTTTGAGGAATACGGTCTGTATCAGGAGAACCGGAGCTTTCTGTCGTCGGAACAGGTCATCACCTTCACCGACCTGGACGGACGTCTGCTGGCGCTCAAGCCGGACGTGACCCTCTCCATTGCCAAGACGGCCCAGCCTGCCCCCAGCGAAACGCTGAAATACTACTACCACGAGAACGTCTACCGCCCCTCGGCGGAGAGCCACACCTTCAAGGAGATCGCGCAGATGGGCCTGGAGATGCTGGGCGCCGTGGGCGAAGCGCAGGTGCAGCAGGCAGTCGGGCTGGCGGCAAAATCGCTGGAACAGCTGGGCGCGGCCTGGGTGCTGGAGCTGAGCCACATGGGGTATCTGTTCGGTCTGCTGGATGCGCTGGCAGTGCCCGAAACGGCCCGCCCCGCCCTGCTGGACCTGCTGCGCGAGAAGAACGCCCACGAGCTGCGGGCCGCCGCAAAGGCCGCCGGGCTGGACGATGCCGGGGCCGATACGCTGTGTGCGCTGCTGACCCTCTGCGGCGGCTGCGAAGAGACGCTGACCCGCGCCGAGGCTTTCTGCAAAAACGACCGGATGCGGGCCGCAGCCGCTGAGCTGCGGGCGCTGACGGGTTCCCTGAGCGCCGTGGGCGGGAGCGTCCGGCTGGACCTCTCGCTGGCGGGCGAGATGGAGTATTACAATGGGCTGGTCTTTCAGGGCTATTTGCAGGGCCTGCCCCGCCCGCTGCTCAAGGGCGGACGCTACGACCTGCTGATGCAGAAATTTACCCCCGGCGCGGACGCCATCGGGTTTGCGGTCTATCTGGATGAGCTGGACCGCCTGAGCGCCCCGCTGCCGCCGGTCCAGCAGCAGAAGACCGACCGGGTGATGCTGAATGTGGCTCTGCCGAAAGGCCGTCTGGGAGATAAAGTTTACGGCCTGCTGGCCCGCATCGGCTACGGCTGCGCCGAGGACTACAATGCTACCCGGAAGCTGGTGGTCGAGAACCCCGAAGCGGGCATCCGGTACTTCCTCGTCAAGCCCAGCGATGTAGCCATCTATGTCGAGCACGGCGCGGCGGATGTGGGCATCGTGGGGAAGGACATCCTCACCGAAGCCTCCGCTGACGTGTATGAGCTGCTGGACACCGGCCTCGGCAGATGCCGGATGTGCGTGGCAGCGCCGAACGACTATCAGGACGACCCCAGCCGCCCGGTGCGGGTCGCCACCAAATTCGTGAACATCGCAAAGAACTACTATGCGTCCATCGGGCGGGACATTGATATCATCAAGCTGAACGGTTCCATTGAGCTGGCCCCCATCCTGGGCCTTTCGGATGTCATCGTGGACATCGTGGAGACCGGCACGACTCTGCGGGAGAACGGCCTGAAGGTCGTGACCGAGTTTCTGCCCATCTCGGCCCGGTTCATCGCCAACAAGGCCAGCTACCAGTTCAAACACCGGGAAGTGGACCGAATGCTCGAACAACTGCGGGAGACCTTACAGGAGGCTGCAAAATGATCAAGCTGTACCGATTTGACGAACTGAGACCGGAAGAAATTCTGAACCGGGACATCCGCGCCGAAAAGAATGTGGAGGATGTCGTGGACGGCATTCTTGCCGACGTCCGCGCCCGCGGCGATGCGGCCCTGAAGGAATACGCCCTGAAATTCGATGGCGCGTCCATCGAAGAATTGCAGGTGACCCAGGCGGAGATCGACGAGGCCTTCGCGAACATGGACCCCTATTTCCTGGAAACGCTGAAAGAGGCCGCTGCCAACATCGAGGCCTTCCACCGCCAGCAGGTGCACAAGAATTTCGTGATGAACGACAAGCCCGGCGTGGTGCTGGGCCAGAAATACACCCCCATCGAAAAGGCGGGCGTCTATGTGCCCGGCGGTACGGCGGCTTATCCTTCTACGGTGCTGATGGATGTCATCCCGGCCAAGGTGGCCGGGGTGTCGGAGATCGTCATGACCACCCCCGCCGGAAAGGACGGCAGGGTGAATCCGGTCATCCTGGCCGCTGCCGCTACGGCGGGCGTGACGAAGATTTTCAAGACCGGCGGCGCACAGGCGGTGGCGGCGCTGGCCTATGGCACCGAGAGCATCCCGGCCGTGGATAAGATCGTCGGCCCCGGCAACATCTACGTGGCCACGGCCAAGCGGAAGGTCTTCGGCAAGGTGGGCATCGACATGATCGCCGGCCCCAGCGAGATCCTGGTGCTGGCAGACGGCGGGTGTGACCCGGCCTGGGTGGCGGCAGACCTGCTGAGCCAGGCCGAGCACGACAAGCTGGCCAGCCCCGTCCTCGTGACCGACAGCGAAGCGCTGGCCAAAGCCGTGCAGGCAGAGCTGGAAGTCCAGATCCCCCAGCTGCCCCGTGCCGCTATCGCCCGCGCCAGCGTGGACGACAACGGCAAGATCATCGTCTGCACCGACCTGCACAAGGCCATTGAGGCCTGCAACATCATCGCGCCGGAACATCTGGAAGTCTGCGTGGAAGACCCCTTCGGCGTGCTGAACGAGATCAAGAATGCGGGAAGCATTTTCCTGGGCCGGAACGTCCCGGAGGCACTGGGCGATTACTTCGCCGGCCCGAACCACACCCTGCCCACCAGCGGCACGGCCCGCTTTTCCAGCCCGCTGGGCGTGGACGACTTCGTCAAGAAGTCCAGCTTCCTCTATTACACCCGCGATGCGCTGGAGGCGGTGGCCCCCCGCATCGCCGATTTTGCCGAGCGCGAGGGCCTGCACGCCCACGCCAGAAGCGTGACGATCCGGTACGAATAAATGGGAAGGCGTTTTCCCCTCTCCGTCATTGCTTCGCAATGCCACCTCCCCCAAAGTGGGAGGTTGAAAAGCTCTCCCTTTGGGAGAGCTGGACGCGAAGCGGCCTGAGAGGGTGAGGACGCTGACAAGGAGATAAAGCGTATGAGTAGATTCCTTTCACCGAGGCTGGATACGGTGACCCCCTACACCCCCGGCGAGCAGCCGCAGGATCAGCAGTACATCAAGCTGAACACCAACGAAAGCCCCTATCCGCCCTCCCCGGCAGTGCTGGAGGCCGTGAGCCGTGCCGAGGTGGAAAAGCTGCGGCTCTACTCCGACCCGGCCTGTGCCGAGCTGCTGAACGCGGCAGCAAAGCATTTCGGGTTGCAGCCGGACCAGATCATGCCCGGCAACGGCAGCGACGAGAACCTGTTCTTCGCGCTGCGGGCCTTCTGCGACGAGGAACACCCGCTGGCCTATGCGGACATCACCTACGGCTGCTACGGCGTCTGGTGCGGGCTGATGCACATTCCCAGCCGGATCATCCCGCTGCGGGAGGACTTCACGCTGGACCCTGCCGACTATTACGGCCTGAACACCACCATCGTGCTGGCCAACCCCAACGCCCCCACCGGTCTGGCCCTGCCCCGCAGCGCCATCGAGGGCATCCTGAAGGCCAACCCCGACCATGTGGTCATCGTGGACGAAGCGTATGTGGACTTTGGCGGGGAGAGCTGTGTGCCCCTCATCGACCGGTACGAGAACCTGCTGGTGGTGCAGACTTTCTCGAAATCCCGCCAGCTGGCCGGTGCCCGGCTGGGTCTGGCCATGGGCAGCGCGAAGCTCATCGCCGACCTGAACCGGGTCAAGTTCAGCCTGAACCCCTACAACATCAACCGCCTGACCCTGAAAGCCGGGCAGGCCGCGCTGGAAGATACCGCCTACTTCGACACCACCCGCGCCGCCATCGTCGAGACGCGCAGCTGGACCCGGCAGCAGCTGGAAGCGCGCGGCTTCACCGTGCTGGACAGCCGGTCGAACTTCCTGTTCGCCCGCACGGCACGGCAGGACGGCGGTACCCTGTACCGAAAACTGAAGGAAAACGGTGTGCTGGTGCGGCATTTCGATGCACCGCGCATCCACAGCTGGCTGCGCATCACCATCGGCACACCGGCCCAGATGCAGGCGCTGCTGGCCGCACTGGACAAGATACTGGAGGACTGACCCATGCGGGAAGTGAGTTTGGAACGCAACACCAACGAGACGCAGATCGAACTGACCCTCAATCTGGACGGCGCAGGCCGGTATCAGGTGGACACCGGCTGCGGGTTTCTGAACCACATGCTGGAGCTGTTTGCGCGGCATGGCCGGTTCGACCTGGTGCTTACCTGCCACGGCGACGTGGAGGTGGACTACCACCACACCGCCGAGGACATCGGCATCGCACTGGGGCAGGCGTTTGCCAGGGCGCTGGGCGATATGCGGGGCATCTGCCGCTACGGCAGTATGTTTATCCCGATGGATGAGTCGCTGGCATTGGTGAGCCTTGACATCAGCGGCAGACCGTACTTGGTGTTTGACTGTCATTTTGTGACCGACAGGATGGGTGAAATGGATACGCAAATGGTAGAGGAGTTTTTTCGTGCATTTGCTTTTCATGCGGGAATCACACTCCACGCGAAGCTGTTGTACGGCAGTAACGATCATCACAAGGCGGAGGCGCTGTTCAAAGCGCTGGCGCATAGTCTGAAACAAGCGGTAAAGCGCACTGAAAGCGAAATACCGCTGTCCACCAAAGGGGTTTTATAAATGATTGCGGTTGTAGATTACGGTGCGGGAAATCTGTTTAGCGTGCTCAATGCGTTGGAATATTTAAAAATACCGGCAAAGCTGACTGCGGATGGGGCAGAGCTGCAACAGGCAGATGCGATCATTCTGCCGGGAGTCGGCGCATTCCCTGATGCGATGCGGATGCTGAACGGGACCGGTTTGACCGAGTTGCTGAAAGAGGAAGCGCAGAAAAAGCCTTTTTTGGGCATCTGCCTCGGGATGCAGATGCTGTTTGAATCAAGCTGTGAGTTTGAAGTGACGGCAGGGCTGGGGTTGATTCCCGGGAAAATCGTTCGTATACCCGACACCGGACTGAAAATTCCTCACATGGGTTGGAACCAACTGGAGATCAATCACAGATG
>OGXX01003253.1_pt1 | contig 13756 bp, 13 predicted proteins | sample 1576301 | NCBI WGS metagenome assembly OGXX01 (sample SAMEA3541469, study PRJEB24748) | human gut metagenome | biome: human gut; feature: human-associated habitat; material: faeces | place: China | collected 2012
GGCACAGGAGTACACGCTGTTGGCGCCGCCCACCTCCACAATGGCCTTGGCGGCGTTGCAGATGGAGCCGGCGGTGTCGATCATATCGTCGAACAGGATGCAGTCCTTACCGGCCACGTCGCCGATGACGTTCATGACCTCGCACTGGTTGGCCTTCTGACGGCGCTTGTCCACGATGGCAAGGCTCATGTGCAGCTTCTGGGCGAAGGTACGGGCGCGGGCCACACTGCCCACGTCGGGGGATACCACCGCCATGTTCTCGCACTTCTCGCCGAACTTCTTGGCATAGTAGTCCACGAACACGGGGTTGCCCAGCAGGTTGTCCACAGGGATGTCGAAGAAGCCCTGGATCTGGCTGGCGTGGAGATCCATGGTCAGCACGCGGTCGGCGCCGGAGGCGGTGATCATGTTGGCCACCAGCTTGGCGGAGATGGGATCACGGCTCTTGGCCTTACGATCCTGACGGGCATAGCCGAAATAGGGGATCACCGCGGTAACACGACCCGCGGAGGCGCGCTTGCAGGCGTCGATCATGATGAGCAGCTCCATCAGGCTGTCATTGACCGGCTTGCAGGTGGAGTTGATGAGAAACACATCGCTGCCGCGGACGCTCTCATACAGAGAGACCGAGGCCTCGCCGTCCGCAAAGGATTTGACCTCTGCCTCGCCCAGCTTGATGCCGATGAGCTTGCAGATCTCCTGTGCCAATGCGGGGTTGGCGTTGCCGGTGAAGATCTTGATGTCCTTGCCGTGAGAAATCATGGTGTTAAACCTCTCGCTTTCTGTCCGTTATGGAATATTTTTTCGACCGCTGCCGGTCATGGCATACCTGTTAAAAAACAAACAAAAAGCGCCGCCACATCGCCCTCACCGCTGCATACTGCGGCATTTTGCGATACAGACGGCGCACGCCTCGATAGAGGAAGCGCACACACAGAAGCTATTGGCTTTTACACAGTCCAGCCGATCCATTGGCCCTTCCTCCCCTCAACTTGGTTTGCCTGTCCCTATTATAACAGGCTTTACGGGAAAATCCAGTATTTTTCCCACTTTTTTTGGCAATAATTTTTCGGAGCGGAAAACGCTCATGCAAATCGCCATTTTTTCATGGAAACAGCGGTCATTTTTTGTATTTCTAAGAAAATGCAGGTGTTTTTGCCATTTTTGAGTTGCATTTCCCGTTCTGTTGCATTACAATAGGCAGGTATTTGAGGAGGGCTGCCCTGTATGCTTCACATTGTGCTGGTCGAACCGGAGATACCCCAGAACTGCGGTAACATTGCCCGCACCTGCGCCGCTACGGGATGCTCTCTGCACCTTATCCGTCCGCTTGGCTTCGACATCTCCGATCGCGCCGTAAAGCGGGCAGGTCTTGACTACTGGCATCTGGTGACTGTCCGGGACTACGACGGAATGGACGATCTCTTCCGGCAGAACCCGGAGGCCGCCGATGATCTCTGGCTGGCCACCACCAAGGCGCCGCAGGACTATACGCAGGCCCGGTTCTCGCCGGACTGCTGGCTGTTCTTCGGCAAGGAGACGGCGGGGCTGCCGGAGGCGTTCCGCATGGCCCACTACGGCCGGTGCATCCGGCTGCCCATGCGCACGGAGGCGCGCAGTCTGAATCTCAGCAACTCCGTGGCCATCCTGACCTACGAGGCTCTGCGGCAGAATGGGTTCCCCGGTCTGTCCGGACAGGGCGAGATGGCGGAGCGCTGATCTGTTTTTCCCATACACATACTATTTCAAAAGGAGATGTATCCGTATGAACTACAATAAAAAGACCATTCTGGACGTAGACGTGGCCGGGAAGAAGATCCTGCTGCGCTGCGATTTCAATGTGCCGCAGGACAAAGAGACGGGCGCTATCACCAGCGACAAGCGCATCGTGGCAGCGCTGCCCACCATCCGCTACCTGCTGGAGAAGAAGGCGGCGGTCATCGCCTGCTCCCATCTGGGCAAGCCCAAAGGCGAATGGAAGACCAAGCTGAGTCTGGCCCCCGTGGCAGAGCGTCTCAGCGAGCTGCTGGGGCAGGAGGTCATCTTCGCCAAGGACATCGTGGGCGAGGACGCCAAGGCCAAGGCCGCGGCGCTGCAGGGCGGTCAGATCATGCTGCTGGAGAACCTGCGCTTTGACCCCCGCGAGGAGAAGAACGACCCGTCCTTCGCCAAGGAGCTGGCCTCCATGGCGGAGCTGTATGTGTCCGACGCTTTCGGCACCGTTCACCGCGCCCACGCCTCCACCGCCGGTGTGGCGGCCTATCTGCCCGCCGTGTCCGGTCTGCTGGTGGCCAAGGAGCTGGAGGTCATGGGCGGCGCGCTCAATAACCCCAAGCGCCCCTTCGTGGCGGTGCTGGGCGGCGCCAAGGTCAGCGACAAGATCGGCGTCATCAACAACCTGCTGGACAAGGCCGACACCATCATCATCGGCGGTGGCATGGCCTACACCTTCGCCAAGGCGCAGGGCGGCTCCATCGGCAAGAGCCTGTGCGAGGAGGATAAGCTGGACTACGCCCGGGAGATGATCGCCAAGGCGGAAAAGAGCGGTGTGAAGCTGCTGCTGCCCTCCGACACCATGGCGGCGGACGATTTCTCCAACGATGCCAAGCGTCAGGTGGTCAGCACCATGGCCATCCCCGACGGCTGGGAGGGCATGGACATCGGCCCCGACACCATCCGGACGTTCTGTGACGCCGTAAAGGGCGCCGGCACCGTGGTGTGGAACGGGCCTATGGGCGTGTTCGAGTTTGAGAACTTTGCCGCCGGCACCCGTGCTATGGCGCAGGCGCTGGCTGACAGCGGTGCCATCACCATCGTGGGCGGCGGCGACAGCGCCGCGGCGGTGGAGCAGATGGGCTTCGCCGACAAGATCACCCATATCAGCACCGGCGGCGGCGCGTCTCTGGAGTTTCTGGAGGGTCTGGAGCTGCCCGGTGTGGCCTGCCTGCTGGACAAGTAAGCAGCCCTGACGAGGGACGCCCGTCCCCTTTACATGGATCGTATCAAAGCAAAATTTGTATCGATAGAATAGTTTAAAGAAGACAGAGGAGTAAACAAGTTATGAATCGCAGATACCGTAAGACCATTATCGCCGGCAACTGGAAGATGAACAAGACCGCCAGCGAGACAAAAAAATTCGCTGAGGAGCTGAAGGCCCTGCTGCCCAAGGCCAAGTGGTGCGACGTAGTGGTGTGCGTCCCCGCCGTGAACATCTCCACCGCCATCAAGGCTTTCAAGGACGCCCGCGTATCCGTTGGCGCGCAGAACGTGTTCTTTGAGAAGTCCGGCGCCTTCACCGGCGAGGTCTCCGCCGATATGCTGAAGGATCTGGGCGTGAAGTACGTCATCATCGGCCACTCCGAGCGCCGCCAGTATTTCGGCGAGACGGATCTCATCGTCAACAAGAAGGTGCTGGCCGCGCTGGAGGCCGGTCTGCACCCCATTATCTGCGTGGGCGAGACGCTGGAGCAGCGGGAGCTGGGCATCACCATGGAGCTGATCGCGCTGCAGGTCAAGTCCGCCCTGGCCGGCGTGCCCGCGGAGAAGCTGCGGAAGTGCGTGATCGCCTATGAGCCTGTGTGGGCCATCGGCACCGGCAAGACCGCTACCGCCGAGCAGGCCGCTGAGGTCTGCACCTTCATCCGCACCACCGTGCGTCACCTGTACGGCGCCCGTATCGCCCGCAGCATCACCATCCAGTACGGCGGCTCCATGAAGCCCGCCAACGCGGCGGAGCTGCTGGCCCAGCCGGACATCGACGGCGGCCTTATCGGCGGCGCCTCTCTGAACCCTGAGGACTTTATCGCCATTATCAATGCTGCCAACCAAGGCTGAGCATTTCCAAGGAGGAACGGCATGAATAAGACCCCTACCACCCTCATCATCATGGACGGCTTCGGCATTGCGCCCCCCGCGGACGACAATGCCGTCACTCTGGCCAAGACGCCGGTGCTGGATAAGCTGTTTCAGGAATACGCCCACACCACGCTGTCCGCCAGCGGACTGGACGTGGGTCTGCCCGCCGGGCAGATGGGCAACAGCGAGGTAGGCCACACCAACATCGGCGGCGGCCGCGTGGTGTTTCAGGACCTGCCCCGCATCAGCCGTGCTATCGAGGACGGCAGCTTCTTTAAGAACGAGGCCTATAACCAGGCGATGGACAACTGCCTGGAGAATGGCACCAGTCTGCACCTGTGCGGTCTGCTGTCCGACGGCGGCGTACACTCCCACATCGAGCACCTGTTCGCCCTGCTGCAAATGGCTAAGGACAAGGGGCTGACCAAGGTGTACGTCCATTGCTTCCTGGATGGCCGGGACGTGTCCCCCACCAGCGGCAAGGGCTTCGTGCAGGCGCTCGCCGACAAGTGCGCCCAGCTGGGCATCGGCAAGATCGCCACGGTGATGGGCCGCTACTACGCCATGGACCGCGACAAGCGGTGGGAGCGCGTACAGATGGCCTATGACGCTATGGTGTACGGCGAGGGCCGCCGCAGCGACGACCCGGTGGCCGCCGTGGCGGAGAGCTATGCCAACAACATCACCGACGAGTTCATGGAGCCGGTGGTGGTGGACGGTGACGGCACCATCAGCGACAATGACAGCATCATCTTCTTCAACTACCGGCCCGACCGGGCCCGGGAGATCACCCGGGCCATCGTGGACCCGGACTTTGACGGCTTTGCCCGGGAGTTCTTCCCCACCACCTATGTGTGCAACACGGAGTACGACGCCTCCATGCCCAACGTGCTGGTGGCGTGGCCCCGCATCGCCGTGAAGAACGGGCTGGGCGAGTATCTCAGCAGCATGGGCATGACCCAGCTGCGCATCGCGGAGACGGAGAAGTACGCCCACGTGACGTTCTTCTTCAATGGCGGCGTAGAGACGCAGTACCCCGGTGAGGATCGGGTGCTGGTACCCTCCCCCAAGGTGGCGACCTACGATCTCCAGCCGGAGATGAGCGCCGTGGAGGTGTGCGACAAGTGCGTGGAGCGCATCGAGTCCGGCGCCTATGACGTGATCATCCTGAACTTCGCCAACTGCGACATGGTGGGTCACACCGGCGTGCTGGAGGCCGCCATCAAGGCGGTAGAGACGGTGGATACCTGCGTGGGCCGCGTGGTGGAGGCTACCCTGAAGATGGGCGGCATCGCCATGGTCACTGCCGACCATGGCAACGCCGAGGACATGAAGCAGCCCGATGGCAGCCCCATGACCGCCCACACCACCAACCTCGTACCCTTCATCCTCTGCGGTGCCGGCACCGAGCTGCGCCCGGGCCGTCTGGCGGACATCGCCCCCACCATTCTGGATGTGATGGGTCTGGCCTGCCCGGAGGAGATGGACGGCAAGACACTGATCGTCAAATAAGGCAGCGTTCGCTTTGTATGAACAGCAGACCCCGAAGCGGCGCTTCGGGGTCTTGTTATAAGGAGATATACCCATGAATATCACAGTTATCGGCTGCGGGCGGTGGGGTTCCCTCATCACATGGTACCTCGACCACATCGGTCACCGCGTCACCCTGTACGGCCGCAGCACCTCCCCCAAGATGCAGGCGTTTCTCGCCACCCGGCAGAACGATCTGCTGACGCTGCCAGAGTCCGTGGCGCTGTCCACCGACCTGGCCGCCGCGCTGGACGGCGCGGAGACGGTCATCATCTCCATCGGCTCCCAGAATCTGCGGAGCCTGCTGGGTCAGCCGGAGCTGCAGGCCCTGCGGGAGCGCACGGTGGTTCTGTGCATGAAGGGTCTGGAGATGGGCACCGGCGCACGGCTCAGCCAGATCGCGTCCGAGTGCCTGCATCCGTCCAATGCCGTGGCGGTCTGGCTGGGGCCGGGTCATGTGCAGGAGTTCTATCGCGGCATCCCCAACTGTATGGTCATCGACAGCGAGAACGACGCCGTCAAGCGCCGCCTGGTGCAGTCCTTCTCCAGTGACCTCATCCGCTTCTACTACGGCGGCGACATGATCGGCAATGAGGTAGGCGCCGCCGCCAAAAACGTGGTGGGCATCGCCGCCGGTTTTCTGGACGGCTTCGAGATGGGCAGTCTCAAGGGCGCCCTCATGAGCCGCGGCACCCGGGAGGTAGCCCGGCTCATCAAGGCCATGGGCGGCAGCGAGCTGTCCGCCTACGGGCTGTGCCATCTGGGTGACTACGAGGCCACGGTGTTCTCCCCGTACAGCCACAACCGGCAGTTCGGCGAGGCCTTCGTCCGGGGGCAGGACTACCACCAGCTGGCGGAGGGCTACTACACTGTCAAGGCGCTGATGCTGCTGGGGAAGAAGTACGGTGTAGAGCTGCCCATCAGCAGGGCCGTCCACGACATCCTCTACGAGCGCGCCGTCCCCAAGGATGTGCTGGCCGGTCTGCTGCGCCGGGGTCTGACGGAGGAGTTCTACGACTGAGGTGCAAAACCACATGAATAAAAAAGTCTCTGTCTGGTCACAATGCAGGCAGAGACTTTTTTATTCCGGCGAGCCGCGGGCCGGAAACCGCGGCGGTGGGTGTATCCCACCTGAAAGGCGCGTATGAGCAGACTCGACAAAGCAAAGATCCGTGCCATGTTCGGCGGCAAGGGCTTCTACATAGCCCTTGCGGTGTGCCTGCTGGCTGCCGGCACCATCGGCTATATCACCCTGTTCTCCTCCGCCTCCCCTGTCAGGGAGCCCGACCCCGTCATCGAGATCAAGCCCGCCCCTGTGACGCCTGTCCCCGCCCCGCCCACCAAGCCCGTGATCCAGCCGGAGCCCATCGAGGTACCGGTGCAGGAGCCGGTGGTCATTGAGGAACCGGTGGAGCTGCTGCCGGAGGTGGTCTCCCCGCTGGACGGCACCACCGTCACCGTGTTCAGCATGACGGAGCTGCTGTATGACCAGACCATGGCGGACTGGCGCACCCACAACGGCATCGACGTGCAGGCTGAGGAGGGCGCGGCGGTCAAGACGGCGGCGGACGGCACCGTGGTCTCCGTCACCAACGACGAGCTGATGGGTACCACCGTGGTCATTCAGCACAGCGGCGGCTACACCACCCATTACAGCAGCCTGCAAGCCGACGTGCCGGTGGCGGAGGGGCAGTCCGTTCACGCCGGGGACGTCATCGGCTGTGTCGGCTCCACCAGCGCGGCGGAGAGCGAGATGGGCCCCCACCTCCACTTCTCCGTCAGCCAGAACGGCAGCGTCATCGACCCTCACGCCTATATCGACGAGTGAAAAAGAAAGAGGTCTGCGGTGCAGGCCTCTTTCTTTTTCACGTTTCAGGATTCCAGCGTCCGCGTGCCGTGGATGCGGCGGTTGAGGATGCGGAACACGGAGGATACCAGCAGGATGCCCACCGCCAGCGACCCGGCCACGCCGATGGTCTCCAGCCCCTTGGCAACGGCATCCATCATGGCACCCTCCAGACCCATGCTCATGGTGTAGTACACACCGGCGCCGGGCAGCAGTGGCAGGATGGTGATGACCAGATAGGGCATAGAGGGACACTTGCGGACCCGCGCCATCACCTCGGCGTACAGCGCCGCGAACAGGGCGGCGAACAGGTTGGCGGCGTATATGTCGCAGCCCAGCGCGCCCCACAGCAGGTAGAGCATCCATGTGACCACGCCGCCGATGATGCACAGCACGCAGCCCCGTCCGTGGACGTTGAACAGGATGCAGAAGCCGCAGCAGCCCACGAACACCGCAATGGCCTGCGCCAGCGGGTGCCAGCTCACCGTGGTGGAGCCGGTCAGACCGTAGACGCCGACAGTCAGGTGCCACGCGGCGGCAGTACCCAGCGCGATGGCCAGCGCGGTGAGGATCACCTGCACCACCCGGATGATGCCGGAGTTGGTGTCGCCGTAGATGATGTCCCGCATGGAGTTGGTGATGGGCAGGCCGGGGACAAGGATCATCAGCGCGCCGATGATGGCGGCGTCAGGGCTGTTCATCAGTCCCAGCCCCGACGCAATATAGGCCGGCAGCGCCATACAGCAGGCCGCCAGCAGGGTGCTGAAGAAGGGGTTGGCCTCCTGCTTGTCCATAAAGTGGGTAATGAGGCCGATGATCAGGCCCATCGCCCCCGCCCACAGGCAGTCCAGCAGCGTGCCGCCGAACACCAGGCAGAAGCCCAGGCCCACCAGCACGCTGCCCAGATAGAACACGCCGGTGCTGTAAGAGCGGCACGCCTTCATGGTCTCCTCCAGCCACGCCATGGCCTCGTCCACGTCGGGACGCTCCGCGCAGATGCGGCGGCTCAGGGCGTTGAGCTTTTCCAGCGCCTCCAGATCGTTGCCGTGGAAGCCGATACGCTTCATGATCATCAGCGGCTTGCCGTTGGCGGCCTCCAGGCTGACGGACACACAGTTGGGGATGGCGAACACCTCGCACTCCACGCCGTAGGCCCGCAGGATGCGGTGGATGGTGTCCTCCACCCGGAAGGTCTCCGCGCCGGACATGGCCAGATGGTACCCCATAGTGGCCGCCAGATCGGTCAGCAGATAATAGTCCATACAAACAGATCTCCTGTATCAGTTTGCCGGATGCGGCCTTCGCTGCATCCGGCAAACTGACAGTATAGGCGCTTCGCAGGCAAATGTCAACCGTCCATTTGGGTCACAGTCCCCAAAAACAGCGGCAGGTTGGCATGGGTGTCCACGATCATGTACACGAAGGGGCGGTCCAGCACCACGCGATGCACCTCCGGCGGCTCAGGGGAGGCGGCAACCATATCCACCGCCGTGACGGCGGCGGCCTTGGTGCCGTTCTCGTCCAGCTCCAGATAGGTCTTGTGCAGCACGGCGCCGACGTAGAGCTGGTCGTTGGGCGCGCCGCCCATGGCCCGCAGATCCGCCGCCGTGCTGTCAAAGGCGTCAGTGACGCCCATGGCCTTCAGCGCGTCGCTCAGCTCCAGCGAGGAGGACGCCTTGAACCGGGGGATGGCGGCCTCCACCGTGCCGTGCTGGGGGTCATTCAGCAGGGCGTGGAGCTTGCTGCCGGTGAGTCCGGCCACATAGTCCGCGATGGAGACGCCCTCACCGGGCAGCAGCCCCACAAAGGCGTAGCGGCCGCCGTCATAGTACTTCATAAAGCCGGTGGTGTTGTCGTCGGACAGATAGAGGCTCTCCTGCGACCACAGCAGATCCGCCGTCTGGCGGGTACCGTCGGCGGCGGTGAACACCACGTCCTTCTGGATGTTCTCCTTCTCGTAGGGCTTCTTCCACTTGGCGTCAAAGCACACGGCGTTCACCAGATAGAGCATGGTGCGCGCGCCGGGCGCTTGCTCCAGCAGCTTGTCGATCATGCCGTCGGTCTGATCGCTGACCCAGCGGTTCAGGTCGTTTTTCATGGTCTCGTCAAAGGCGGAGCGGTACACCTCCGCGTCATAGTAGCTGACGCAGTTGTCCAGAAAGCTGTCCTCCAGCCGGAAGATGTCCCGCACCCACAGGGAGTTGGCCAGAGAAAGCTTGCACTTCTTGGTGTTCTCCGGCAGGCTCATGCGGTAGGTATAGAGGTAGTCGTTGAGGGTATCCCGATCCATGCCCATGGCCTTCTCCAGCTGGGACAGCGTGGTGCCGGAGGCGCCATTGGCGGTCATGCCCAGCGCGTACAGCAGGGATACCGGGGAGAGCAGCACGCCCTCCTCCTGCGTTGTCTGCCGCAGCAGGGCGGCGGCAAAGTCCATGACAGCCGTGCTGTCGTCGGTCAGGTCGATGTGCGTATCGATGGTGCGGGCGGTCATGCCCTCTGTCAGGCTCTGTGCCGTCAGCTTACTGCCGCAGCCGAACAGCGGCAGCGCCATGCACGCAGCCAGCACCAGCGCCGCAATGCGTTTTTCCATGAGATCAGCTCCTTTCTGCTTTTTCTACTTCTTAGACGCAGGCGAGGGGCAAAAGGTTTCCCTCGCCGCGAAAAAAAGCGGGTACACGCGGGCGGAAGCCCCTCCGTCCGTATGTACCCGCCTCACCTTACTGCGTCAGACGCTCCAGTGCGCAGTGGGCGGCGGCCTGCTCGGCCTCCTTCTTGCTGCGCCCCTCGCCGGTACCGGCCACCTGTCCGTTGAGCAGGACGCGGAAGGCAAACACCCGCGCATGGTCCGGGCCGGAGGCCCCCACCATCTCGTAGCGCAGGATCTGATCCGGCTTGCGCTGCACCAGCTCCTGCAGTTCCGTCTTATAGTCCCGGCGGCGCTCCTCCACCTGCTCCTCCTGCTCCTTGTCCAGCAGCACGCGGTGGATCAGATCGCGGGCGGCGTCCATGCCGCCATCCAGATAAACGGCGGCAAACACCGACTCCGTGGCGTCCGCCAGAATGGACGGACGGCGGCGGCCACCGCCCAGCTCCTCGCCCCGGCCCAGCCGCAGATACTCGCCAAGACCCAGATACTGAGCCACCTCGTGCAGGCTCTCCTCGCACACCAGCGCGGCGCGGATGCGGGTCAGGTCGCCCTCCGGCATATCGGGATGCTTGGCGTACAGGTACTCCGCCGTCACGAAGCCCAGCACCGCGTCGCCCAGAAACTCCAGACGCTCGTTGCTGCTGATGCCCGCGCCCCGATGCTCGTTGGCGTAGGAGCTGTGGTACAGCGCGTTTTCCAGCAGCTCCGGGCGGTGAAAGACGTAGCCCAGCTTCGTCTCCAAGGTATGCATATATGCTCCCCCTTCCTAAAAAGACGACCCCGCGCAGGCGGGGCCGTGTCTCGTTTCCTCTATGTCAGATCAACCGAGCTTGCCGTTGAGGTAGCGGACGCAGTCGCCAACGGTCTTCAGCGCCGTCAGATCCTCCTCATCGATCTCGCCGATGTCGAACTCCTCCTCCATGGCCATGACCAATTCGACCAGATCCACGGAATCGGCACCCAGATCGTCCACGAAAGAACTCTCCATGCTGATCTCATCGGTGTCGATAGCAAACTGCTCGGCGATGAGGTCCTGCATCGTCTTGAAGATCTCCTCCATTGTCACAGGGTATTCCTCCTTCTTTTTTTCTTCGAATAGAATACGGCAATCCCACCGTAGTGTCAATACCTTTTTGCCTTTTTTATTCGGTCACCATCTGCATCCTGCCTATGTTGGCGGTGATGGCCTCCACAATGCCGCTGTCCGCTACCTGCATGGCCTGCCCGATGGCGTTTTCGATGGCCTCGGCATTGGAGGCGCCGTGGGCCTTGATAACCGGCTTGGAGATGCCGATAAAGGCGGTACCGCCCACCTTGTTGGGGTCCAGCCGTGCCTTGAAGGCGTTGAGGCCGGGCATCACCAGCAGCGCCGCCAGCTTCGTCAGCAGGTTCTTTTTGAACATCCCCTTCAGCGCGGAGCCGGCAAAGGAGCCCACACCCTCGATGCTCTTGAGCATGATGTTGCCGGAGAAGCCGTCGGCCACGATGACGTCGCAGCCGCCCTTGATGGCCTCCTTGGCCTCGATGTTGCCGATAAAGTACAGGTCGCCCCGCGCATCGGCCTGCCGCAGCAGCGCCAGCGTCTGCTTCTGGAGGTCGGTACCCTTGCTGTCCTCCGTGCCGATGTTCAGAAGACCCACCCGGGGCTTTGCCACGCCCAGCACACGCTGGGCGTAGAAATTGCCCAGATAGGCGAACTGCACCAGATACTCCGGCGTACACTCGGCGTTGGCGCCGCAGTCGATGAGCACGGCGCTGCCGGTGGTGGTGGGGATCACCGGCGCCATGGCGGCCCGGCGGATGCCGTGGATGCGCTTGGTGATGAGGGTCGCGCCGGTAAGCAGCGCACCGGTGGAGCCGGCGGACACCATGGCGTCGCCGCCGCCGTTTTTCAGCAGCGTCAGCCCCACGCCCATAGAGGTATCCTTCTTCCGGCGGAATACGGTAGCCGGGTCGTCGCACATCTCCACCGTCTCCGCGGTGGGGATGATGGCCGCGCCGTCCGGCAGCTCCGTCAGGCCGCAGGCGCGGACGGCGTCCAGAATGGCGGCCTCGTCGCCGGTGAACACGATGTCCACGCCGAAGCGCTTCTGCGCCTGCAGCGCGCCCTTGACGATCTCCAGCGGGGCGTTGTCGCCGCCCATGGCGTCTACAATGATCTTCATGTCCACAATACCTCCTGCTTGATGCCCTCCAGGATCTCCAGCGACCGCTGGCTCAGCTCCGCGTTTTTGTTGCGCTTGCCCTTGACGCGGTGATCCAGCGGCGGGATGATGCCGAAATTGATGTTCATAGGCTGGAAATCGCCCACCGAGCCGTTGCTGACATACAGGCCCAGCGCGCCGATGGCCGTCTCCGCCGGGAAGTCGATGGGCGTCTGCCCGTTGAGGCGGCGCGCCAGCTCCACGCCCGCCAGAAAGCCGCTGGCGCAGGATTCCACATACCCCTCCACGCCGGTCATCTGCCCGGCAAAGGCGATGCGCGGCTCGGCCTTCAGCCGGTAGTAGCGGTCCAGCAGACGAGGCGAATCCAGATAGGTGTTGCGGTGCATCACGCCGTAGCGCAGGAACTGGGCGTTCCGCAGCGCCGGGATCATGGTGAACACCCGCCGCTGCTCCGGCCACTTCAGATGGGTCTGGAAGCCCACCAGATTGTAGATGGTGCCGTCAGCGTTGTCACGCCGCAGCTGCACCACGGCATAGGGCTCACGGCCGGTCTTGGGATCCACCAGCCCCCGGGGCTTCAGGGGGCCGAAGCGCAGGGTATCCTCGCCCCGGCGGGCCATGACCTCCACCGGCATACAGCCCTCGAACACGCCGCTGTCCTCAAAGCCGTGGACCTCGGCCTCCTCCGCCTTCACCAACTCCGCCCAGAAGGCCTGATATTCCTCTTTGGTCATGGGGCAGTTGATGTAGTCCGGGGTGCCCTTATCGTAGCGGGAGGCGAAATACGCACTGTCCATGTCCACGCTGTCGAAGGTCACCAGCGGGGCCGCCGCGTCAAAGAAGTTCAGCGTATGGCCGCCGCCCAGCTTTTCCGCAATGGCATCCGCCAGCGCGTCAGAGGTCAGCGGGCCGCTGGCGATGACCACATTCCCCTCCGGTATAGCGGCCACCTCGCCGGGGACCATGGTGATATTGGGGTGGCCCAGCACGGACTCGGTGACCATGCGGGCAAAACCCTCCCGGTCCACCGCCAGCGCACCGCCGGCGGGCACCGCCGTGGCGTCCGCGCAGCGGAGGATCAGACTGTCCAGCCGCCGCAGCTCCTCTTTCAGCAGGCCCACGGCGTTCTCCAGCCCCGCACCCCGCAGGGAATTGGAGCAGCACAGCTCCGCAAAATAGCCGGTCACATGGGCGGGGGTCTTCTTCTCCGGCTTCAAATCCGGGCGCGTGTGCGCCATTTTCTGCATCAACTTTGATATTTCCGCGCTGGCCATGGCCGAGCAGGCGCTCGCCGGGCTGACGTCCGCCCACCCCGCCGGGGAGGAGACGCCCCGCATCACGCACAATGTCAACGACCTGCTCGACGATCTCATCGAGCAGTCCGACCGCCTCATCGGCAAGCCGGTCGCCCTGATGAGCAAGGAGGACAAGGTGCGCGCCATCCATTTCCTCAATGAGCACGGCGCGCTGCTCGTCACAAAATCCGGCGACAAGATCGCGAAACATTTTGGCATTTCCAAATACACGCTATATTCTTATCTTGACGTAAAAACTGGAGGAAAGAGCAATGATTGATCTTCGCATCAACAAGGAAGGCCTGAAGCACAACATCGAGAAGGCCAAGGAAAACCACATCATCATCCCGACCATCGCGCAGATGCAGAACCCCGACCTGATCCCCGAGAAGATCAAGGAAAAGCTCTCGCACACCGG
>OGXX01003261.1_pt1 | contig 13722 bp, 9 predicted proteins | sample 1576301 | NCBI WGS metagenome assembly OGXX01 (sample SAMEA3541469, study PRJEB24748) | human gut metagenome | biome: human gut; feature: human-associated habitat; material: faeces | place: China | collected 2012
TCACGCCCGGAAAGTTGCCCACATGCTGGTTGGAGCCGGTGAGCTGGTTGAACAGGGTGGTCTTGCCGCAGTTCTGGTTGCCCGCCAGCGCAAAGGTCAGGGTCTTATCCTCCGGCAGGGGATGCTCGCCCTCCTTGGTGTGGTACTTGCCGCCCTCGCCAAGACCCGGGTGCTCCACCATCTTTCCGTCCACCGGGGCGTGCACCGCCGGGGTCTTTTCGGTGGGGGTCACGGTGATCTGTGCAGCGTCATCCAGACGCAGGGTCAGCTCATAGCCGTGGATGCGCAGCTCCATAGGGTCGCCCATGGGCGCCAGCTTTACCAGCGTGACCTCTGCCCCGGGGATCAGACCCATATCCAGAAAATGCTGCCGCAGTGCGCCCGCACCGCCCACAGCATCCACTATGGCGCTTTTGCCGATCTGTAACTCTTTTAACGTCATATCCGTCTGCCTTCTTTTATATGTACCGTTTTTGTGTGTTAGTCCGTGTTAACAAATGTAGTATAGGCTAACTAATAGCGGATGTCAATAGAAAATATGGGGGAGTTGCTCGGCGGGCAGCATCCTCGCCCTCTCCGTCTTTGCTTCGCAAATCCACCTCTCCCAAAGGGAGAGGCCTTGGCAAAGAGATGAAGTCTGCGTGGATTGCCAAGGGCTCCCCCTTTGGGGGAGCTGGCGCGTTAGCGCCTGAGAGGGCGAGCCCGTCTTTTACACATACGCACCTTATTCTATACGAAAACGCGTGATAATGCAAGCGTTTTCGTTATTTTTTCAGGATCAGGCAGGGCAGAGGGGCAGTTTCGGCCCAATTGGCAAAATCACACACCAGAACGGTGAAACTTTTCAGTGGAAGTGCCCGCAGAAAACGCAGCACCGCCTGTTTTTCGTCCGAGCCGATGACCGCCCCGCTGTACAGGATGGCACTCACGATGCCGCCGGGGCGCACCGCCTGCAGCGCCGCCTGCAAGGCGGGGATGCTGCTCTGCGCGGTGGAAAACACCCCGTGGTCTGCCCCCGGCAGCCAGCCGAAGTTGAACATGACCGCATCGGCGGTGCCGGGCTGCACATACTGTAATAAGTCGGCGTGGCTGCCGCAGACAAGCTCGTATCGCTCTGCGGGCACATTTGCCTGTTCCAGCCGGGCGCGGGTGGAGCGGATGGCTTCGGGCTGCACGTCAAAAGCCAGCACCCGCCCGGCGGGGGCGGTCAGATTGCACAGAAAGGCGGTGTCGCCGCCGTTGCCGCAGGTGGCGTCTACGCACAGCTGCGGGTGCACCAGCCGGGCGGCTAAAAAGTCCTGCACGAACTTGACCGCCGTTAAATCCGGGGTGCGGCGGCGCACCAGCTGCCCGCCCTCGGCGGCAAAGCCGAATTTGCCCCAGAAGGCAAGCTCGGCGGCGTTTTCCGGCAGCGGGGCGGTAAAAACGGTGGCGGTTTCCCGGTCATAGCCGCCAAAGCTGCGCAATACTTCTTTTAACAGGTAGGAGCCGTAGCCCTTGCGCCGCCACCGGGGCAGGATGCACAGGGCGGTAAGCTGTGCGCCCTTGGGGGCGGGGGAGAGGGTGCACTCTCCGATGCAGTCCTTTTCTTTATACAGGGCAAACCCCTGTTCGGTGCGGCGCAGTTCCATAAAAAGCTCCTCCTTGACGGGTCGATGTTCTTCCCTTACAATAGCAAGCGGCGGCGCGGCTGTCAAGGGCAGAAAAACAGGACCGTATTTCACATATTCTTCACGGCGCAAGCGATTCATTTTCACATTTGACGGTTACAATAGGGACAGTTCAAAGGAACAGATGTCCCTGCGGACCGGCCTTTGAGGGAAGGATGTAGTAACATGGAAAACGAGAACAAGTGGGAATATGATTATTCCGCTTCCAATAACGAGACCGGCTACCCCAACGTGGGCAGCAGCGGCATGAACACGGCGAACCAGTATAACGAGCCGGACGCGCAGCCTGTGCGCCCGGCGTATACCGCCCCGGCAGACGGCGGTAGCGTGCCGCCCACCCCGCCGGAGCAGCCGCAGTACAGCGCCCCGCAGCAGCCGGAAAAGCCCCGCCGCAAGAAGATGTTCAATGGCAAAAAGCTGGCACGCAGCGCCGTGGCACTGGTGCTGGCAGCAGCCATGGGCTTTGCGGGCGGCTTTGTGGGTGCAAAATACGGCGGCGGCAGCAAGGTGGTCATCCAGCAGGTGGAGCGCCCTGCCAGCTCTGACAGCAGCACCGACAGCACCGGCAATTCCATCAGCGCCACCAGCGGCACCGGCCTGAGCACCGCACAGGTGGCAGAGCTGGTCAGCCCCAGCGTGGTGGTCATCACCACCGAGCAGGTGGTCTACTCCCAGTGGTCGTGGTACGGTCAGAGCCAGGTGGAGAGCGGCGCCGGCAGCGGCGTCATCATCAGCTCGGACGGCTATATCCTCACCTGCGCCCATGTGGTGAGCGGCGCTTCCAACATCACTGTGAGCATCGGCGACAAGGATTACCCCGCTACGCTGGTGGGCGAGGATACCACCAGTGATATCGCCGTGGTCAAGGTCGATGCCACCGGCCTGACCCCCGCCACCGTGGGCGACAGCGACAATCTGAAGGTGGGCGAAAGCGTCATGGCCGTGGGCAACCCGCTGGGTGAGCTGGGCGGCACCGTGACCAGCGGCATCGTCAGCGCCCTGAACCGCAGCGTGACCATCCAGGGCACCAGCTCCACCAACACCATGTCCCTGATCCAGATGGATGCCTCTGTCAGCCCCGGCAACTCCGGCGGCGGCCTGTTCAACATGAATGGTGAGCTCATCGGTCTGGTCAACGCAAAGTCCTCCTCCAGCGATGCGGAGGGTCTGGGCTTTGCCATCCCCATCAACGATGCCATCAAGGTGGCACAGGATCTGCTGGAGAACGGCTATGTCTCCGGCCGCCCCTACATGGGCATCACCTATCTGGCTGTGACCGATGCCCAGACCGCCGCACAGCTCAACGTCAATGCCTACGGCGTTTACGTTGTGGATGTTGTGCAGGGCGGCCCCGCCGACAAGGCCGGTCTGAAGACCGGTGACCGCATCGTGAGCATCGACGGCACTGAGATCGCCCAAAAGGACGACCTTGGCACCCTGATCCAGCAACACGCCGCCGGTGATACTCTTTCCATCACCGTGGCCCGGGAAGGCCAGATGCAGACCGTCAGCCTGACTCTGGGCGAAAAGAACGCCCAGACCCAGCAGGCACAGAAAAACTCCTGATCCTCCCAAATCTTTTTCCTGATCCATAAATCAAAAATCCCCTGACCGGCGTGAACTGGTCAGGGGATTTTCAATTGCAGGTTGTCAAGCAACGGCAGACCGTATTTTTATACCTGCCCGAACACGGTGGCGCTCAGGGGCAGGAGGACGGTCTGGCCGGTGCAGATGCGGCTGCTGCCCCGCCACAGGCTGGAGGAGATTCCGTCGCTCAGCAGCTTCCAGCTGCCGCCGGGCAGGGTGACGACCTGCGCCGTCTCGGTGGGATTGTAGTAGACGCACAGGGCGCTCCACGCCGCGCCATCGCCCCACTGGGCGGGGAGCCGCCAGCCCACAAGAGGCTGTTCCAGCGAGAAGAACTCGATGGCGGCAGGGCCGGCCTTGTCCAGCGCGCCCAGCCGGGGGAACGCCGCCCGCAGACCAATGAGCCCGCGGTAGTAATCCACAAGGCTGTGGAACTGTTCGGCCCGGTGCCAGTCCAGCCGGTTGAGGGCCGGGCTGGAGTGGTAGCTGTTGCCCTGCCCCTTCTTGGTGCGGGCAAACTCCTCGCCCGCCTGCCAGAAAGGCAGGCCCATGCTGGTCAGGTAGATGCCCGCCGCCAGCCGGTTCTGGGCCAGGGCGGTCTTGTCCACAGCGGCAAACTCCGGGCGGGCGTAGCGCACCATCAGGAGCTTATCCCACAGGGTGAAGTTGTCGTGGGCCGAGACATAGCTGATGATCTGCCCCGGGGCGTGGGGCGGCAGCTTTTCACTGCGGCACCACGCCGCCACCGAAGCACCGATATCCCAGAAACTCCCCTGCCTGCCCTCCACATAGCCCGGCTCCCGGGCATCGAAACAGCCGCCCTTGATGGCATCCCGGGTGTTGTCGCAAAAGATGCCGATGCGCTCGTTCAGCATGTTCAGGTTGTTCTTGTTGGCCTCGTACCGGTGCAGGGCGCTGCAGCCGCCCTGCCACGGCTCACCGTACATCAGGATATCCCGCCCTCCGGGCAGCTTGTCCAGTTCAGCCCGGAGGAGGTTCATGGTCTCCACGTCATACAGGCCCATCAGATCAAACCGGAAGCCGTCGATGTGATATTCCCGTGCCCAGTAGAGCACCGAATCAATGAGATAGCGCCGGGCCATGGGCCGCTCGGAGGCAAACTCGTTGCCGCAGCCGCTGCCGTTGGAGAGGGAGCCGTCGTCGTTCTGGCGGAAGTAGTAGAGGGGCACCACCCGGTTCAGCACATTGTCGGAGCGGTACATGTGGTTATACACCACGTCCATTACAACGCCGATGCCCGCCCCATGGAGGGCCGCGATCATCTGCTTGCACTCCCGCACCCGCACCTCGCCCCGGGTGGGGTCGGTGGAGTAGCTGCCCTCGGGCACATTGAAGTTGGTGGGGTCGTAGCCCCAGTTATACTGCCGGGTCAGGGGGCGGCTCTCGTCCACGCTGCCAAAATCGAAGATGGGCATGAGCTGAACATAGCTCACCCCCAGCCGCTTGAGGTAATTCAGGCAGGTGGGGTGGATGCCGTCGCTGCTCAGGGTCGTCCCCTGCTGGGTAAAGGCCAGGAATTTGCCCCGCCAGGCTGTGTGCACGCCGCTGGCCGGGTCCTGCGAGAAATCCCGGACGCTGACCTCCCACACGCTGCGGCGGGCCGGCGGGATCACCGGCCGCACATCCCGCTCCCAGCCCTGCGGGTCCACCCGGGCCGGATCAAAGATCATGCTGCGCACCCCGTTCACCCCGGCCGAGCGGGCGTAAGGGTCCGCTGCATTGCAGGTGCCAAACGGGGTGGTAAGGGTGAAATCGTAGTATTTCCCGTGCTGGTCGCCGGGCAGATAGACGCTCCACACACCCTTGTCCTGCTGCTGCAGGGGCAGGGTGCCCACACAGGCCCCGCCGGTGCCCCGGCGGTACAGGTTCACTGCTGCCTGTTTTGCCGTGGGGGCCCACAGGCGCAAGTGTGTCCCGGCGGGGGTATACTCCACCCCCAGCGGGCCGTAGTATTCCGTCTGGCGGGCAAAGGCTTCGCTCTCAAACAGCGTCTTCCATTCAGCAGGTGTTCTTGGCTCCATGGCAATTCATCCTTTCGTTTGACAATAGTGTAACGAACTTTGTCCTTTATTTCAACCCTTTCCTTGCAAAACGTACCAGACTCCACTATACTGAAAGAAAAACACTGCACGGAGGGTAGTTTTATGGCATACACCGATGATTGGGAAAGTCTGATGAACGGCGTGTTCGGCCCGGGGGGCAGATTCAAGGCCGCCCCCGGCGCTTCTGCACCCAAAACAGGCGGCAGCGCCGCCCTGCCTGACCTGAACGCGGCGCTTCTGGAACAGCAGAAACGGCTGGACGAGCTGTTGAAGCAGCAGAACGCCCAGCTCAAAACCCAGAGCGATGCCACCGCCGCCGCGCTGGAAAGCAGCCGCCAGATGCTGCGGGACATGGAGGACGAAGGCCTGCTGGCCAGGGGCACCACCGACGTGAAGCCGGAGCACCTGGGCAGCTTTGAAGGCCTTGCCGCCGAGGTCAGGCAGACGGTGCTGGGGCAGGATGCTTTTGTGGACAGCGTGGTGCGGGCCATGCGCCGCCCCTTTGTGCTGGGCACCGAAGCCCCCGCCGCCCGCAACGTCATCCTGCTCACAGGCGGGGCAGGCACAGGCCGGCATTTCGCGCTGGAAGAAACTGCCCGCTGCATGGCGGCCCGGGGTCTTTTGCAGAGCGACAGGATCGCCACGCTGGATTTGGCCCTTTACCCCAATTCCGGAGCCGAAAAGCTCTTCCTGCAGGACCTCTACGCCGCCCTGCACGCGCCCGGGGAGATCCTTGCCTTTGAGCACTATGAGAGCTGCTATCCCGGCTTTCTGAAGACCCTGTCTGATCTGGCCGTCAAGGGCAGCGCCCCCCTGTCCAGCCGGTATCTCGTAAACAAGGAGGGCATCCTTGTAGATGCCGGCACGGCGCTTGCCCCGGGAGCCGTCAGCCGCATCGACCCCTGCGGCAAATACCTCATCTTCTACTCCCACAAGGGCCGGGAGGCACTGGCCGACAAATTCGGCGCGGCGCTGGTGTCGGCGCTGGGGGATGTCTGCGAAACGGCCTCCTACACCCGGGAGGATCTGGCCGCCCTTGCCGCACAGCAGCTCAACGCGCTGGCCCAGAAGATCCGCGCCCGGCTGGGGCTGACCCTTTCCGCCGGGGCCGACGTGCGGGACTATGTCGCAGCCCAGTGCACTGCACAGAAGGGTGCCGCCGGGCTGGCCGAATGCTGTGACCGCATCTTCCGTGCCCTGAGTGAATACTGCCTGCGCACGGACAAGACCCTGTCCGGCACGGCGGCCCTGACCGCCCGTCCGGAAGGGCTGCTGTTCCGGCTGAACGATGGCCCGGAGGAACCGCTCTTTGACCTGCTGCCGGCGGCCTATACCGGCGCACTGGATGCCATCCGGGCCGAGATCAACGAACTGGTGGGCCTTGCCCCCGTGAAAGAATATGTGTTCGGTCTGGCCGACAACCTGCAGGTACAGCAGCGCCGGGCCGCTGCCGGGCTGAAAACGGCCAGCCTGTCCATGCACATGATCTTCACGGGCAACCCCGGCACCGGCAAGACCACCATTGCCCGGCTGGTGGCGAAATACCTGAAAGCCATCGGTGCCCTCAAGGGCGGGCAGCTGGTGGAGGTGACCCGTGCCGACCTGGTGGGCCGCTACACCGGCCACACCGCTCCCCTGACCAACAGCGTCATCGAGAGCGCTCTGGGCGGTGTGCTCTTCATTGACGAAGCATACAGCCTCTACCGCGGCGAGCAGGACAGCTTCGGGCTGGAAGCCATCGACACGCTGGTGAAGGGGATGGAGGATCACCGGGATGAGCTGGTGGTCATTCTGGCAGGTTACACCAAGGAGATGGAGATCTTCCTCACCGCCAACAGCGGCCTTGCCAGCCGTTTCCCCAACAAGATCGAGTTTCCGGACTACACCGCTGAGGAGCTGCTGCAGATCACCCACGTTCAGGCAAAGAACAAGGGGTACTGTCTGGCCGAAAGCTGCACCCAGCCCCTGCTGAACTATTATGCCCGCTGGCAGGCTGCCGATGCCCGCACTGCCGGCAATGGCCGCCTTGCCCGCAACACACTGGAAAAGGCCATCTTCCACCAGAGCCGCCGCCTTGTGGCCGAGCCCGCCGCTGTCCTGGATCTGATCCTGCCCAGTGATTTGGAATTGAAGGAACCGTAAACACGCAAAAAGGACTGCTTTCGCAGTCCTTTTTTGTTATTGATGCTGTTCTGCCAGCCGGGCGGTCATTTCCCGCATTCCCTGCCGCACTTCGGGCGGGGCAACCACTTCTATCTTGCCGCCAAAGCCGCAGACCCAGCCGTAGAACTGGTCGCTGACGCAGATGGGAACATCGAAGTGAAAAGACCCATCCTCTTCCGGCAGAAACACGGGCGTAGTGCCGAAGCGCTCCCGCATGGCACCTTGCAGATCCGCGGTGCACCGCAGGGTAACGCGATGCTCCGGCCCGCCGTACATTCCAAAGTGCTTGCGCAGATAGGCAGGCAGGTCAAGATCCGCAAACTGCTCCTGACCCCGCCGGGGCACATCCAGCACCCGGACCCCGCTCATCTTGTCCACCCGGTAATGGCGGATGCCCTTTTCGTCGGCAAAGGCAATGAGGTAGTAGCACCCGTTCTCCCAGGCCAGCTGCCACGGGCTGACGATCCTTTTCTCTTTCTCGCGGCTGTCGGCTTTTCTGTAGAGGAACTCCACCATTTTACCGTTGTTGATGGCCTCGTGCAGGGCATCGATGCTGTACAGCAGGCTCTTGCTGTCGGTCTTGGGGCGGCCCTCCACATAGACCTGACGCTGCAGCTGGCTGCCCTCGTAGTTGGAGCAGAGCTTTTCCAGCTTGTGGATCAGCCGCCTGCTCGTGGTGCCGGATACCACCCGGCTTGCCTGCACGGCATCCACCAGCAGCTTGAGCTCCGCCAGATCAAAGGTGCGGCTGGCAAGGAAATACCCGCCGCCCCGGCCCCGGCGCAGCTTGATGTCATAGCCCAGCGCACCCAGTGCCTCAATATCGCTGTACACGCTCTTGCGCTCACAGCGGATGCCCTGCGCCTCCAGCAGCTCCACCAGCTGCGGCACGTTCAGCAGGTGGTTTTCATCGGTCTGCTGCTCAAAAATGCGCAATAGCGCCAGCAGCTTGGATTTCTGGCCTTCCTGTTTGGGCATTCGGTACACCTCATTTTTTCGTGTTGTGCCAAACCTCTCAGTCTCGCTTCCAGCTCCCCAGCAGGGGAGCTGAAAAAAACAGCAGTGCTGTGTGCTGAAAAGGTTACGGCGCTTTCTTATCAAACGCCGCGCGGCGCTGGGTGGACAGGCGGAACATCTCCTCCAGCTTTTCCCGGTCATCGGCCACAAGGGCGTTGCGCATCTCGTTCAGCGCCCCGCTGAACTGGTCGATCTCGGAGATGAGGTTTTCTTTGTTCCAGAGGAACAGCTCCGCCCACATCTTATCGTTGATGCGTGCAATGCGGGTCAGGTCCCGGAAAGAATCGCCGGTGTACTCGCACAGCGAGGTATTGTCGTTGGCGCACATCAGGCTGACGGCGATGGCATGGCAGAGCTGGCTGACATAGCCGATCATCCTGTCATGCTCCTGCACGGTCAGGGTGCAGATATGCTTGAAGCCCAGCACCTCGGCCAGCTCCCTGGCCCACTGAACGGCCTCCGGGGTGTTCTTTTCCGTGGGGGTCACAATGAAGTTGGCCGGGGCAAAATTCACCTCGGCGGCGTGCTCCACGCTGGAGGTCTCACGGCCCGCCATGGGGTGGCTGGCAATGAACTCCACGCCCGGCCTGCACATGGCCTGAATGGGCTCCACCAGACCAGTCTTTACGCCCGACACATCGGTAAAGATGCAGCCCTCCTTCAGCAGGTGGCCGTAGGTCCGGAACCACTCGATCAGGGCCGTGGGGTACAAACCGAAGATGATATGATCGGCCTGACGCACCAGATCCTCAAAATCGTGGGTCTTGCCGCTGGCGATATAGCCGTGGTCGAGGGCATACTGCAGATGGCCCTCGCTGCGGTTGATGCCGTCCACATGGAACCCGGCCCTGCTCAGCTCCAAGGCGTACTTGCCGCCCAGCAGGCCCAGGCCCACAATGAGATAACGCTTTGATTTATCCAACATGTTCCACCTCCGCGCCCAAAGGCTTGATGGCTTCCAGAAAATCCGGCCAGCTCTTGGCAATGGCCTCGGCCCCGCTGATGGGCAGGGCCAGCCCGGCGGCCAGCGCCAGCACCGCAAGGCTCATCACAACGCGGTGGTCGTTGTGGCCGGAGAGCGGCTGCTCCGGGGCATGGAGCGCCCCGGCCCCCCCATGGATGGTAATGGTGCCTCCCTCGCTCTCCAGCTGCCCGCCGCAGGCCCGCAGCTCGGTCTCCATGGCCTCAATGCGGTCACTCTCCTTGATGCGGAGACGCTCGGCGTTGCGGATGACTGTGGTGCCCTCACACAGCAGGCCCAGCACCATCAGCACGGGGCCCAGGTCGGGGCAGTCGGCAAGGTCGATGTCCGTTCCGTGGAGCGGGGCCTTTTCAAACATCACGCCCTGCCCGGTGCGGGTGAATCTTGCACCGCACCGCCGGAGGATTTCCAGAATGGCCGCATCGCCCTGCAAGGTCTCCTCAGACAGGCCGGTGATGGCCCCCCCGCCGGTCACAGCGCCCAGCACGGCAGGAAAAGCCGCCTGGCTGTAATCGCCCTCCACGGTGTAATCACAGGGAAGATAGTGCTGCCTGCCGGGGATTTCCAGCGTGTTCTCATCCAGCCAGCGGCTTTCCACGCCAAAGGCGTGCTGCACCGCGCGGGTCATATCGATGTAGCTCCGGCTCTCCACAGGCGGGATGAGGTGCAGGGTGCTGGTGCCGCCCAGCAGGGGCAGGGCAAACAGCAGCCCGCTGATGAACTGGCTGGACACGTTGCCCGCCAGCTCGTATTCGCCCGGGGTCAGGGCACCTTCCACGGTCAGGCGGTCCGCGCTCTGCTCAAAACGCAGGCCCTGCTGCTGATACAGCGTTTTGTAGACCGACTGGGGCCGCTCCATCAGCCGCCCACGGCCCGTAAAAGTCACTTCCTGCCCGGTCAGGCTGGCCAGTGGGATGAGGAAGCGCAGGGTGCTGCCGCTCTCACAGCAGTCCACGGGGGCATCAACCGGCAGAAAGCAGCCCAGCCCCTCCACCACCGCGTCGTTTTCACCGGTGGTGACACGGGCACACAGTCGGCCCGCCGCGCCCAGCGTGGCGGAGATATCCTTGCTGAAAGCAAGATGATGGAGATGGGAGGTCCCCTTTGCCAGCGCCGCGCAGAGCACCGCCCGGTGAGCCATGCTTTTGCTGGGCGGCGCGGCGATGTTGCCGCCCACCGTCCGGCTTGATTTTATCGTAATGTTCATCGTGTTACTTTACCTGGCTCGCCCTCTCCGTCAGCGCTTTGCGCTGCCACCTCTCCCAAAGGGCGAGGCCTTGGCAGTCCACCGCAAGGTCTGTGGTTTCGCCAGAGGCTCTCCCTTTGGGAGAGCTGGCAAAGCCGTCAGGCTTTGACTGAGAGGGTGAGGCCGTTCATCGTGTTACATATCCCGGCCAATGGCCCATGCGACCTGACGGCACTTTGCCATGGCCTGTGCAAAGGCATCCGGGGTCAGGCACTGTGCGCCATCGCTCCATGCGTGGCGGGGATCATAGTGGACTTCCACCTCCAGACCGTCGGCACCGGCGGCCACAGCGGCGATCATCATCGGCTCCACCAGATTGGCCTTGCCGGTGGCGTGGCTGGGGTCCACGATGATGGGCAGATGGGTCTTTTCGTGGATGATGGGCACAGCAGAGAGGTCGAGGGTGTTGCGGGTGTATTTCTCAAAGGTGCGGATGCCCCGCTCGCAGAGAATGACCTGCTCGTTTCCGCCGGCCATAATGTACTCTGCGGACATGATCCACTCCTCGATGGTGTTGCACAGGCCGCGCTTGAGCAGAACAGGCTTGTGCATCTTGCCCACGGCCTTGAGCAGCTGGAAATTCTGCATGTTGCGGGCACCGATCTGCACCACGTCCACATATTCTTCAAACTCGGGGATCCGGTCCTCGCTCATCAGCTCGGACACGATGGGCATTCCGGTGGCCTCCCGGGCCTTGACCATATCGAGGATGCCCTCGGTCTCCAGACCCTGGAAGGAGTAGGGAGAGGTGCGGGGCTTATAAGCGCCGCCGCGGAACAGGCTTGCACCGCCCGCCTTTACGCCGTTGGCAATGCGCAGTGCCTGCTCCTCCCCCTCGATGCTGCAGGGGCCTGCCATCACGGCGATCTTCTCGCCCCTGCCGATCTTCACGCCGCCGCAGTCGATGACAGAATCGGCGGGGTGGAACAGGCGGTTGGCCCGCTTATAGGGGGCGGACACGCGGGTGACGTTGTCGATCCAGGGGTTGGCCAGCACGTCGCGCTCATCGATCTTGGTGGTATCGCCCACCAGACCGAACACATTGTAATCCTTGCCGGTGATCAGGGTCACATCCAGGCCCTGCTTCTCGAATTTGTCTACGATCTTTTCCAGCTCTTCCTTGGGGGTGCCTTTTTTAGTCGAAATGATCATCTTGTTTCTTTTCCCTTCTGTTTTGTCTCTATGCTTTCCGTTTTGCTGCACAGCCTGCCCTACTTGCCAAGGGCTCCCCCTTCGGGGGAGCTGGCGAGCGAATGCGAGACTGAGAGGGTTGTTACTGCACCAGGTGCGTCTGCGCGCCGCCATCCAACCGGAGCAACTGCACAAGGTAGGCGCAGGCATGGAGATATCCGCTGACCCCCTCGCCTGCAAAGCGGCCCTGACAGCCAAAGGAGACCACATCCACGCTGCGGAAGGGCTCCTTGCCGCTGGGGTCGGCCAGCATCACTTCCACGGCGGGCACGCCGCACACCTGCAGCGCCTCCAGAATGGCCACGCTGTAATAGGCGTAGCCGCCCGGGTTGAGGATGATGCCATCGGCCCGGCCTGCCGCCGACTGGATCTCATCGATGAGGTCGCCCTCGTGGTTGGACTGAAAAAAGTCCACCTGAACATCCATCTGGGCACAGCCCGCCTCGATATAATCCAGCAGTGTATTGAAATCGATCTGCCCCTCCATGCCCGGCTCCGTGAACTGGGTCAGGTTGAGGTTGGGACCGTTAATGACTAAAAATTTCATCCAGCGCCTCCATTGCCGCCGTCACGGCATCCGCAGGGGTGGTCTTGTTGGGGATCACAGCATCCGCTGCCGCCAGATAGAGCGGACGGCGCTGGGCTTCCATGGTTTTCAGGGCCTCGGGGCTGGTGGAAAGAGGCCTTCCGCCGCCCACCAGCAGATCCTCCAGCGGCCGGTCGATAAAGAGCACGATGCCGTTGGCGTGGAGCGCCCGGAGGTTTGCCGGGTCCTTGACCACGCCGCCGCCGCAGGAGATGACCTGCCGGTTCTCCCGGGCAAAGCGGGCCGTCTGCGCGGCCTCCATCTTCCGGAAGCCTGCCTCCCCCTCAGCGGCAAAGATGTCCGGGATGCTCCGGCCGTCGGCCTTGACGATCTCCTCGTCCAGATCCACGAACCGCTTGCCCAGCCGTTCCGCCAGAGCGCGGCCCAAGGTGGATTTGCCCGAGGAGGGCATCCCGATGAGGGCAATGTTCAGCTGTTCCCGCCGCAGCTCGCTGGTCACACGGGCGATCTCGGCACCTGCATCCTCAAACTTACGGTCGAGGAAAAATTCTGCCGCATACACAGCCTGCGCCACCAGCATTTCCAGACCGCCGACGGCAACGGGCACCCCCAGCTCCTCGGCCCGGAGGATGAGCTCGGTCTTATCGGGATTATAGATGACATCGATCACGGCTTCCAGCCCGGGCATGGAGGTGATATCCAGCGCACTCACGCCCACATTGGGGTACATGCCCACCGGCGTGGTGTTGATGATGATCTGCGCCCCGGTGGTCAGGGCCTGAGCATAAGTCAGCTCTCCCTTTTCGGGGTCGGGATGGCGGCTGACGGTATAGATCTGTTTCGCGCCCCGGTCATGGGCCACGGCCCAGGTGGTGTTGTGGGTGCCGCCGGTGCCCAGAATGAGCACCGTCCTGTCCTTGAACTCCACCCCGTGTGCATCGCACAGGTAAGAGAAGCCGGGGTAATCGGTGTTGTAGCCGTAGAGCAGGCCGTTCCTGTTGACGATGGTGTTCACGGCATTGATGGCCCTGGCGTGGGGGTCGATGTAGGAGCAGTACTCCATGACCACCAGCTTATAGGGGATGGTAACATTGATGGCCCTGAACTGCCGCCGGGTCATAAAGGCCCGGACTTCCTCTTCCGTGGGCAAGGGGCACAGGTCGTACCGGTAGCCGCAGAGCATCTCGTGGATGACCTTGGAGTAGGAGTGGCCCAGCCGCCCGCCGATGAGACCGTATTCCATTTACAGCACCTCC
>OGXX01003270.1_pt1 | contig 13699 bp, 10 predicted proteins | sample 1576301 | NCBI WGS metagenome assembly OGXX01 (sample SAMEA3541469, study PRJEB24748) | human gut metagenome | biome: human gut; feature: human-associated habitat; material: faeces | place: China | collected 2012
CACCGGTCTCCAAAACCGGGTGTCGGGAGTTCGAGCCTCTCCTCCCGTGCTAATAATAAAGAGTATGTTTAAGAAGATCTTTAAATATTGTAAGGAATCTTATGATGAGCTTGTCCATAAAACAACTTGGCCGACTCGTTCAGAACTTACTAACAGTGCAGTCGTAGTATTATCTGCTTCCCTACTCATTGCACTGGTTGTTTTTGCTATGGACTTCGTATTCCAGAGCGCAATGGAAGTTATTTATCCTAATTAAGTAGAGAGATGGCTGATACTGAAATGAAATGGTACGTTATGCGTGCCGTGAGTGGAAAGGAAAGCAAGGTGAAGGAGTACATTGATGCCGAAATTAAAAAAGGTGACTTTGGAAAATTCGTCTCTCAGGTGTTGATACCGACAGAAAAAGTAGTTCAGGTTCGTAATGGTAAACGTATCGTTAAGGAACGTAATCATTTACCGGGTTATGTGTTGGTAGAGGCGGCTTTAGTGGGTGAGATACCTGTATTGTTGCGTAATACGCCGAACGTATTGGGCTTTTTGGGTGAATCTAATAGTAACCCTACTCCGTTGCGTCAATCTGAGGTTAATCGTCTTTTAGGTGCTGTTGACGAAATGCAAGATGTACCTGAAGAAGTGTTGATACCTTATGCTGAAGGGGAAACGGTTAAGGTAACAGAAGGACCTTTTAGTGGCTTTTCTGCCGTAATCGAAGAAGTGAATAACGAAAAGAAGAAGCTGAAAGTAATGGTTAAGATTTTCGGCCGTAAGACGCCGTTGGAATTAGGTTTTATGCAAGTGGAGAAAGAATGATGCGTTTTGTTACGCGTATTGTTCTTGAATATCAAATTCAATAAATAACAAAAAAATGGCTAAAGAAGTTGCTGGATTAATCAAATTACAGATTAAAGGAGGCGCTGCAAATCCATCACCCCCAGTAGGTCCTGCTTTGGGTTCCAAGGGTATCAATATCATGGATTTCTGTAAAGCATTCAACGCCAGAACGCAGGAGAAAGCCGGTAAGGTGCTCCCGGTGGTAATCACCTATTATACTGATAAGTCATATGACTTTATCGTCAAGACTCCTCCCGTAGCAGTACAGTTGATGGAGATTGCGAAGTTAAAAGGTGGTTCTGCTGAACCGAACCGTAAAAAGATTGCTGAAATCTCTTGGGAGCAAGTGCGTACGATTGCTCAGGATAAAATGCCTGACTTGAATTGCTTTACAATAGAAGCTGCGATGAAATTGGTTGCAGGAACAGCAAGAAGTATGGGTATCACTGTAAAAGGAGACTTCCCGGGTTAATAATTAAAATCTTCAATTAAAATGAGTAAACTGACAAAAAACCAGAAGTTGGTCGTTGACAAGATTGAAGCAGGGAAAGCATACTCTTTGAAAGAAGCTTCTCAGTTGGTTAAGGATATCACGACAACCAAGTTTGATGCTTCCGTGGACATTGATGTACGTTTAGGTGTGGATCCCCGTAAAGCCAATCAGATGGTGAGAGGTGTTGTGTCTCTGCCAAATGGTACGGGTAAAGTTACGCGGGTTCTTTGCTTGTGTACTCCAGATGCTGAAGCTGCTGCTAAGGAAGCAGGCGCTGACTATGTTGGTGCCGAGGAGTACGCAGAGAAGATCCAGAAGGAAAACTGGTTCGACTTCGACGTTATCATCGCTACTCCCGACATGATGGGTCTTATCGGTCGTCTCGGTAAGGTCCTCGGTCCTAAGGGACTCATGCCTAACCCGAAGGCAGGTACCGTAACCCCCGATATCGGTCGTGCGGTTGCCGAGGCTAAGGCAGGTAAGATTGAGTACCGTCTCGACAAGACCAACATCATTCACTGCGTTATCGGTAAGGCTTCCTTCGGTGCTGAGAAGCTCGGCGAGAACTTCAACGCACTCATGGGCGCTATTATCAAGGCTAAGCCCGCTGCCGCTAAGGGTCAGTACATTCGTTCCTGCGTTCTTGCATCTACGATGGGCCCCGGCATCAAGGTCAGCACGTCCAAGCTCGGCTGATTGGGCTGACGGAATGTATCTGTCTGCATCACGATAAGATAGCATGGTAAAAGAAAGGTAGTCGAGCTTTTCCCTCCGGGAGAGCATAAGACTACCTTCTTTCATGCCCTGAGGCGGGCTCGATGCGCCGCCTTACAAAGCGGTACGTTATAGCTGTGCCGTAAAACAAGAGAGGACTTTGTTTTTCAAATGAAGAAGCTAAATTGCGATCTCGTCATCGTAGGCGCAGGTCCTGCGGGCATCTTTACCGCATATGAGCTGCTGCTGCGCGAACCCGAGAGAAATATAATAATAGTAGAAAAGGGTCTGCCGATCGAAAAGCGTCATTGCCCTAAGTCGGTAACAAAGCAGTGTGTCAACTGCAAGCCGCACTGCCACATCACCACCGGCTTCTCCGGTGCGGGCGCATTCTCCGACGGCAAGCTCTCGCTCAGTCCCGATGTCGGCGGAGATCTGCCTACGCTTATCGGCGAGCAGCTCGCTGCAGAGACGATCAATTATACCGATAAGATCTATCTCCAGTTCGGTGCGGATACTCACGTTGAAGGCCTCGGAAACACCGAAGAGGTCAAGGAGATACGCAAGCGCGCTATTATGGCGGGCCTGCGTCTCGTCGACTGCCCCATCCGTCATCTCGGCACCGAGCATGCACACGAGATATACCTCGGTATCGAGAAGTATCTCCAGGAGCAGGGCGTTGAAATGCTGTTCAGCCACGAGTGCACCAATCTCTCCATCGTTGACAGCGAGTGCAAGGGTGTATTCGTTACCGACGGCAAGGAGGAGACCGAGATCACCGCAAAGCATACCGTAGTTGCCACCGGTAGACGCGGTGCGAACTGGCTCGAGCGTATCTGCGCCGAGCACGACATAGCGCATCAGCCCGGAACGGTCGATATCGGCGTTCGCGTTGAGGTACGCAATGAGGTAATGGAAAAGGTTAACCGCGTACTGTACGAGAGCAAGCTCATAGGATATCCTCGTCCGTTCAAGAATAAGGTGCGCACCTTCTGTCAGAACCCCGGCGGAATCGTCTCTCAGGAAAACTACGACGGAGGTCTTGCAGTCGTAAACGGTCACTCCTACAAGGACTTCAAGACCGACAACACAAACCTTGCAATACTCGTATCGCACAACTTTAACCAACCGTTCAATCAGCCGATATCATACGCTCAGAAGGTCGGCGAGCTGACAAACATGCTCGGCGCGGGTCACATACTCGTTCAGCGCTACGGCGATATTCTCGACGGCAAGCGCACATGGCCGAAGGAGCTCGCTCAGTCGAATCTCCGCCCCTCGCTTGTAGATGCCGTTGCGGGTGACATCAACGCCGCAATGCCCTACCGCGCGATGGTCAACATCCTCGGCTTTATTCAGGCGCTCGATCAGGTAGTGCCCGGATTTGCTTCGACAGAGACCCTGCTCTATTCCCCCGAGCTTAAGTTCTACAGCAACAGAGTAAAGATGGATGAGCACTTTAATACAAGCGTCAAGGGTCTGCACTGCCTCGGTGATTCGAGCGGTTGGACAAGAGGACTTATGATGGCATCGGTAATGGGAGTCCTCATGGGACGCTATCTCGAATTCTAAACGGGGAGGCTAAAATCGTCCGGACCGAAAAAGCTCTCGGGGGAGGCTAAAAAAGCGCAGACCGAAAAAGCGGATAAAAGTGTGATTTAGGCTTTTGTTCGGAACAAAGGCCATGAAAGCTGATGAAATCCTATCGGATTTCTCCAAGGAAATGATTATCCGCTTTTTCTACCGCCGAAACCCGTCTCTGCCGTACGCCAGTACGGCGACGAGTCGTGTTTCGACGCTTCTGCATCTTTTTTATCTCTCCCCGACCCGGGTCGGTTGAAAAAGCGCAGATCGAAAAAGCGGATAAAAATGTGATTTGGACTTTTGTTCGGCACAAATACCATGAAAGCTGGTGTAATCCTATCGGATTTCTCCAAAGGAATGATTATCCGCTATATAAAATTAAGAAAAAGGAATACCGTCATGTCGGAAATCTTAAGCTGGGACGAATATTTTATGGGAGTTGCTATGCTGTCTGCGCAGCGCAGCAAGGATCCGTCGACGCGGGTCGGCTGCTGCATTGTATCGGACAAGCGTATAGTCGCGGTCGGATACAACGGTATGCCGCGCGGCTGCGATGATTCGGAGTTTCCGTGGGGAAGGGACGGCGCGCCACTCGAATCGAAGTATCTGTATGTGGTCCACGCGGAGCTGAACGCCATTCTCAATGCGACGGCAGATCTGCGCGGCGCAACGCTCTACACCTCGCTGTTCCCGTGCAACGAGTGCTGCAAGGCGATAATTCAGAGCGGAATATCGAGGATAGTTTACATAAGCGACAAGCACTGCGAGAGCGATGCGGTCATTGCCGCAAAGAGAATGCTCGACAGCGCGGGAGTCGTATATTCCCGCTTCGAGAGTGATAAAAAGAGCATATCGGTCTCGCTCGACGTGTCGGATGTCTGATTGCGGCACGGCTTGCCGAAACGGAGGATAAGGAATGTTCATAGCCTTTGACGGAATGGACGGTGCCGGAAAGAGCACGCAGGTCGAGCGGCTCGAGGAATGGCTGCGCAGCGAGGGACGGAGGGTCACGCGCCTCGATCTCGGCAGAACGCCGTATTTTTACGAGCTGCTGCAGAGGATAAATTCGCGTGAGCTGGCTGTTCCCGCCGAGATTCGTGAGATGATATACTATTTCGAGGGACTGTACGCTAATATCAACTATATCCGCACCGCTTCAAGGGATGAGTTTGTTATTATCGACCGTTACTATCTCTCGTACTATGCCTACGGTCTCGAAAACGGCATGACCGAGGAGCAGATAGCGTTTTTTACGAAGAATCTCGTAGAGCCGAATCTGTATTTCTTTCTTGATGCCGATGTTGAGATGACCCGCGCGAGGATAAAGCGCTATCGTACCTACGATGCGCCGGAGCTCGGGTATAAATATAAGGCAGACGGAGTCTCTGCCGGTGATGCCGACCGGAGATTTCTTGAGTTTCAGAGCCGCATTCGCCGCAACTATCACTCGCATCTCCGACCCGGACATAGGGTCATAGATGCCGCGCGCTCGGCTGATGATGTCGAGCGGGTGGTACGGGCTGCGGTGAGAGAGCTCTTGTTATCGCTGTAATAATATTGTACCAATTGTTTCGGTTCGCATTTCTCGATAGATCAATATTAAATATCGGAAATTGCGGCTAATATTGTTCCTCCTGTTACTGCTTTGCAGTATAAAAGCCGGACAGCCGTAAAAATCATGCGGCTGTCCGGCATTATTTTAATATTGCTGTCCGGTATTATCTGTTCTGATGAGAGAGATCCTCGACCGATCACTCGACTGATCACTTGATTTATTATAAATTGATCATAAATTGATCATAAGGAGACAACCTCCACTCCGCCGAGCAGCGCTTTTATCTGCTCTCCCCGTCCGAGTCCCTCGGAGAATGCCGTCGCAGCTCCCGCAGCAGTGCCGAGTCGCAGCGCCGAGGCATAGTCTCTGTCGGTAAGATATCCGCTGACAAAGCCCGCAACCATAGAATCGCCCGCGCCTACCGTGTTGACCGCCCTGCCGTGCAGAGCGGGAGCGCGGAGCGCCGTGCCGTCCTCGGTCAGCAGAACCGAGCCGTCGCCGCCCATCGAGACGAGAACATTTCTTGCTCCCTCCGCTTGAAGGCGTCGGGCATATTCGAGGCATTGCTCCGGCGTTTCGACGGCTGTGCCGAACAGCTCGTCGAGCTCGTCCGAATTCGGCTTTATAAGAAAAGGCGAGTACGCGAGGGCGCTGCGGAGCAGCTCGCCGCTCGCATCGAGCACGGTCTGAATGCCGCGACCGTCGAGTCTTGCGAGCAGATGCAGATATGTGTCGCCCGGCAGTGACGGCGGAACGCTGCCTGAGAGTACGAGCACATCGTCTGCACCGAGTGTATCGAGCCGCGCGAGCAGCTCGTCGAGGGCATCGTCGGTTATCTCGGGACCGGCGCCGTTTATATCGGTCTCGCAGACAGTCTCGCCGCGGTCCTGCGATGAGGCTGTATCGGCGCGGGGAGCGCCCGGGCATATCGCGCCCGAATCGGGTGTGCCGCAGCGGGGTTTGCCTGATATCGGCGCGTCGGCACCTACGCAGGTACTGCCGCTGCGCAGCTTGACATTTATTCTCGTCATACCGTGCGGCAGATGTACAAGGTCGGTATCTACACCGTTTTCCCTCAGCTGCCTCTCAAGCTCATTGCCGCTGAAGCCTGCGGCGAAGCCGAGCGCGACCGACTGCATTCCGAGCTCTCTCAGCACGAGCGAAACATTTATCCCCTTGCCCCCGCAGCTGCAGCTCTCGTGCAGACTGCGGTTGATAGAACCGGTCCGCAGCTCGGGCATATACATGGTGTAATCAAGGCACGGATTGAAGGTCAGTGTGTATATCATAGTTTTTCTCCCTGCGGCGAGATATCCTTACTCGCCCATCGACTAAATCGTTATGCTGTCATCGGTGCGCGGCGTGCCGCGCCGTCGTCGGCAGATGCCTTTACTGCCGTAATGATATCACATCGGCTGGAGAAAGTCAAATTTTGCGGCAATAATCTACATTCTTTCCCGCATGCGGCAGAGCATTATTCGACAGCTTGCCGTTTTTGACAAAAAACGCTGAAATAAGCCGAAAAGCTATTGAAAATTATATGGAAATGTGATACAATAAATATCCCGCAGAAGTACCGATTTCTCTGCGCGTATGAAGCGTCGACTGCACCGGCGGTCGAGCATAAAAACCTCCTGACAATAGGAAAGGAAATGTCCCATACGGACAAGGTGAAAAAATGGAACTGATGTATCCGGTCGTTATAGCGGCGGTCGCGGCATTGCTGTTTGCGCTCGTTATGGCTGTACGTGTCCTCCGATGTGATCGAGGTGAAGAGGATATCCGACGGATATCCGGTATCATCGGTCGGGCTGCAAGCGCCTTTCTGCGCCGTCAGTATGCCGTTATCGCAATATTTTTCGTAATAGTATCTGCTGCACTGCTTGTGATGAATCTATGCTTCGGCAAGGGTAATATCTATACCCCATTTGCGTTCATCTCGGGCGGTTTTTTCTCTGCTCTGTCAGGCTATATAGGCATGAAGATCGCCACAGCCTCGAACGGCAGAACGGTAGTTGCAGCACGCCGCAGTCTCAACGGCGGACTGCGCACCGCATTCTCGAGCGGTATGGTTATGGGTATGTCGGTGGTCGGTCTCGGTCTTATCGACATCAGCGTTTGGTATCTCCTGCTTAAGTATGCCTTCTGTCAGAGCATCGAGGTCATTGCGGCGAATATGCTTACCTTCGGTATAGGCGCAAGCTCGGTTGCACTGTTTGCGCGCGTCGGCGGCGGTATCTTTACAAAGGCTGCCGATGTAGGAGCCGATCTGTGCGGAAAGGTCGAGGCGGGCATTCCCGAGGACGATATTCGCAATCCCGCCGTCATTGCCGACAATGTGGGCGATAATGTAGGTGACGTAGCGGGAATGGGCGCGGATCTCTATGAGTCGTATGTCGGCTCGGTGCTGTCCTGCGCTGCGCTCGGCGTTTTCACAGGCTACGGAGAGCGCGGCTTTCTGCTGCCGTTCCTAATTGCCGCCGCCGGTATTTTCTGCTCTATCATCGGTTCTTTCTTCGTTCGTACGCATTCTCTCACCGAGCAACGCTCGCTGCTCCGTGCACTGCGCACCGGAATGTACATAACGAGTTTACTTATGGCGATAGCCGCGTTCTTCCTTATTCGTGTAATGCTCGGCGGCTGCATCTTCTCCCGCGCCTCCGCGATTCAGGATCTGTTTACCGATATGTTCTCGGATCCGTATGTGCTGCGTATGTGGGGCGTTGTGCTCTGCGGTCTTGTCGGCGGCGTGCTTATCGGCAGAGTTACCGAGTATTTCACCTCCGAATCCTATAAGCCTACCCGCACGCTCTCCGCATCGTCTGAGACCGGCAGCGCAACGGTCATAATTGACGGGCTGGCGCTCGGTATGCGTTCCACCTTCGGTTCGGTCGTTATTGTTATTGCGGTAATGATCGGCAGCTTTTTGCTTGCAGGCGGCAGAATAAACGATATTCAGCCCGGTCTGTACGGTGTGGGACTTGCCTCGGTCGGTATGCTCTCCACGCTTGGCATTACACTTGCGACCGACGCATACGGTCCCGTCGCGGATAATGCCGGCGGCATAGCTGTAATGTCCGGTCAGGACGAGATTGTTCGTCAGCGCACCGATGCTCTCGACAGTCTCGGCAATACCACCGCCGCTACCGGAAAGGGCTTTGCCATCGGTTCGGCAGCGCTCACTGCCATCACCCTTGTCGCCGCATTTCGCGACACGATAGCCGATCAGTTCGGTGATTTCAGATTTAACCTCGATCTGCTCAATATGCAGACGCTTATCGGTATATTCGTCGGCGCTATGCTGCCGATGCTCTTCTCCTCGGTCACTATGCGCGCCGTCGGACGCGCCGCCTCGAGCATTGTCCGCGAGGTGCGCAGACAGCTGCATGAGATACCGGGCATAATGGAGCGCAAGAACGACCCGGATTACGATCGCTGCATCTCGATATGCACGAGCGCCTCTCAGCGCGAAATGATCCTTCCCGCCGTTATAACCGCTGTTTCGCCGATAATCGTCGGTGCGCTGCTCGGCTTCAACGGTATCGCGGGAATGCTTGCGGGTGCTGCTGTTTCGGGCTTCCTGCTAGCAGTCATGATGAGCAACTCCGGCGGTGCATGGGATAACGCAAAGAAGCTGATAGAGACGGGCGAGCACGGAGGAAAGGGCTCGAAGCAGCATAAAGCTGCGGTCGTCGGCGATACCGTCGGTGATCCGTTCAAGGACACCGCAGGTCCTTCCATTAACATCCTGATAAAGCTGCTCTCAACGGTCTCGATAGTCTTTGCGCCCGTTATCTATGAGCTGTATCTGCGTCTGAGTTTGTTTTGATAACAATGTGACCTGCCTCCGGTAGGATTCGGACCGATAATACATCATATACAGACAGCCTCACGTATCCGACCGAACGGCAGGGATACGTGAGGCTTATCCGGTTATTAAGGGAAGAATCGACGTACAGGTATGAGGGGCTTGAGATCGCTCATTTTTGCGCGTGATTCTTTGAAAAACAGATTGCAGAATTATCTCCGGCTCTCTTCCGGTGTTTTGTTCGGAGTCCTTGATACGGCAACAAGCTTAGTGTCCGTTACGAAGCTTTGATCGGACTCCGTCCGTTGGACAGCCTTTTATCCGATAGGCGTTAGCCCGAAAAGTCCTGACCGAAAAAGTGCATAAGAGACGATTCCGTTTTAGTGTATCTGGGGAGCTAAGAATGCAGGGAGCTGCTTTATGCAGACAAAACCCAATCAGCCCTTCCAATTTCCGTAGCCGAAAAGCTCCATCATCTCGAACATAATGTCTGCAGCCTTTGAAATGTTGTCATTGATGTAAGCATTCGCCTCAGCGCTGTTAAAATCACCCGCATCGATTTTGTCCATTCTGTTAACAAGATTATGAGCGGCAAACTGTCCCGCTTCTCTGGCAATTCTTGTCCACATATTGACTCTTATAACGCCATCCTCCGCAAGACCCTTTGTCTGGTCTTCGGTAAGACTTGATGTGCCGTGGAGAACGAGCATCTTTTTGCCGAGTGCCTCGGTGAGCTGTCTTGCGCGTTTTTTATTGTACTTTGCACCGCCGACCGCACTTGTTTGTTGCTCGGTACCAAGATCTGCTACAAGAAAATCAATGCCGGTTTTTCCTACATATTCGACAGCCTTTTCACAATAATTGTCGATATGTCTTGCCGTTGCGCCGTTTTCTACGTTTAACATTTCGATAATCCCCTCTACAAGGACGTCCTTACCGAAATATTTAATGTAATCGGTTGTCATTTCAAGATTTTTTTCGTATTCATAGCATTGTGCGTCAAACATAACGCTTGAAAAATACTGCGAGCCGACAGTTAGCGCCCAGTGATCACGAAACGGGTCTGCGTGATCCAGGTGAGGAAGAACAGTAACGTTCTTGTATGGTGCGTATTTACCGTTTGTAAGAGCATCAAGATGTCTGAGGTTGGAAATGATACCCGCCACCGGATCCTGACAGTATAAAAATCTCTTTGCCTGGGGCATGTGCTGATATGTAAAGGTACTTGCAACAACGACAGGAACGTTGTCGTAGCCGTATTTTTCGGCAATCCTCTGTGCTGCAATCAGAATCGCCTCCGTGTTCCAGTGGCTTGCGGTACAGAAAATACCGACGCTCATATTATCGGCTGCGACCTTTTCGAAAATTTTCAGTGATTCTTTTTTATCGGTTACCAACGCCATTTCAATTTCTCCTTATCTTTCTATGTCTATTTTTTCATAACCGAGATAATTTGTGAGAGCTTCGTTCATGATATCAACAACATCACCCGAAGTGATCGTTACGTGGTGTCTAAAGCCCGATTTGCTTATATTATAGAGCTTTTTCTGAAGATTCTGAGTTTCAAGAACGGCATGGATCCCGAAAAACTCCTTCTCGACCTCATCATCGGTAAATATACCCTTATCAACATAATACTGAATATTGCCGTTGTCCGTTCGCGCACTTGCATAGGTGATTTCTCCGGTAATGATTTTACCGACATTAAGACCCCAGCTGCAGCCCTCTCCGTAGGTTTTTGACAGCATCTTATGCTGCTGAATTTCGCCTTTTCCCTGCATAAGCTGCATAGGGAGAGGACCGCAGTGAAAGGCGATGCACTTGTCGGGCTCGCTGCCGTAATTGTTGTTGAGATCAAGGCAGCCTGAGGAATTGCCCGAAGCAAGAGCAAGTGCCAGCATGGTTACGGTATTTGTAACATCCATCTCACATGTGGCGGGGATGCCGCAACCGTTAAAGATTCCCATTACGGCACACGGAGTAATGCCGAGCTGCTCCTGAAGCTCGCTCCAGCAACGAATGGCGAGAGCATCGAGCTTATTGTCATTAACGAGACCCTCAAGAACTGCTCCGAGCTTTGCCATTAGTATATCTCTGCCCACCGGCGCCTTTGAAAAATCGGCAACGGCATAGAGCTTTTCGAGCCAGTCTTTAACTGCCGACGCACTGTCGTCGAGCTTTTTGATCTTGTCAAGGATCATACTCAAATCGTAGTCCTCGGTATCGATCTTGTGCCTTTCCAATGCAATTTCGTCAAAACGAACACTCTTAAAGGCAGTGGTTCTTGCGCCGACGGTACCTATACGCACATTGGTCATTCCCTTTACTACACGGCAAATTCCCACAAACTTTTTGAGCTGGATATCAAACTCATCGGATAAAGGATGAACGACAAAAGGCATAAATTCCGTATATTTAACACCCATTTGTGTTAAGACGCTTGTAAGAGCAAGCTTGCCGCAGAATGCATCTCTTCTGTGGGAGAAATCCATCTTGCCGAACTCGTCGGGATATGCTTGAATAAGTACGGGAACATCAATATTTCTGATAGCAGCCTTAATACCGTTTTCATCGCCGAAGTTGGGAAGACAAATTACTATACCGTCGTACTCTCCGCGATGTGCCTCGAGAAAATCAGCAAAAATCATGCCCTCCGCAGTGCTTTCAACAGCACCGTATTTTACGGAGTCGGCATCGATCGTAAGACATTCAACACCGGCTTTTTTAAAGGCCTCGAGCATATCGGCTCTTGCGCTTTCAATGACCGAGCTCGGAAAAAAGCCTCTGTTTGCAACCAACAATGCTAATTTCATAAAAATAGCCTCCTGAAAATCATTGTAATTATAAGTGTAAGGAAACATCAATTAAGGCCGAAGGTGTTCGTGAATTATCATGCGGGTTTCTTTGAAATTTTGCCAAATGATCACTATACCCTTAAACTGCTTTTGGCCTCGTACTACTGTTAAACATTATACATAAAATGCTGTATTTGTCAATAAGACAGAAAAAGCCCGCCGTAATTCAGTAAAAATTACGGCGGGCTTTTGATACGGAAGGAGAGCTTTGAACCGTATGCGTATGTCTTAATTACAAAGCAAACAGGAGCACTCTCCTGCTCGGTGTTTGGCTCCGGCTGCTTTTAAGGGCTTGATTTACGGTTCCCGGGCTGTTTTGTACCCATAAATCGTGCCGTGTCGTATGGGATCAGACATTCATTATAACGGGCAGGATCATCGGTCTGCGTTTTGTTCTCTGGAAGAGGAACTTGGACACGCTGTCCTTGACGCTCGTTTTCATCTGATTCCATTCGGTCTCGCCGTTCCAGAGACAATCATCGAGTGCGGTGCGCGATATCTCCCGTACCTCCTCCATCATCTCCTCCGCCTCGCGGACGTAGACAAATCCGCGGGACACGATATCCGGACCCGAAACAATAACGCGCTGGTCGATATCGACGGTCGCTACGACAACGATAAGTCCGTCCTGCGAGAGGTGGCGGCGGTCGCGGAGAACGATGTTTCCGACGTCGCCTACACCCGAGCCGTCGACCATTATCTTACCCGACGGGATAGTGCCGTTCCATCTTGCGCCCTTCTCGTCTATCTCGAGCACCTTGCCTATCTCGGAGACAAAGATATCGCTCGCAGGCATTCCCATGTACTCGGCAAGCTCCTTATGGGCTATCATGTGCTTATATTCGCCGTGAATGGGCATGAAATATTTCGGCTTTGTCAGCGCATGCATGAGCTTCAGCTCCTCCTGACATGCGTGACCGGAGACGTGTATCTCGAGCATTGCATTGCGCCATACGGTAACGCCGTGGCTGAGCAGCTCGTTGATGATGCGGTCGACCATCTTTTCGTTGCCGGGGATGGCGCTTGCGCTGATAACGACGAGGTCGCGCTCGCCGAGCGAGATCTTGCTGTGATCGCCGAATGCCATGCGGTAGAGTGCGCTCATGGGCTCGCCCTGGCTGCCGGTGGTGATAACGGTCACCTGCTCCGGCGGATATTTCTTGACATCGGCAATGTCGATGAGTACTCCGTCCGAGACGGTCATATAGCCGAGCTCGGTAGCAACACCGACAATGTTTACCATGCTGCGCCCGGTGATGGCGACCTTTCTGCCGAACTTTTCGCTGTGTGAGATTATCTGCTGCACGCGGTGAACATTTGATGAGAAGGTCGCGATAACGATGCGCGAATCCTTATTTTTGAGAAAAATCTCGTCAAGTGTTCCGCCGACCTTGCGCTCCGACGGGGTAAAGCCGGGACGCTCCGCGTTCGTCGACTCGCACATGAGCAGCATAACGCCCTCGTTTCCGAGCTCGCCGAGCCTTGTTATATCCATCATCTGGCTTTCGACAGGGGTGAGATCGAGCTTGAAGTCGCCCGAGTGGATGATAACTCCCGCGGGCGTATGGATAGCGAGCGCGCACGCATCGGCTATCGAGTGGTTTACGCGGATGAATTCGATAGAGAAAACGCCCGCCTTTACGGTGTCGCCCGCCTCAACGCAGTTGAGCACCGGCGGAATATCATAGTGGAACTCGCTGAGCTTGCGCTCGAGCACGCCGAGTGTAAGACGCGTTGCGTATACAGGGACATGCAGATTACGCAGCACGTAGGGCAGTGCGCCGATGTGGTCCTCGTGTCCGTGTGTGATGAATATTCCGCGCACCTTTTCCTCGTTCTTTTCGAGGTAGCTGACATCC
>OGXX01003272.1_pt1 | contig 13694 bp, 10 predicted proteins | sample 1576301 | NCBI WGS metagenome assembly OGXX01 (sample SAMEA3541469, study PRJEB24748) | human gut metagenome | biome: human gut; feature: human-associated habitat; material: faeces | place: China | collected 2012
CTTCACGGGGCACTCCCTGTCCGTGTCGGATATCGTTGTGCCGGGGGTGCGGCGGGTCGATGCGCCGGAAGAAGCGGACGATGTGTCGTCTGCGTCGTCGTCCAGATCGAAGCTGGGCGCGCGGCTGGGCGCGGGCGCGGAAGAAGAGCGCGAGGCGCGCGTGGGTCTTACGTCGTCGTCAAATTCATCGAAATCGTCTTCGTCCTCGGTGTAGGGCTTCGCCAATTTCTTCAGTTCATCCATGAATCCCATAACTCTGATATCCTCCAAATAAATCTGTCTGTCAGACCTTATTATAATTTCTTGCGCCAAAAATGGCGGTGCCGACACGGACGAGCGTCGCTCCCTCGCGGATGGCGTCCGGGTAGTCTCCGCTCATGCCCATCGACAGGCAGTCCATGGACACATTATCGTATTTTTTTGCACTTATGTCAACAAAAAGATTCCGCATTTCTGCAAAATATCTGCAATTATCGCCCGGTTTTTCGCTTACGGGAGGAATTGCCATCAGCCCGTGCAGCCGCACGTGGGGATAGTCTGCCATTTCTGCCGCAATCTGGCGCGCGCCGTCGGGCGTGAAGCCGGATTTGCTTTCCTCGTTTCCGATGTTGACCTCGAGCAGAATGTCCTGCGTCACGCCAACCTTTGCCGCCTGCTTTTCGATGCACTGCAATAATTCCAGCCGGTCGACCGATTCAATCAGATCTACCACGCCGACGATGTATTTGACCTTGTTCGTCTGCAGATGCCCGATGAAGTGCAGCGGCTTTCCTTCATACGCGCCCTGCGGGCGCTTTTCCTGAATTTCCTGCACGCGGTTTTCGCCGCAGCAGTCGACGCCCGCTTCAATTGCCGCGCGGACGGCGGCGGCATCGTTCATCTTTGTCGCCGCGCACAGGCGAATTTCCGAAGGGTCGCGCCCTGCCTGCCGTGCGGCTTCCGCCATGGTTTCGCGGATGGTTCGGATATTTTCTGCAATGGTACTCATTTGCCCACAACCTTTCCGTCATATAGATTCTTTGCGTGAATGATGACCTCGTCGCCCGGCCAGAGGTTGGCGGTGGAGGTTTTATCAAGCTCGACGACATAGCTCTCGCCGTTGTCGTGGAGAATGGTGATCGGTTTCCAGCGCGCCGTCGCGCCTTCGAGCACATAGACGCCGGTCTGCCCGCCGTCTTCGACACGAACCGCGTCCTTGGGTACACGAAGTCCCTGATAGGAGTTGAAGACCACGTCTGCCGACTGCTGGCGCAGCAGCGTCACGTTCTGTATGTACTGATTGCAGGAAAGCACAAGCAGCCGGTAGCCAGCCTCATTGTTTCCCACGCGCTCGACGGTCATGTCCATCTGATCATACACGTCGCGCGCAAACAGCAGATGCACGCTCGCGCCCTCCTTGACGCCCTTGAGTTCGCTTGCCGGAAGCGTCGTGACATAATACCACGTGGTGCCGCGGATGAGCTTTCCGATCGCGTTTTCCGGAACAGGCTCCGGTGTGACGGCGTTGTAGTCCTGCGCGGTCATGGTCTGCAGCTTCTCCGGCGTCAGGACGCTTTCATATCCGTCCGCCACGCCGGAGTAGGTTCCGGCGTGGTCGGCGGTGATGGCACGGGTGTCGGTTGCCGCTTGAGCTTGCAGGCGGGTCAGCTCGTCCTGCATGGTCTCGAGCTGCGCGTGGATGGTCTCGCTGTCTGTGTCGTTGGTCAGCCGGCGCAGCACCAGACCCTTGAGCTCGGGGGATAAATCCTGTGCGGAGTTCATGTCGCGCCGCGCGGTGAATTTTGCAAGCGAGAGCAGATCGCTGGAAATTTCCTCGTCCAGCGCCGCCTGATCGGCAAGGCTCGACGAGGCGCTGTAGGCGTATTGCAGCTGCGTCAGCTGCTCCTGCAGAGTCTGGATTCGTGTCTGCCGCTGCTGCGCGCCGTCGGTCAGATAGCCGGTGGCGACCGCCTCGTTTGCGGATACATGCGCGCCCTCGGCGCAGGTGATGACGGTGATGCCATAGGCGGAGGTCAGAACCTCCTCGTCGCGCACAAGAAAGCCTGTCGTGTAGCAGCCCGCGCCTGCCTCGTATTCAATGACACTTGCTGTGGTCAGCGGCTCTGTGAGCGAGGAAACCACGTTGTAGCCGAAATAGGCGGCGATGGCAGCGATGAAAATCCAGAGAATGACGGTGGTGTAGTGTTTGCCCTGCTTCATAGAAACTCCTTTCCACCAGAAGGAAAGAAAAACTTCAGCAGCAACGAGCCTTTCGACAAGAAGCCTCGGCGGATCTTTTCCGCTAAGGCTGCGCTGTTGCTATTGCAACTCCTCCTGGCTCAGGCGCAGCGGCACCGACGGCGTGATGGTCGAGACCGCGTGTTTGTAGATCATCTGCTGCCTGCCTTCGGAAAACAGCACAATGACGAATGGATCAAAGCCCGTAATCACGCCGCGCATCTGAAAGCCGTTGACCAGAAAGACGGTCAGCGGCGTGCGCTCTCTGCGCGCCTGATTGAGAAATACATCCTGATAAGTTTCGGTACGTTGCATAGGTATGTCTCCTTCTTTTTCGGAAGCATCGGGGCTCCCTTTTTATTTTTGGATACCCATATCGTACCATTTTTCTTACGCGAAAAAAGGAATATACGCGCACGCCTGCCGGAAAACGGCTGCAAAATCCGGCTCGCGCGGCTGCAGAATCCAATGAATCTGCTCGTTGCGGCGCAGCCAGGTGAGCTGGCGCTTGGCATAGTTGCGCGAACGCTGCTGCACCAGCGCCGTCGCGGCATGGACATCGCCGCCCGCTGTCAGGCAGTCGACGTATTCCTTATAGCCGATGGCCTGCATGGCGGTCGCCGCCGGGGAAATGCCGGAGGCAAGCAGCGCACGGATTTCGTCCAGCAGCCCGTCCTGCAGCATGCGCTCGACGCGCAGGTCGATGCGGTCATATAAATCCTGCCGGTTTTCAAAGCTTAAGCCAATCCACACCGCCTCGTGCTTCGGCGGCAGAAGCTTTGTTTTCCGATTGTGTTCAGAAATTGTTTCACCGGTTTCCAGATAGACCTCCAGCGCCCGGATAATCCGCCGTTTATCCGACGGGTGAAGCCGCGCACCCGCTTCGGGGTCAACCTCTTTGAGGCGCGCAAGAAGGGGCTCGATGCCCGATTGACGCGCCTCCGCTTCCAGCGTTTCGCGCATGCCGGTCGAAGGGCAGGGGGCAAAGCTGCGCCCGAGCAGCAGGCTGTCGGCATAAAGCCCCGTTCCGCCGCACACGACGCAGGTTTTCCCGCGCGACAAAATATCCTGCAGCACCGGCTCTGCCAGCTCGACGTATTTTCCGACGGAAAAATCCTCGCTGGGGTCTGCGACGCCGATCATATGCTGCGGCACGCCCTGCATTTCCTCCAGCGTCGGCGCGGCGGTGCCGATTGCCATGCCGCGGTAGATCTGCATGGAGTCGCAGGACAGCACCTCGCCGTCATATGCTTTTGCCAGCTCGACCGCGAGCCTTGTCTTTCCAGACGCGGTCGGACCCGCGACGCAGACGATCTTTTCCACGGACCTGCCGCCTCCTTGAAAAGTTGAAATTCAAATCAGAAATCAGGTGCGCTTGAACTGCTTTTCCAGTTCCTTTCGGGTCAGCTCAATGCACACGGGACGCCCATGCGGGCAGTATTTGATGTCGTCGCGGGACAAAACCTCGCGCACCAGCGCCTCGCGCTCTTTGGGTTCGGTGTGCCAGCCTGCCTTGATTGCCGCCTTGCACGCCATGGTGTGCAGCAAATTGTCTCGCAGGTCAGATTCCGACGGGCGCTTGCCGGTGAGCAGGTCCTCCGCGAACGCTTCCAGCGCCGCGCAGGCATCGTCCGGCGAAAGGTCTGCCGGGACCTGACGCAAAACGAGCTGCCAATCCGAAAACTCCGACACATCGAAGCCGAGCGACTGCAGAAGCGGCAGATTTTCCAGCACCGCCTGCGCCTCCGGTTTTGTTAACTGCACCGGCACGGGCTGCAGCAGAAGCTGCGGCATGACAGGATGCGTTTCGGATTTCAGCTTTTCAAACAGCACACGCTCGTGCGCGGCGTGCTTGTCGATGAGCAGCAGGCTCTCTCCCTGCTCGACCAGAATGTAGGTGTCCATCGTTTCGCCGATGACGCGGAAGGAGACCTCAGGAATCGAAAGCGCCTGCTGCGCGGGCGCTTCCGGCGGAAGCTGCGCGGCTTCCGGCTCCGCCTGCTTTTCAGACGGGCAGACCTCGACCGGGCGCTCCTCGCGCAGCAGCGGCAGTGTCACGGGACTGTGTTCTCCCGGCTCTGCGGGCATGGGATTTGGATGGCGCGCAGGTTCCGGCGGTTTTTCCGGCGCGGCGTTTCGTGCGGGAACCTGCACCGGGGAGGCAAGCGCGGCGGATAAATACGACGGCTCGTCGACAAAGACCGAAACGGGCTTTGCTGCCGGGCGGATGACCTGAGAGAATGGATTGACCTCGGGCGCGCTTGCCGTGCGGCGGAATTCTTCTGCCGTCATGGTCCGGAACGCATCCTGCTTGGAAGCGCTGCCGCCGGACGAAAGGCTCTGCGCGATGGCGTCATGCTTCGTTGCGGGTAGTTGGACGGCAGGTCTGCCGGGCGCTTTGTTGAGCGCTGACAGAACCGCATAGTGGACCGCGTCGAACGCGCCGCGCTCAGATAAAAATTTGACCTCGGTCTTTGCCGGGTGAACGTTCACGTCCACCGCCTGCACCGGAAGGTCCAGCTCCAGCACGCACGCGGGAAAACGCCCGACCATGAGTTGATTTTTATACGCCTGCTCCAGCGCAGACGAGAGAAGCTTCGATTTGATAAACCGGGAATTGACGAAAAAATACTGATACGAGCGGTTGCCGCGCGTGCAGGTGGGCTTGGTGACAAAGCCGCGCACCGTGAACTGCTCCCAGTTGCCGTTGACCTCGACCATGCTGTTAGACAGCTCTCTGCCGAAGACGGTATAGATGGCGCTCATGCGGTCACCGGAGCCAGAGGTGGAGAGCTGCTCGGCGCCGTCTTTTAAAAACCGGAAGGCAATTTCCGGGTGCGCCAGCGCCTGCTGCTGCACGGCAAGAAACACGGCGGACGCCTCCGCCTGGTCGGATTTCATGAACTTCATGCGCGCGGGGGTGTTATAAAACAGGTCGCGCACCAGAATCGTTGTGCCCTCCGGGCAGCCTGCGGGCGCTTCCTGCGTGATCTGCCCCGCGTCCAGATGCAGGCTCACGCCGGGGCTGTCTTCCGCCTTGGTCAGAAGATCAATCCGGCTGACTGCCGAGATGGCAGCGAGCGCTTCGCCGCGGAAGCCGAGCGTCGAGATGGCGGCAAGGTCGTCCTTATTTCGGATTTTGCTCGTTGCGTGGCGCAGAAACGCCGTGCGCGCGTCCTCGGGCGCCATGCCGCAGCCGTTGTCGGAAATGCGGATGAAGGTCATGCCGCCGTTCTGGATTTCGATGGTGACGCGCGTTGCGCCTGCGTCAATGGCGTTTTCCACCAGCTCCTTGACGACGGAGGCGGGGCGTTCGACCACCTCGCCTGCGGCAATCAGGTCCGCAACGTGGGAGCTGAGTTGGACAATTTTCGGCATGGAAACCTCCTTTTACAGGTTCAAAAGACCAAAGGACATGGCGTTGATCAGCGCGTGCAGCGTAATGGGCGCCCAGATGGTGCCGGCTTTTTCATAGACCCACGCCAGCGCGACAGACGCCGGAATATATGGCAGACAGCTGAGCAGGATGGACAAAAACGGATGGAGCCCAAAATACTGCCAGTTGTGCATGAGCGTAAAAAGCAGCGCCGAGACGATGTAGGCAAGCACGCGCGACGCCGGGCGGATGGTCCCAAAGACCACGCCGCGCACGAGCGTCTCTTCGATCACCGGCGCGAAGACGACGCTCACGGCGAGCATCACATACCGGTTTTCAAAAATCAGATCGTTCAGCGTCTCATTATTATAAATGGTAAACTGCCCGGCAAGCAGCTGCTCGAGCGCCTGAATTGCCCACGTGCCCGCGTAATACAGGACAAAGCCCAGAATCAGCGCCTGCACGAAGTTCCAGAAGCCAGAGCCGAAGAACCGCTGCAGCAGAAAATTGCGGAAGACGAGCAGCACGAACAGCAGGTTGATCGAGAAATAGACGATGTTGATCGTCAGCGCCGAGAGACTCAGGTGCAGCAGCGCCGCGGCGTATTGGATGCCGGCGCTCAGCAGCACCAGATAAAACGGCAGGTAGCACCAGCCGGCAATTGCCTCTGCGCGAGAAAGCCCGCGCCCGAGCGAATAATAGGATTTTGCCATGGACGGCGCTCCTTTCTGAGAATCAAAGCAGCTGCTTGAGCTGATAGAGAACGTTCATCGCCTCGATGGGCGTGAGGGTTTCAACCTGAATGGCAGCAAGCTTTTCGCGGATGGCATCCGCCTGCAAATCCATAAGGCTGACCTGATCGGAGGTCTGTTTCTGGATGGCAGGCGCTTTCGGCGCGCCGGACTCGAGCTCCTTCAGGACGGCTCTTGCCCTTGCGATGAGCTTGTCGGGAAGACCGGCTAATTTCGCCACCTCGACACCGTAGCTGTCGTCGGCAGCGCCGGGGACGATTTTGCGCAGGAAGATCATCTCGCCCTGCCGCTTCTTGACGGCAATGTTGAAGTTCCGGATTTCGGGAATCTCCTGCTCCATGGACGTCAGCTCGTGGTAGTGCGTGGCAAAAAGCGTCTTCGCGCCGAGCTTTTTGGGGTCGACCGCGTACTCCAAAACCGCTTTGGCAATCGCCATGCCGTCGAAGGTCGACGTGCCGCGTCCGATTTCATCCAAAATGAGAAGCGAGCGCGGCGTAGCGTTTTTCAAAATATCCGCCACCTCGTTCATTTCCACCATGAACGTCGACTGCCCCGAGGAAAGATCGTCGGACGCGCCGATGCGGGTAAAGAGCTTATCGACAATGCCGATGCGCGCGCTTGCCGCAGGCACGAAGCTTCCCATCTGCGCCATGAGGACAATCAGCGCCACCTGACGCATGTAAGTGGACTTGCCCGCCATGTTGGGGCCCGTGATGATTGCAGCGCGGCAGCCGTCTGCGCCAAGGACCGTGTCGTTCGGAACGAAGAGCGTGTTTTTGAGCATCTGCTCGACGACCGGGTGCCTGCCCTGCGTGATGCGGATTTCATCCGAAAGATCGACCTCGGGGCGGCAGTAGTGGTTGTGGACGGCGGTGCTTGCAAAGCTGCAAAGCACGTCCAGGCAGGCGATGGCCTGCGCGGTTTTCTGCACGCGCTGCGACTGCTCGGAAACTCTGGCGCGCAGCTGCGTGAAAATTTCGTATTCCAGTGAGACAATCCGGTCCTTCGCGCCGAGAATCGTCGACTCCAGCTCCTTGAGCTCCTGCGTGATATAGCGCTCGCCGGTCGATAAGGTCTGCTTGCGGATGTAATGGCTGGGGACCAGATTCAGCTGCCCCTTCGCAACTTCGATATAGTAGCCGAAGACGCGGTTATAGCCCACGCGCAGGTTCCGGATGCCGGTTGCTTCTTTTTCGCGCGCCTCAATGGCGGTGAGCATGCCGGTGCCGCCGTTCTGAATTTCGCGGAGCTTATCGAGCTCCTCGTTTGCGCCGGGGCGAATCATGCCGCCCTCGCGCAGAACAAACGGCGGCTCGTCGACAATCGTCTGTTCAATGAGCGCTTTCAAATCCTGCAGGGGATCGAGCTGCGCATAAATCTCCTGCAGCAGGGGCGCCGTCAGCGTATGCAGCCGGTCGTGAATCGCCGGAAGCGTCGACGCGCCCTGCGCCAGACAGACCAGATCCCGGCAGTTTGCCGTGCCGGTGACGATGCGCGCCATGACGCGCTCGTAGTCCGACACCTCGCGCAGAGAAAGCCGCAGCTCCTCGCGGTCGATCGTTTTGTCGACCAGCTCCTGCGTCGCGGCAAGCCGCCGCCCGATTTTCGAGGGGCTGAGAAGAGGTCTCTCCATCCACGAGCGAAGCAGCCGCCCGCCCATGGCAGTTTTCGTCTGGTCGAGAACGCCGAGCAGACTCCCTTTTTTCTCCTTCGAGCGCATCGTCTCGGTCAGCTCGAGGTTGCGCCGGGCAGTCAGGTCCAGTCCCATGAACTTGCCCGCGACGTAAAAATCCAGCGCGCGGATGTGCGGCAGCTCGTTTTTCTGCGCTTCGCGCAGCGCACAAAAAAGCGCGCCCGCGGCAATGACGACCTCGTCGTGCCTGGAAAGCCCCAGCGCCTCCTGCGTTTTTTCAAACTGCGACTCAACCGCCGCCTTGCAAAGACTCAGATCGAACTGGTGCTCCCGGCTTCTTCCCATGCAGCAGCCGAGCCGGTCGGTCGCGACGCCGCGGATTTCCCGAATATTTTCCTCGTTCCCGCCGAGCAGCAGCTCCGTGGGGCTGAAGCTGCCCAGCTCGTTGCAGACGGCTTCCTGCGCGTCACAACCTTCAAAATACGTGGCGCTGAACGAGCCTGTGGAAATATCGCAGAACGCCGCGCCGTAGCGGTCTACGCTTGCGTAGACGCAGGCGTAGTAGTTGTTTTTCGACTCGTCGAGCATCGAGCTTTCCGTCACGGTGCCGGGGGTCACGATGCGGATAATGTCGCGTTTGACAAGACCCTTTGCCAGCGCCGGGTCTTCCATCTGCTCGCAGATGGCGACCTTGTAGCCCTTCTGGACGAGGCGGGCAATATAGCTCTCGGAGGAATGGAACGGCACGCCGCACATGGGCACCTTGTCTTCAGGCGCTTTGTCCTTGGCGTGGTCGCGGCTGGTGAGTGTGAGATCCAACTCCCTGGATGCAATGCGCGCGTCCTCGTCGAACATCTCATAGAAATCGCCCAGACGGAAAAAGAGAATGCAGTCGGGGTTCCGCTCCTTGACGGTGCGGTATTGCTGCATCATGGGCGTAAGCTCAGCCATGAAAGTACCTCCGGTTTTGTGTGGAATCAGTGGATGATGGTTTGCGGAAAAATGGTCAGTCGGAGACCTCGCCGACGAGGCTCCATGTGGTGCAGCCGGTGATTCTGGCGTTGATAAACTGCCCGATCAGGCTGTCCGGACCCGGCAGGCGGACGAGCCGGCCGCCCTCGGTGCGGGCGGTGAGGTTGTCCCCTTCGCGCCCGTCAACCAGGACCTTCATGGTTTTGCCGACGTAGCCCTGGTGAATTTCCTGCGAAATCCGGTTCTGGACGTTGCAGAGCCGGTCGAAGCGGCGGCTTTTTTCCTCTTTCGGCGTGGGGTCTTCCATCTTCGCCGCCGGTGTTCCGCCGCGCGGGGAGAAGATGAAGGTGAAAAGTGCGTCGTAGCGGACCTTTTCAATGAGGCTGATCGTGTCTTCGAATTCTTCCTCGGTCTCTCCGGGGAAGCCGACAATCACGTCGCTCGTCAGAACAAGGTCGGGCATGACCGATCTTCCGTAGTCGACCAGCTCCAGATACTGCGCGCGGTTATAGTGCCGGTTCATGGTCTTGAGGACCCGGTCGTTGCCGGACTGGAAGGGCAGGTGGAACTGCTTGGCGATCCTAGGGTATTTCGCAATGGTATCAAAGAGTTTTTTGCTTGCGTCCTTCGGGTGGCTCGTCATGAAGCGCAGCCAGAAGTCTCCCGGCAGCTGCGCGATCTCGGCCATGAGGTCGGCAAAATCAACGCCCAGCCCCAGATCCTTGCCGTAGGAGTTGACGTTCTGGCCCAAAAGCGTAATGTCCTTATAGCCCGCCGCGATGAGGCCCTTGACTTCTTCGAGAATCTCCTCGGGCCGTCTTGACCGCTCCCGTCCGCGCACATACGGCACAATGCAGTACGAGCAGAAATTGTTGCAGCCGTACATGATCGATACCCACGCCTTGAGATCGGACGAGCGCACGACGGGGATACCCTCTGCAATATTGCCCGCGGAATCGTCCACGGCAAAAATGCGCTTGTTCGTGCGCAGCACGCTTTGCAGCAGTTCCGGGAAGCGCCATAATTCGTGCGGATTGAACACGCCGTCAACATGGCGGTAGCTGTTTTTGATGCGGTCGACGACCTGCGGCTGGCCCATCATGCAGCCGCAGAGGAAAATTTTCTGCTCCGGGTGCCGGGCCTTGGTGTGCACCAACGCGCCGACGTTGCCGTAGACGCGGGTTTCCGCGTGCTCACGGATGGCGCAGGTGTTGATGACGATGCAGTCCGCGCCCTCTTCGGTGTCCACGATCTCATACCCGCTTGCACGCAGCATGCCGCGGATGCGTTCGGAATCCGCCTCGTTCTGCTGGCAGCCGTATGTATCGACAAAGGCCCGCGGCGTCCTGCCGCGCGAGGCCCAAAGGGCTTTGATCTGCTCGCAGACAGCGGCTTCCTTCTCCAGCGCCTCCTGCGCGATCACAACGGGTTTGCGTTCCATGTACGTTTCCTCCGAACTGCATAACTTAACGATTTATTATAGCAGATTCCGTGGGGATTTGCAATGGAGCAAAACAAGCAGTCAAAGGCATAGGTTTTTGCAATTTTCCGAATTGTACGTAGGGGCGGACGACTCTGTCCGCCCGCTGCGAATTCTCTGATATTTTCAGCAAATCTGCAACATTTAAGGGGCCGACAGAGTCGTCGGCCCCTGCAGCGGCAGTGCAGTTTTATGATATATCATCCCGCAATCAACCCCTGGACGACCTTTGCGGCCAGGAGGATGAGGACAAGGATGATAGCGGGCTTTACGATCTTCGAGCCGTTTTTGATGGCGAGTCCCGCGCCGATGAAATGGCCGAGGATGCTCGACACCGTGCCGATCAGGCCGAGGACGAGGAAGACCTTGCCGCTTAACAGGCTGGTCAGGAGCGAGGCAATGTTGGAAGACAGATTCACGAGCTTGACATTGCCGCCCGCCGTGCGCACGTCGAGCTTGCCGAGATTGCAGAAAATGAGCAGCAGGAACGTGCCTGTCCCGGGCCCGTAGAATCCGTCGTACGCGCCGACGACGAGCGCGGCCAGATAGACGATGGCCATCTGCTTTTTGGGCTCGATATCGCCGCGCTCCTCCGGCAGCTGCCGCTGGCGCAGCACGACGAAGGCCACGACCGGCAGCACGATCAGCAGCAGATATTGTAAGTACACCTCGGAGATCATCAGCTGCAATTTTGTTCCGAAGAACGAGCCGATGAGCGCCAGCACGATGGACGGAATGCCGAGCTTCCAGTCGACATAGCCGTTTTTGATATACCGGCCCGTGGAAAACGCGGTGCCGATGGAGGAGGAAAATTTGTTTGTGCCCAGCGCAAAGTGCATCGGAAGTCCCGCGAGCAGATACGTCGGGACGGAAATAATGCCGCCGCCGCCCGCGATGGCGTCCATGAACGACGCAAAGAATACGCCGATGACGACGATGACGACCATTTGTACCGTCAGATCCTGTACGCCCATTTTATATCTCTCCTTTGATTGCAAGCTCCAGCATGTCGGCCACGCCGCCTTCTTCATTTGTCGGCGCGATCAGATCCGCTTTCTGTTTGAGCGCTTCTTCCCCGTTTCCCATTGCGACGCCGACGCCCGCAAAGTCGAGCATGGCCGCGTCGTTGCCGCTGTCGCCGATGGCCATGACCTGCTCGCGCGGGATGCCGAGTTTTTTGCACAGCGCAGCAAGCGCAATGCCCTTGCTGGTGTTCGGGTTCATGACCTCCAGATCAACGTAGCCCGCGCCTGTCACGAAATACGGCAGCTTTGTCAGATCGGCCATGGCCCTTTCACACTCTTCCTGACTGGAAAACGGCACATAGAGCTTTTCTACGGGTTTACCCCAACCGGCGACCATGGCGTCCAGATCGTCGACAAATTCATGCGACTGCTCAAACAGCCACCGGAAGTCGGCGGGATAATAGCGCTCAAAGCGCGCCATCTGCTCTTTGGAGTTATACACAATGCCGCCGGAGAAGAAATTGACAAGCCCGTCGTACCGGCGCACATGGGAATAGATCAGCCGCGCATCATCCGGGGACAGCGGGCAGTGGTAGAGCGTTTCGCCGGTTTTCAGATCCTGCGCGATCGCGCCGGTCTGCGTGACGGCGTAGCGGATCTGCGGAAGCGCGTCTAAAATGTACCAACACTCTCCCGGCGCGCGTCCGGTACACAGAACGAGCTGAATGCCGTGCTCCAGCGCACGCTGCGCCGCGGCCTGCACCCGCGGCAGAACACGCTGGTCGGCAGTGACGAGCGTGCCGTCGACATCGACGGCCACAAGACGGATAGCCATAGCAGATTACCTCGATACCATAAAAATCAAACTCATTTTACCAGTCCCCTCCGGGTAAATCAAGCCGCCGAAATTCACAATTTCTTCTTTTTTTGCCGCCATATATGTGGTATAATCTCACTTTAGAATACGTACCGCCGCGCGTACCGCGCGGCGCAGAAAGGGTTTTTACCATGGGACTGTTTACAAAACTATTCGGCACCCGCTCTGAGCGAGAGGTCAAAAAGCTCGAGCCGCAGGTCGAGGCCGTCATGGCGCTCGAGGAGCCGTATAAAAAGCTGACTGATCAGGAGCTTCGCGCAAAGACGCAGGAATTCAAGGATCGCTACGCATCCGGTGAGACGCTCGACGCGCTGCTGCCGGAGGCGTTCGCCGTCTGCCGCGAGGCAGCCGACCGCGTGCTCGGCATGCGTCCGTACCGGGTGCAGGTCGTGGGCGGCATCGTGCTGCACCAGGGCCGCATCGCCGAAATGAAGACCGGCGAAGGCAAGACGCTCGTCGCGATCCTGCCCGCATACTTGAATGCGCTGGCCGGACGGGGTGTGCACATCGTCACGGTCAACGATTATCTTGCCAAGCGCGACTCGGAGTGGATGGGCAAGGTCTACCGCTTCTTAGGACTTTCCGTCGGCCTCATTGTCCACGATCTGACCGCGGAGCAGCGCCGCGCAGCCTATGCCGCCGATATCACCTACGGCACGAATAACGAGCTGGGCTTCGATTACCTGCGCGACAATATGGCGATTTACAAACAGGAGATGGTGCAGCGTGGCCACGCGTTCGCCATCGTCGACGAGGTCGACTCCATCCTCATTGACGAAGCGCGCACACCGCTCATCATTTCCGGCAAGGGCGAGGAATCGTCCAAGCTGTATGAAATGGCGGATTATTTCGTCTCCCGCCTGAAAAAGCAGGTCTTCTCCACGACGGACAGCAAGGAGCTGCAGGATCAGTATGACTGCGATTACATTGTCGATGAAAAAGACCGCTCCGTGTCGCTCACGCAGAAGGGCATTGAAAAGGCCGAGCAGTTCTTCAATGTAGAAAATCTGGCCGACCCCGAAAACGCCACGCTCTCGCACCACATCAATCAGGCCATGAAGGCAAGGGGCCTCATGAAGCGCGACATCGACTACGTCGTCAAGGACGGCGAGGTCATCATCGTCGACGAATTCACGGGCCGCCTCATGTACGGCCGCCGCTATAACGAGGGCCTGCATCAGGCCATCGAGGCCAAGGAGGGCGTCAAGGTCGCAAGCGAAAACAAGACGCTCGCCACCATCACGTTCCAGAATTTCTTCCGTCTGTACGACAAGCTCTCCGGCATGACCGGCACGGCGCTGACCGAGGAGGAGGAATTCTCCGGCATCTACAATCTCGACGTCGTCGAGATCCCGACGAACAAACCCGTCATCCGCATTGACGACCCCGACGTCGTCTACAAGACCGAGGCGGGCAAATACC
>OGXX01003273.1_pt1 | contig 13690 bp, 10 predicted proteins | sample 1576301 | NCBI WGS metagenome assembly OGXX01 (sample SAMEA3541469, study PRJEB24748) | human gut metagenome | biome: human gut; feature: human-associated habitat; material: faeces | place: China | collected 2012
GCAGTCATCCGGGGAGATATATATGGATAAGTTATGTAAATTAGTTATGTAAACCACATAGACATAATGAATGATTGTAATTATGCGGTACAGCTTGAAGCATTTACCGCTGAAGGCATAAGAACATGATTTGAGAGTGCAAAATTCCATAGGTGAAGCTGATCTTAATGAATTTTGCATTGTAACTGTGAAGGTACTGAATAGTTATGTATGATCGAATATATCATATGGGGAGAATACCATGCTGAAATATCATATGACAGCGTTCTTTCTGGGTTTCCTTCTGGATCTTCTGCTGGGGGATCCCTACTGGCTGCCGCATCCGATCCGGCTGATCGGCAATCTGATCGCGGCACTTGACCGGAAACTGCTGGGGAATCCGGAAGAAAGCGAAAGAAATGACCATAGAGAATTTCTTAAGGAATTTCATAGAGGAATCGTGCTGGTGGCACTGGTACTTCTTAGTGTAACCGTGGTAACCGCAGCTCTTTTGCTTGGCGGTTATGCCCTGCATCCTTATATAGGTCTGGTGCTGGAAACCATCATGACCTATCAGATTCTGGCAGCGAAATGTCTGAAGGTTGAGAGCATGAAGGTCTATGCCTGCTTAAAGAGGGGAGATCTTCCGGCGGCAAGAAAGGCGGTATCCATGATTGTCGGAAGAGATACACAGAATCTGACGGAAGAAGGTGTGACCAAGGCGGCTGTAGAGACGGTGGCAGAGAATACATCAGATGGTGTGATCGCACCGTTATTTTATATGCTGATCGGCGGAGCTGTTCTGGGATTTACATACAAAGCGATCAATACGATGGATTCGATGGTTGGATATAAGAATGACAAGTATCAGTGGTTTGGAACGGCAGCAGCGAAGTTAGACGATGTGGTGAATTTCATTCCGGCAAGGGTATCGGCAGTGTTGATGATCCTGGCTGCATATCTGACCGGAATGGATGGAAAGAATGCAGCGTGTATCTTCCGAAGAGACCGCTTTAATCATAAAAGTCCGAACTCTGCACAGACAGAAGCAGTCATGGCGGGGGCGCTGGATGTGCAGCTTGCAGGAGATGCATGGTATTTTGGAAAGCTGCATAAGAAGCCGACGATCGGAGATCCGGTCCGGGAGATGGAACTACTGGATATCCGGAGATCGCATAAGCTGTTATATGGGACGGCAATGCTTGGTCTGATACTTGGAATCATCCTTCGGATTCTGGTTCTGTAGATGATATTGATAATAAAAATCAAAAAACAAATAATATTATCTGCAAATTATGAATAAAAAGTTAGAATTGTGCAAATAATGTTCCTGTTGACTAACATAGTCAGTGCAACTTACAATATAAAAAAGAGGTAAAGAAGGTGTTAGTTATGCAGGCATTGTCAAAGGCGGCGGCTGGAAAAAGCTACACCATCAAGTGGATGTTCGGCATCCCGGAAGTTCTGGATAAGATCCGAAAATGCAAGATTGATGAAGGCAGTGAGATCACAGTCATTCAGAATTCCGGAAGAGACCTGATCATCAGAAGTGGTGAGAAGCGGATTGCAATGAGCAGCGATGCGGCAACAAGAATTCAGGTATAAGATTCCGGTTGACTATTTTCTGCAAAGTGAGTAAGATGGTTGTAGCAAAATAGCAGAGAGAGCGGTTTATCCGCACAGGTGAAGGAACGTTGGCAGAACCAAAAGAGACAGTTCACGGTGGAGACATTTACCGGAATCCAGCTGTTACAGATTATTCTGTAAACAGTAACCCGCTGGGAGTTCCCGAAGCGGTACGAAAGAGCGTACAGGAAAGTGCAGACAGGATCATGTATTATCCGGATGTCAGATGCGACAGACTTCGGGAGTCGATCAGTGATTTTGAGAGAATAGAAAAAGAAAAGATACTCTGCGGCAATGGTGCTGCAGAGCTTTTTTTTGCTGTTGTAATGGCAGTGAGACCGAAAAAAGCACTGGTGACGGCACCAGCTTTTTCCGAGTATGAGCGGGCACTTGGCACAGTTGGAGCAGAGGTACAATATTACAGATTAAAAGAAGAACAGGATTTCCGGATACAGGAGGATATACTGGAACAGATTACGGAAGATACAGATATGATATTTCTGTGCAATCCCAATAATCCGACCGGACAGACAACGGAAAAAGAACTGCTGATCCGTGTGATGAACAGGTGTAATAAATTCGGTACGATACTGGTCCTGGATGAGTGTTTTATAGAGTTTCTGGAAGAACCAGAAAGATATGAATGCCGGGGGTATCTGACACAGTATCCGAATGTGGTCATTATCAAAGCATTTACGAAAATATTCTGTATGCCGGGTGTAAGACTTGGATATGCATTGTGTGAGAATGCAGCTCTTAGGAAACGGATGAGGGCAATGCTCCAGCCGTGGAATGTGTCGGTAACGGCACAGGAAGCAGGTGTGGCAGCACTTGTTGATTGCGAAGCATATTTAAAGAGAACGAGAGAATATATAAAAAAAGAAAAGTTCTGGATGACAGAGCGGATGAGAAAGCTTGGTCTGAATGTATGGGGATCGGAAGCAAACTATATATTTTTTAAAGGAAAAGCAGGGTTGTATGAGAAGGCACTGAAAAGCGGACTGTTGATCCGGGACTGCAGTAACTATGAAGGACTGACAGAAGGGCATTACCGGATTGCAATAAGATCTGAAGAAGAGAATGAAAGGTTGATAACATGGCTGGAAAAATTATGATACAGGGGACAATGTCCAACGCAGGAAAGAGTCTTCTGTGTGCGGGACTTTGCAGAATATTCAAACAGGACGGATACCGGGTGGCTCCGTTCAAATCCCAGAATATGGCACTGAATTCCTTTATTACAGAGGATGGACTGGAGATGGGACGTGCACAGGTTGTGCAGGCAGAGGCAGCAGGCGTGGCGCCGCAGGTAGAGATGAATCCGATCCTGTTAAAGCCGACCAACGATGTAGGATCACAGGTGATCGTAAATGGTGAAGTCTTGAAGAATATGAGTGCAAGAGAATATTTTGCTTATAAAAAGCAGCTCATACCGGACATTATGAAAGCATTTCACAAATTAGAAGAAGAGAATGACATCATTGTGATCGAAGGAGCGGGAAGTCCGGCAGAGATCAACCTGAAGAAAGATGATATTGTAAATATGGGGCTGGCGAAGATGGTAGATGCGCCGGTGCTTCTGGTCGGAGATATTGACCGCGGAGGAGTATTTGCCCAGCTTCTGGGGACGCTTATGCTCCTGGAAGATGATGAGAAAGAACGTGTAAAGGGACTGGTCATCAACAAATTCCGCGGGGATAAGACAATCCTGGATCCCGGTATTGTCATGTTGGAAGAAAGAGGCGGCATTCCGGTAGTCGGAGTTACACCGTATATGCAGGTCGAGATTGAAGATGAAGACAGTCTGACAGAGCGTTTTAACATGACAAAGGGTGGAAAAGGTGCAGAAGAAAGGATCGGTCTGGTGGATATCGCAGTCATCCGGACACCGAGAATTTCGAACTTTACGGATTTCATGCTGTTGGAAAATGCTCCGGGAGTGAATCTGCGTTATGTAAAGAATCCAAGAGAACTTAGAAATCCTGATATGATCATCCTTCCGGGAACAAAAAATACGATGGGAGATCTGAAATGGTTAAGACAGAGCGGAATGGAAGCGAAGATTCTAAAGGCGCATGCCGGCGGCTGTGTGGTCTGGGGAATCTGCGGCGGCTATCAGATGCTGGGGCAGTCGCTCAGTGATCCGGAAGGCGTGGAAGATGGCGGCAGTATGAAAGGACTCGGCCTTTTGCCGGTAACGACTACATTTACCACAGAAAAGACCAGAACAAGGGTGAATGGAACACTCCTTCATGTGGAGGGGAATCTGAAAGCACTTGAGAATCTGAAGTTTGAAGGATACGAGATCCATATGGGAAAGACCGAACTTCTGGAAGGATGTCCGATGAATCAGATTCACGATACGGTGAAGAAAAAGGACAGACAGATTCCGGATATGGAGCCGGAAAACAGAATAGAGAACAGTACAGACGGAATCTCGCATGGAAATGTATACGGAACATACATCCACGGCATTTTTGATAAGGAGAAAATTGTATCGGAGATCGTAAAATCCCTGGCAGAAAAGAAAGGACTTTCAATGGAAGAAGTGGAAGGTGTAGACCTGAAAGCATTCAAAGAAAGCCAGTATGATCTTCTGGCAGATACACTCAGAAAACATCTGGACATGAAGGCAATCTATCAGATCATGGGAATGCAGAAATAATTTTTCGGGATTACTATGTATTCGTAAGGAGCTGTAGATACCAAAGTATGCAAGAGAAGTTGCCGATGGCAAGTTTTGTAGTTAGAAAAGATGAAGATGTGGGCTATGACGGACTATGAAGAGAAAGGAAGAAAACGTTGAATATACAGAAAAATAATCACGCAGCACATACTAAAATAGAGATAGAAAATGTTCTTCCGACAGAGATCGAAAAGCGCAGCTTTGAGATCATTACGGAAGAACTGGAGCAGGAAGGCATCGTGCTTCCTGAGATTCAGGCACCAATTACAAAGCGCTGCATACACACCAGCGCAGATTTCGATTATGCAAAGAATCTGGTCTATTCCGAGCATGCGGTGGAGAAAGCACTTGAAGCGATCAGAGGCGGTGCTTCCATCGTAACCGATACACAGATGGGGCGTTCCGGAATTAACAAAAAGAGACTGGCACAGTACGGCGGTCAGGTATACTGCTTCATGTCAGATGAAGATGTGGCACAGGAGGCAAAGAAGAATGGAACCACAAGAGCTGTTGCCAGTATGAAAAAGGCGTGTGAACTGAACGAAAAACTGATCTTTGCCATCGGAAATGCACCGACAGCACTAATTCACCTGTATGAACTGATCAAAGACGGAAGAATCCGTCCGGAGCTCGTGATCGGTGTACCGGTCGGCTTTGTAAATGTGGTACAGTCCAAAGAATTGATCCTGACTCTGGAAGATACCCCGTATATTGTAGCGAGGGGGAGAAAAGGCGGAAGTAATATTGCGGCATGTATCTGTAACGCACTGATCTATATGCTGTAGGGAGGAAGAATTTATGACATTACAGCAGTTAAGGTATATTACCATGGTTGCGGAGAAGGGGACGATAAGTGAGGCGGCAAAAGAGCTGTTCATTTCCCAGCCGAGTCTTACCAATGCGATCCGGGAACTGGAGCAGGAGATGCAGGTGACGATTTTTCACCGGACGAATAAAGGGGTGACGATCACCGCGGAGGGAGATGAATTTCTCGCCTATGCAAGACAGATCCTGGATCAGGTCGGCCTCATGCAGGAGAGGTATCTGAATGTAAATGAACGGAACCCGAGATTTTCCGTATCCTGCCAGCATTATTCTTTTGCGGTCAATGCATTTGTAGATGTGATCCGTAAATTTGATGCGAGAAAATATGATTTCACACTGCGGGAGACACAGACTTATGAGATCATCGAAGATGTGGCGAAGCTGAAAAGTGAGATAGGTATTCTGTATACTTCTTCACAGAATGAGACGATCATCATGAAACTGATCCGTCAGAATGATCTGAAATTCGAAGAGTTATTCGTAGCAAAGCCACATGTATTTATCAGTTCAAAGCATCCGTTGGCAGATAAGGAAGCACTGACACTGGAAGATCTGGAGGAGTATCCGTATTTGTCATTTGAGCAGGGGGATTATAATTCCTTTTATTTTTCCGAAGAGATATTAAGCACACTGGACCGGAATAAGAACATCAAAGTTAGAGACCGGGCAACGCTTTTCAATCTGGCGGTCGGCCTGGACGGGTATACGGTAAGCTCCGGCGTGATCAGTAAAGAGCTGAATGGAGAGAATATTATCGGAAAACCACTTCTGGTAGACGAATATATGCGGATCGGAACGATTGTGCGGAAAGATGTGGCACTGAGCCGGTATGGAAAAGCATATATGGAAGCATTGAAAAAATATACAGGCGGATTGTAAAAAAAGAAGAAAAGCAGTGGAGAAAGGTTTCATTTGTAAAAGAAGTTGCGGAAGAAGTCTGAAATGTTTAATATAAAATTGAATATATAAAAAAGATATGGAAGATATATCAAATATACGTTTCACATTTTTGATATTCTTTCGTATAATAGTCTGCTGAGGGGGATGGATCGGAAAACGTAAGAACGTATGAGAATCATCCTCCGTTTTTATTCTAAGGAGATGAAAACATGGGAGTAATGAAAAGTTTATTTTCCGGGAAGCAGATGTCGGAGGCATTCATCTGTAGTGCATTTCTGGCCTTGTCGGGTGGATTTCAGGATGCGTATACCTATAATACGAGGAATGAAGTATTTTCGAATGCACAGACAGGTAATGTGGTGCTGATGAGCCAGAATTTCATGACGGGAAAATGGGAGGCTGGACTGAAATATTTATTTCCGCTTTTTGCATTTGCTTTAGGTGTTCTGATTGCGGAGCAGATCCAGAATAAGTACAAATATGCCAGGCGCCTGCACTGGAGACAGGGAATACTGGGAGCAGAGATCCTCATTTTGTTTGTTGTAGGATTTATTCCGCAGCGGGGAAATATGATCGCGACTGTTCTGGTATCCTTTGCCTGTGCGATGCAGGTGCAGAGTTTCCGGAAGGTAAATGGATTTTCATATGCAAGTACTATGTGTATCGGAAACTTACGGAGTGGAACGGCGGCATTATCCTTCTATCTGAGAGAGAAAAAGCCGGAACAATTGCGGCAGGCAATGTATTATTTTGGAATTATAGTTCTTTTTGCGGTAGGAGCCGGAATCGGAGGCAATCTTTCAGCCAATTATGGAATCCATATGATCTGGGTATCCTGCGGACTTTTGATCGTCAGCTTCCTGTTGATGTTCCTGGATATAGAATCCCGGAGAAACGAAAGATAAAAAAGGGACAAAAAAGAGACATTGATCCGTCATCAGATACGGATCAGTGTCTCGATTAGTTTTTGCGCTGCAATGCTCTGTGGTCTGGAAGCATTCTGTACAAGACAGATTTGTCTCGCAGGAAGGGATTCTTTCAGATGGATCTGAAGAATTTCTCCACGCTTGAGCGGTTCTTCTGCAAGCTTCTCCGGATAGAAGCCGATACCAAGATTGTGCTGGATCAAAGCCAGGCACTGGTCGGTGGATGTAACTTCAAGATCCGGACGGAACGGAAGCCCGTGAGAAGAAAAGTATTGAATATGAAGATCTCTGGTGCTGGTGTTATTTTCCAGCGAGACGAAAGGGTAGTCCGTAAGTTCTTCCAGTGAGCAGATGCGGGAAGCCGGTTCTTTGTATTTCGGGCCGGCAATCAGAATTTCCCGGAAAGAACCCAGGGAGATTTTCTGAAACTGTTTTTGAACAGAAAGTGGAGTTGTTACAATTGCAAAATCCACCAGTCCGCTTTCCAGGGAAGCAATCGCCTGCGGAGTGGAATGGTTGGATATCTTAAGCCTTACGTGTGGATAATGATTGTGAAATGCTTCTAATTTGGACAGAAGCATAATACGAAGTGCATTTTCACTGACTCCGATGGAGATGAGTCCGCTTGTAAGACTCTGGTCACGCTTGAGCTCGGCTTCTCCGAGTTCAAGCTGTTCGAAAGCAATCGCAACGTGGTTAAAAAGCTTCTGGCCTTCAGGCGTCAGTGAGACTCCGCGGTTCGAACGGACAAAAAGGTGGCAGCCAAGTTCTGTCTCAAGATTATTCATACAACGGGTAATGTTCGGCTGGTTATTGTGTAATACCTCTGCCGCTTTTGTAAAACTGTGATGTTGTGCAACATGGTAAAAAATACGGTAATAATCGTATGTACTCATAATATCCTCCAAAATAATATATAAAATTGATATATATATATAGTTAGTTATCTTTAATACGGATGATGCCAGATAAGTATAATATATTCTAGGTGAAAAGACAATGTTAAGAAATAAAAAAATATATTACATAGTAGAAAAAAACGTAGTATACTGATTTATATTTTTCTTATGAACAGATGTGTTTGTAATGAAAATGATGGATACACCTGAGAGGAGAGACTTAATTATGATAAAAATGAATGTAAAATTTGAAACACCGGAACAGCTTGTAGAATTTTCAAGAATGTGTCAGAAAGTAGAGGCTGATACCTTGATTGAAGATACAGCACATAAACTTATCATTGATGGAAAATCAGTTATGGGAATGATGACAGTTACGCTGAATCAGAAGATGATTTTTGTAGTAGATGGTTCTGATGCGGAAGAGGTAGTTCATACATTTGAAAAATTCCGCACCGAAGAGGCAGTACAGAAGCAGAATCTGGGTTAACAATTGCATTTTACAGGTACTTATGGTATCGTAGTCGAGATGAGAAAAATAGAATGAAAACTGCAGGTGCCGGCTGGATAAGATTGATAGAGCCGGTGAAAAGGGAAACAGGTGCAAGTCCTGTGCGAACTCGTCACTGTGAGCAGGGAATATCAGAAAAGAAAAAAGTCACTGGATAACGGGAAGACAAGATTCTGATGTATGGATCTGTGAGTCAGGAGACCTGCCTGTAGTGTACATGGAAGTAAATCCGGACCACGAGTAATTGGTTGTACAAAAATGGAAGAAAATTATAATAAATTAACAAGGCCATTTTGTACCCTTTTACGGATGATTTCGTGGAAGGGTATTTTGATTGACAGAAAAGTAGTAGGGAGAGAGTATAAGATGAAACATAATTCCAAGCAATTTTTGGCCTTATTTATGGCTGTGTCTATGGCAGTTGCACCGGTATCGGGAGTGTATGCGGAAGATCAGAATGCAGCTGTAGAAGATACATTGAGTGAGAATAAACAGGATAGTGATGAAGTTGGACAGACAGAGCCGGAAGCCGCTGCCGGACAGACAGAGTCGGAAGCCGCTGCCGGACAGACTGAGACAGAAGCCGCTGCCGGACAGACAGAAAGCAGTGTGACGACAGATACAAGTCAGGAAGTCACAAAAGAAGCCGGGAAAAATCAGGTAGCTGTTGAAAAGGTACAGAATACGCAGGAAGACGGAACCGCTCCACAGACGGAACCAATCGGCGAAGACGAAATATTTGAGAACATTACTGATATCAGCGGTATGGCAGGTGCTTTGAAAGACGGAGAATATGGTGTTGATGCGGATCATTTTTCGGCAAAACTGACTTCGGGTGGTTCAAGCAAGGTGAAGATTGAGTGTCAAAAAGTAATCGTAAAGAATGGAAAAGCAACAGCCTGGATAAATTTTAGCAGTTCTAAGTATGATAAAGTATGGGTGAAAGTGAATGGAACCCAGAACATATATCATGCAAAACCGAGAGAAGGCGAGGCCGGAGTTACATTTGAGATTCCTGTTAATTTAAATAGTTCAATGACTTTTATGGCACATACCAGTTCCATGAGTGGAAAAAATATTGCATATACGATCAATATTGCAATCCCGGAAGATACAGTTCCGTCGACACCATCCACACCGGATCAGACCGTTATTACGGAATTAAGTTTCAAAGAGGGATCTGAACTCAGCATGAAAGAGGGAGAAGTTCAGGAACTGACACCTCAGTTCACACCGGCATTATCAGCATCTGAGACAGCACCGGATATGACATGGACTTCTTCTGATCCAGAGGTTGTAACCGTTGCAAAATCCGGAACACAGGCTGAGCTGACCGCAGTGAAAGCAGGAACTGCTGAGGTGACTGTGTCTATTAAGAATGCGGAAGGAACAGAGCTTAAAGCCACATGCAAGGTAACGGTAACAGCATCGGAAACAGAAAATAAAACCCTGACAGATGGAAATTATCAGGTAGATGTGGATACTGGAAATAAGATGTTCAAAGTTACGAATTGTATCCTGACATCTGAAAAAGGTAAGATGTATGCTGTAATCACATTAAGCGGAACCGGATATGATTATCTTTATATGGGATCAGCAGCCGATGCGGCAGAAGCTGCAGCAAAAGACTACATTTCATATGTGGCTGATGAGGCAGGAAAATATACATACAAAGTTCCGGTAGAAAGTCTGGATAAAGGAATTGCAGTTGCGGCACATTCCATTAAAAAAGATAAATGGTATGACCGTACACTTATATTTTCATCTGCCTCTGCAAAACGTATCATAGCAGACGGAACCTATCAGGTGAATGCTGAAGCCGGCGGAAAGATGTTCCGTGTTACGGATTGTGTTATGACTGTAAAGAATGGACAGATGACGGCGGCAGTTACATTAAGCGGTCAGGGTTATAACAGAATCTATCTGGGCGATGTAAATAACGCATCGGATGATGAAAAGAACTGGATCCTTCCGGATTCGCTTCTTGCAGAGCAATATACATTTCAGATTCCGGTAGAGAAACTGGATGAGGTAATGACAATTGCCGTTCATACGACAAAGAGTAATAAGTGGGACACAAGAACACTGACATTTCATTCAGAAGGCATGACTAAGATTGCGGACAGCAATAATGGAAATGCTTCGAATGGTAATAACGGAAGCAATGGCTCATTGATACCGGGCGGAAATAATAACAATCCGGGAAATGGTTCCAACGGAAATAACCAGGGAAATGCAGAAAACAATAATGGAAACAGTGGAACTACAGGAAATAATACGACAAACAATGGAAAACCGGATCAGGAATCAAAATACGAGTCTGATCTGAATAAGTCAACAGCCAGAGTCAACAGTACCACAGGATTAAAAGACGGTGTATACACACCGGACAGCTTCTCATGGTCAGGCGGAACCGGAAAGGTAAGCATCACTTGCAGCAAGGTAACGGTTACAGGCGGTCAGGCATATGCAACGATCACATTCAGCAGTCCGCATTACCAGTATGTAAAAGCGAATGGAAATGTATATTATCCGAGTGCGAAAACAGGAAGTTCTACATCCTTTGTAATTCCGGTAGAACTGAATAAGAATAACTCGGTTGTGGGTATGACAACGGCGATGTCTACGGCACATGAGATTAAATATACGATTTTTGTATACATTGCCGAAGCAGCAAAAGCCAATGCATCAGCGAGAGCCAACGGAAAAGAAGTAACGGTAATCGGTGCAAACGGAAGTGACAGCAGCAAGACGGCAACAGCAAACAAAAAAATGGACGAGGTAGCACCGGAGATCATCGGCCTGGAGTATCAGTCTGAAACAAAAGCCGAGTATGCGAAATATTTCAAGATATATCATTATGATCAGGGAATCACATTGTTGGAGATCGATATGAATAAAAAGACCGGAAGAAAAGCAGCCGGTAAGAAATGGAAAGAAGCATCAGAAATAAGCGGACTGAATCCGGCAGAGCAGGAGCAGGCAGCACTGTACCTGAACAAAGTGATCAAATATCTGATCGTTCCGGAAAATGCAGAGATTCCGGCGGGGCTGGATAAGGAAGTCATAGTGGTAAGACAGCCTGCAGATCATGTTTATGCAGGATCGAATAAGACGATTTCCTTGATGGAAGAACTGGGACAGCTTGATAAAGTGACAACAGTCGGTGTGAAGAAAAATAAATGCAAGAATGAAACTATCAAAGAAAAGATGGCTGAGAAAGAAGTCATTTATGCGGGAACGTCCGGCAAATTAAATTATAAGAAACTTGTAAAAAACAAATGTAATCTTGCACTCCTTTCATCCAGCGTGCTGCCGGAAAAAAGAAGCAGCAAAAAAGCAGCAAAGAAAAAGATGACAGCTTATCGAAAGATGACAGAGAAGATGACGCTTCTTCAGATTCCGGTGATCGTTGACCGTGCAAAAGATGAAAAAGGAAAAGATGCACAGAAAGAATGGGAAAAGGTCTACCAGGTGATTTTGGGATGTGACGGCCAAAGTGCAGAATAGAGATTGCGTAAGATAGCAGGGTGTGGACAATGCTCTTGTGATCAGAAAAAGTGGAGAAAAGGATGAAAAAGAGAACATATCGGCTGTTGTGTGTACTTGCAGGTACAGTGCTTCTGGTAACAGGAGCACTGACCGGGTGCAGCACCTCAGGCAAATCGGGTGTATCGAAAGGTGACGGAATACAGCAGACGGAAGAAGCAGGGGCGGCAGAAAAACATGCTCCGAAGATAGACGGTCTTGAGTATAAGAAAACAATGAAGCTGAAATATGCTACGGGTTTTGATGTCTATTATTATAAAGAAGGATATAAATTACTGGACGTACACGAAGACAGGCAGTATCTGATTGTGCCGGAAGGTAAGAAGAAACCGGCAGATCTGGATAAAGAAATTGTGGTATTAAAACAGCCATTGGAGCATATTTATCTCGCAGCAACATCGGCAATGGCATTGTTTGATGCGATGGATGGGCTGGACAGTATCCGGATGTCGGGAGCACAGGCTTCGGACTGGTATATTGATCATGCGAAGAAAGCAATGGAAGACGGCAAGATCCTGTTTGCAGGAAAATACAGCGAACCGGATTATGAAATGCTGATAGATGAGGACTGTGATCTTGCAATTGAATCCACGATGATCCTGCATACACCAAAGGTTCAGGAGATGATTGAAGATCTGGATATTCCGGTGTTTATTGACCGTTCCAGTTATGAAAGTCATCCGCTTGGAAGGACGGAGTGGATCAAAGCATATGCAGCAATGCTGAACAAAGAAGATGCAGCAGATACATTTTTTGATACGCAGACAGAAGTGATCGGCAGTCTGAAAGATTTTAAGAATACAGGAAAAACAGTTGCTTATTTCTTTGTGAATACAGATGGAACAGTGGTCGTAAGAAGCAGTAGTGATTATATTCCGAAGATGATCGATATTGCCGGAGGAAAATACATTTTTCAGGATCTTAAGAACACAAAAAGCAAGAGTGCTTCTGTGGAACTGTCGATGGAAGAGTTTTATGCAAAAGCAAAGAATGTAGATTATCTGATCTATAATGCATCGATCGACAGTCCGATCAATAGCATTGCAGATCTGACAGCGAAGAGTGAATTGTTCGCAGATTTTAAGGCAGTGAAGAACGGAAATTTGTGGTGCACCGGAAAATCACTGTATCAGGCAACGGACATTGTGGGAAATCTGATTACGGATATCAATCTGATGCTGACAGATGGAGATGAGAGTGGTATGACATTCTTGTATCGGGTAAAATAATACAGTATAATAATCAGGTGGGCGTTTGGATGTGTTCACCTGATTTTTTTAAAGGAGAAACGATGGAGAAAGAGAATTTCAGGCGGCGTTCCAGATACATCCTGGTATTCGGGGTTCTGGCAGCGGCGTTCTGTGTTGTAACAGTTTTAAATATTAATACGGGAAATGTCCATATTTCAATAGCAGAAATATGCAAGATACTGATTCGAAGAGGTGGAGAAGGAACAGAGGCAAACATTATATGGAAGATACGACTTCCGAGAGTACTGATGGCGGCAATCCTGGGGGGCGCATTGTCATTATCCGGGTTCCTGCTTCAGACATTTTTCTCAAATCCGATTGCAGGTCCGTTTGTGCTCGGAATCTCTTCCGGGGCGAAGCTGGTTGTTGCACTTGCGATGATCGTAGGTGTCTCACATGGTATTACAATGAGTTCGTGGTTTATGATCGCGATGGCATTGATCGGATCGCTCCTTTCGATGCTTTTCGTATTGGCGGTATCAAAGAAGGTGCAGGAAATGTCTATGCTGGTTGTATGTGGCGTGATGATCGGTTATATC
>OGXX01003288.1_pt1 | contig 13645 bp, 9 predicted proteins | sample 1576301 | NCBI WGS metagenome assembly OGXX01 (sample SAMEA3541469, study PRJEB24748) | human gut metagenome | biome: human gut; feature: human-associated habitat; material: faeces | place: China | collected 2012
CGCTTCATACATACTTTCTGAAATTGTCTGCAATCCTGACAGGAAAATAATAATCTGAATACCCGAAGCAATAGCTACATCATAGATACCATCCACAATATCGAAGACAACCTCAAAGATTTTGGAACCCATACCGGAAGTCATCAGTATATCCTGAATGGCTACCGTAATACTGTTGCTGGAGCCATTTTCCTGGATCATATCCTGCACACTGGACAATAATGCATTATTGGATTCCACCCCGAGTATAACGCCGGAAGAAAGGATCACAGGCAGGAAGAAGATTGCTCTTACAAAAGCACGTCCCTTGAATTTCTCATTTAAGATCATTGCCACAAAGAAACTAAATACCATAACAGCCAGTGCATTGATACACATGCTTCCAATTTCTTCTACCAGCATCTGATTAAATTCCGGATCCACAGTAAACGCTCTGATATAATTTGATAATCCTGCAAAAATATTTTTAAAACCACCCGAATCTACTTCCACATTACAAAAGCTCATGTAAAGCGACTGAAAAAAAGGCTTTACCATAAACATTGAAAATCCCAGAACAAACGGCATGATAAACAAGTATCCGGATATTGCCTTACGCCTTTGAAGACCCCTCAATTTCTTCTGTTTCTTCATAGTCAAATCCTTTCTAATCTTCCAATAAATCTTGTTTCGGTTTATCGAACCACAACATAATCTCTTGCAGGAACCACAGTTCCATCGTCTGCCTGCAGCTCATCATAACTGTAATTTACATAAACCTTCGTGCCGTCCTCGTAAATCGTACAAGTCAGTTCACTCGTTACATACTCATGTCCCACCATCTTCTGGTTAAATGTGTGACCCAATTCCTCATTGTATCGAGTATATATCTCCAGCATTTCATCATGCCATGCGGAATAATCTGCACCAAAATACTCTGTATATAGCGTATTCTGTAACTCAAATGCTGATTCTTTCATAAAAGTAAAAGCTAAACCGGCTCCATACTCCGCAGAATTCAAAAGCTCGTTCTGTGTATTCTGTGTCAAATTGAGCGCTTCTCCGGTATAATTGACATAGCCATGAATTGCCAGCTGATAAAATGGAATTTTCTTATCAATGATCGAATATTCGGTACCTTCCAGATCCATATTTGTGACCATATCCGCATAAGCAACTGCATAATCATTGCCCATATTGATCATTATATCCGTTCCATTATCATCAAGGCTCTTCAGCTTTTCTGCCTGCTCTTCCATTGCCATCTGTCTGCTGGTAGGATCTTTCTGGTAAAAATCAGAGGATAATTCATAGCCTATATCACTAAAAGAAACACCTGCGTGATAACCATTTGCGGCATCTGCCAGATTATCCATCATTTCATATACCAGATCAGCCTTTAACAGATAGAACGGATCTCTGTCTTCTTCTGCCTTTTCGTAAGTGACTGTGTCATACACATTCAATTTCGCGCTCTCTTGGCTTACAAATTTCGCTGCATCTGTATAAACAAAGAATCCATCCGTGATACCACTGTCCATCGCATAATTTGTAATGCCATTGAGATAAACGGCAATGCCCTTTTCTTCTGCTGAATCGATCATGTTCTGCAAATCCTTTTTGCTTCCCAGATCAGAGATCAGATTCACCGAATCCAGCATTTTCTGCTGTACTCCGCCATTCATCCAGCCGGACAGCTTCACAGACATATTACTTAAACCTTCCCCATAAAGTTCTTCCACCATCTCCTGGGCTTCTTTGTATGTGGTCAGTTCCAACGGACTGGACACCGGAACACCAAATACCTGTTTGACTTTATCTACCGCTCCGATAATTTCTAAAGCTACCGGAGTTTCTGTATCGTCATTCACCGTAAGGTAATCGCCATACTTATCTTTCAGATAACTGCGATAGTCCTCCGCCATATCTACATAGTCCCCGGAATCAATAAAGCTGTATCTCTGTACGATTCCTTCCCCCTCGGCAGTTCCATCTTCGTATACGAACATGGACTGCGTACTTCTGTCTGAAACATCGTACTGTTCCCTGTGCAATACAGAATATACTGCATTCACATAATTGTAACTGTGGCTTCTTCCACTGATATCCGCCTGAATGGATGCATACGGCACCCCATCTTCAAGCATACAGATAAAAGAGGAATCATTTTTCGACTCGCCAAAAACATTGAAATAGGTTCGCGTATCATGAACAACGGCGTCTCTGTCCTGTCCCATATCCCAGCCATATACATTTGAATAATAACTGTTTTGGCTGGTCTTACCGTTATTAAATTCGATCAGTGCGCCACCGCCTTCGGGCACAAATAAGAAACCTTCATCTGTTGTTCCGGACGCTCCAAAATAAGGAAGCACGCTCAAATAATAGATGGGATAATCCTCTTTATATTCCAGATCGTCAAATGGGACCTCCACGATCAGATCATCTCCGTCCAAACGGTAAATCACACTTACATTAAATACCGATTTTTCTGAGACTTTTTCCTGCTTGTCTTTTTCCTTGTCTTCCACATACTCTTCATAGGTATACCCAGCTTCTTCAAAATACTGCTGCAGTTTTGTTTGAATACTGGCTTTTACATTATCACGCAGGACATAGATCACCGTAGTCTCCATCGATGGATAACGTGCTGTCAATTCATCTTTTGCAGCCTTATCACTCTTGCTAAGATCGTTGATGTCCAATTTCTTATAATATTCGCCAATCATAAGGCTTTCTCTCTGCCCCATTTTGCTCAAATATTCTTCCATACGATCCTCTTCCATAACAAGAGGAACCACATATTCCTGTTCCAGATCACCGATAGAATAATTCACCTTGATATAGCCATCGCCGGTTTCAATCTCATAAATACCTTTTGCAATACTGTATTCATAGTTATCAAGAAGGGCATCTACACCATTCTGAGTGCTATAAGTTAAAAGCACTGTGGACTGCAGTTTATTTTTTTCAATCTCAAGGGCCGCACTGTCTTCTGCAGCTCCCTCCGGATTGGAAGTCCATGTTTCTCCGGTCTCTTTCATCGTAACAGAAAACTGAGTAGTAAGAGAATTCATGGAAAACAGCAATTTATCATTTTCCAGAGTAATCTCCGTTTCCTCCCCTTCATATCCGTTTACTCTGACAACCTCTTCCGGTTCTGCTTCTCCCTGCGAAAAACTGATGACCAAAACACCTATCAGGATAATAGCAAGGATAATGAACGGAACGATCAGACTCTTTAACTGCCTGAAAAGCGCAGCCTGAAATTCTGCCTTTCTAACTGATTTTTCTTTCTTCATGTCTCTTCTTCCTCCAACCTGCTACATTCTGAATAGAATCTCACGTATCAAAGATATGAAATATGACACGCCCTGGCTAATCATACTGAAAAAAATCAACAGAATAAAAACCATTACAAGCATTGCAAAGATGGTTGCTATGGTAAAAAGCACTGTTTTACTCACCGAATATTCATGGATCTGCATCATGGCTGATATAATCAGCAAGGCTGCCCATACAATTGATAATCCGCTCAGTACCGTGTAGAACGCACCTTCATCCACAGTTACCATATTGCTTAAAATAATCAGTGGAAATTGAATGAGCGGATATGGCGTTAATGCATAACAAGTTGCCATATATATCTGATTCAGACGTCCCTTACCATTAAACAACGTTGTCAATGCCCAGTTTCCCACACACCAGAGAGCAAGAGGAAAAACGATACTCGCTATATGGATCAGCAGATTTTCCTCCGGCCAATATACCTGATTAAACAGGAAACTTGTATACTGCAACTTAAATAGATTAGCAAGCAATGTTAAAAGCAATATGGTATTTGCCGCTGCTATGGATCCTCTCTTTTCATGAGTCAAATCCCAAAATCCATCCAACGGATGTGTAATGCAATATAGGGCAAACTTCAATGTTTCCAAATAATGTTCATACGTTTCCTTTTTTTTCAGTGAAGCTAACATGCCTGCCTCCGTTCTGTTTTTCATATCCTATTGCTTATAATCTCTAAAGATATCTGCCTGATCAATTTCATGCTTGATCGCTTTTATTTTACCCACCAATAACGGGATACAAAGCACTGCGAATACTATGATAAAAATAACACCGATATGCTCTTCTACCCATTCCTTACGATACTGCTTAAATGCCTTTGAATAGTTTTCATCGTCCCATTTCAGTCTGAAATAATCCAATGCTTCTTCATATTCTTCCTGGCGAAGCAGAGAACGTCCGATACCGATGTATGCACGATCATAGTTACCATTCAACTCCAGAACTTTCTGCCAGCTGTCACCGGACTCAGCATACTCACCTGCCTGAAACTGATCGATCGCCTGATAAATATACTTACCAAATTCCGTAGGTGTAAATATCGCCAGACTGTTGTCCTGTTGATCCAAGACCAGTAAATCATATCCCATATGATCAATGGCGCTTGGAAGTTTGAAATACCCGTCCATATTACCGTTTCCGCCGAACGCAAACAACATACGCCCCTGATCGTCATAAGCAAATAAACGGCCTCTTACTTTATCTAATCCCACATATACATCATTATCAAACGCTGTGATATCTGTGATCAAAGAAGGACCGGAATATCCGCCGCCATCCCCCCAATAGATATCACCAATAATATGCCATTCACCATTTCGGATCAGAATATCGCTTCCCATCATATTCAGGCGGCGAATTGGATCTGCAGTCCCATCCTCCAATGTTGACTTTGTAACATGAGTCGTACATGCATAAATAAATCCTTCATAATCCATATAAATGTTGTCGTATTCGGTTGGTACAAAAGATTCCATCTGTTCTCTCTGTGCCTGTGTAGCAAAGCGCTTCCAGATGTAATCCGTCCAATCATAGGTGACTTCCGTAGCTCCTATAAAACCGGAAAATTCCCCGTCTGCTTCGAATTTGATCAAGCCCTTATTCACATTGGTTGCCACACAATATACACGGCCCGCAGTATCGATCGCAAGCTTGCAAGGCAGGAAACTTAAATCCTGGTCAAAAGTAGCATCCACAGGCTTTGTAAATTCCATGACGTAATTCAGATCCATATCCAGCTTCAATATCCGGCTATTATTCGTGTCAGCAATAAATATGTAACCATCATCTGTAACCGCCACATCCTGCGGAGAGGAAAAGGTTTCCGGTCCCTCACCGCCCTTAAAGCTGTCAATCACACGAATCAATTCCAGAGTCTGGGAGCCGGTTCTTTGAATTTCCAGAATTCTGTTATTACCGGTATCGCAGATATAAATCATATCTTCATACACAAACAAACCGGATGGGGTTTTCAATCCTGTCTCCAGACCAAAATCTACGGCTGAATATACACCAGACACTTCATATGCATCCGGAGAATACTGTATATCTCCCCAGTAATCATAGTTGTACGTATAACCCTCATCTGCATAAACTGCCATAGCGGAGCTTAGTGCTATCATCATACCGATCAGCAGTGCGCTAAGTCTTTTCATTGTTTTTTTCATAACCTGCACCAACCTCCTTAATCTTTCAAACCGGAACTTGCCATTGTCTCCAGGATCTGACTTTCTGACAATATGAAAATAAGGATCGGTACTGCCATAACTACTACCGTAACTGCCGCTGCCTGACCGGTTCTTGCAATACCACCGCTCTGAATCTGCTGCAAAGCATAGACCAGGGTTTTTTTCTCCTCGGAATAAATGAAAGTCGCCGCCTGATTATTCCAAAGTCCCTGTACAGAGAAAATAATCATTGTCAGCCACGCCGGTTTTACATTCGGCATTACGATACTGATAAATACCTTCCACTCATTTGCACCATCAATCTTGGCCGCCTCGATCAGAGACATTGGTAATCCTTCCATAAACTGTTTCATAAGAAACAATCCCATGGGAGACGCAAACGCCGGAATAATAATTGCCCAGTATGTATCAATCCATCCCAATTCGTTGATGATCAAATAGTTGGGAATTGCCGTTATATAACCACTGAACATCAACGCGACTGTAACGAGTTTGAAAAAGGTCTTTCCCCCGGGAAAGTCATACTTCGCCAACACGAAGGCAGCCATGGATGCCAGGATCAGGTGTCCCGCTGTACCTACAACCGTAATAAATACCGTATTGAACACATATCTGGGAAATGTAACCCAACTCTTTCCCATGGTTACAAATAAATCTGAAAAGTTATCCAGTGTAGGATTCTGAGCAAAAACCTTTGGCGGAAACATAAACAACTCATCCAGCGGCTTCAATGCATTGTTAATAGCAAACACTAATGGAAATACCATCATTAATGCTACCAGTATCAAAAAGAAGTAGATGATAAAATCTCCAATCCTGGAACGATTCGGCTGTCTTCTTTTTAATTTTACTAAATTCTTTTTTGTCACATTTGCTTCTTTTTTCTGTTTCTTCATATCAGGTTCCCACTCTTCTTAACATGCTTTGAATTGCCTTATTACACAAAATCATAATCAAAAACAACAAAGTTGCAATTGCAGATGCATAACCCATTTCAAATCGGGAATAGCCGTAGTCAAACAAATGGGTGACAACTGTTCGCGCTGCATAATCTGTACTCGGATAGCCGCAAAGCGCCATGGTTACATCGCAAACACCAAAGGACTGAGTAATGGACATTACCGCGCCAAATAACAACATCGGTTTCATATTCGGCAGTGTGATGTACCATAATTCCTGCCAACGATTTCGAATACCGTCCACATAACCTGCTTCATACTGAGCACGGTCAACCCCCTGCAGACCTGCTACAAAGGAAAGGAAGCCGGTACCCAAACTCATCCATAAAATAACCAGCATACAAATCGGAAGCATGTAATCCGGATCCGTCAGCCAGAGGATCGGCGAATTAATAATACCCATATTCATCAAAGCTGCATTTACATATCCGTATGCGTCGCCTCTGAAGAAGATAGAAAAAATAACGTACGCGTTGCCCGCAATGGAAGGAGCATAGAACACAACAACAGCAATCGTTCGAATCCCCAATAACCAGCTCCGCTGTCTGAAACTGTTCTTCCGCTTTTTCTCGCGATATAGCCCAACGGTCCTGTGATAACAGCAATGACAAACGTATTTTTTACACCGATCAGAAATACATCATCCTGTAAAATTAAGTTGATATAATTCTGCAGCCCGACAAACTTGGGAGATTCCAGAATGTTGTAATAAGTAAAACTGTAAAAAATAGAGGTTATAACCGGCAATATGTAAAACAAGGCAAATATTATTGCATACGGCGCCAGAAACGCATAACACATTTTACTCATTTTGGCCTTTTTTATCGCAACCTTCATATTATGCCTGCGCAACATGAAATATCTGCGGATATATTCTTTCATTTCTTACTTACCTCCTATTCCAACGGCAGACCAAACTCTGAACGTTTCTTGGCAATTTCTTCATTAATGGTAATGGTATAATCAATAATTGTCTCTCTCGGATCTTCCTGGTCATTAATAACCTTTCGAACCGCATTTGTTATATGCCGTCCCGTATAGTATCCGCCAGGGATTTCACGAATTCCTACCGTTTGACGCCACTGCTCTGTTAATACTTCAATATCATCTGCAGTCCATGCCAGCTGGCTGAACGCATTTATATTTGCGGTTGCATATCTTGCAGAAGATCCGAGCAACGCTTCAATTTCACGGCCAAAACGTACCTGCGTGTCCGAACTTGCCCACCATTTCATGAATTCCCACGCTCTCTGTTTTGTATCCTCATCATCAGAAGCAATCATCATTGTCCCACTGCCGGTAATAAAGTCGGAACGATCGATGTAAGTATTACCATTTTCATCTGTTTTTTCAGTACCAGGAATTAATGTAAAGTCCCATAAGCCTTTAATCTCCGGCGCAGATACCATCAAGGTATTGTACGTCGAATAGCTCGCAATACCGATAGGCATTTCACCAGAACGGAACCGGCTGACAAAATCAAAATAGGTAGGAATTCCATAATCCGTAAAGAATCTGGTATATACATCAAACGCTTCAACACCCGCTTCATCGTTGATCTCAGCTTTGGTTCCTGCTTCGTTGTACAAATCTCCGCCGTACTGGTATAGCAAACTGAAATATAAGGACAGGTCTGCTGCGTTGGATGCAATCGTTGTGCTGGCGCTTGCGCTGCCGCTGCTGCCTGCCGCCGATGGAATGCCGATGGACATATTGTTGCCCTGAATGGTAGGAAGCATTTCAATCAAATCCTGCCAGGTCTGGGGAACTTCCAGTTCCAATTGTTCCAAAACATCGGTTCTATAGAACATCACATTAAATGTCTGCGTTTCAGGAATCGCATAAATTGCACCGTCGAGGCAATACTGTTGATATGAACTTTCTGTATAGCTACTCAAAACCTCTTGATAATCTTCAAACTGAGTAAGATCTTCAGCTGCTCCACGAAGCGCATAGTTCACAGGCTGGTCAGCTCCGACGGAAAGAACCACATCCGGTCCTCTTCCTGCCATAACTGCACTCAGCAAAGCATTAGCCGCTACAACTTCCACATTGACCTTAATTCCCGTATCAGGAGTAAAGGTATCGTCCACCATGGATTTCAAAATAGTGCCCTGGTCACGACCGCTCAGGATCCAAACCGTAACTACTTCTTCATCATTCTCCTCATAGACATCACCAACCGCATCATAGTCAACGTAGAAAGTTGCCGCAAATGCTTTGATCTCATGCCACATTTTAGAGAAGAAGTTCGCTTCGTCTTTTTCCGGTTCTGTATCTGTGCTGGTAATTACCAGATAATCGATATCCAGTTTCGTTTCACCCATATTCAGAACCGCAGTACCGAGAGAAGTAATATTGTCTTTAAATGTTGTAAACTCTTCCGTAATCTTGTTCGGCTTTTCTACAAATCGCTCCAGCTGCTGCGCAAGAGTCTGCGCCGTCGCAATCTTATCGGCTTTTTGTCCCGTATAAGCAACCATTTCATCTACAATCTTGTAGAGGCGTTTGGATTCCAGATCCATAGCTTCCATCACTTCCGGATATACCTGATCAATATTGTAATCGCGGTATTGATCCGGCGTTGCTCCGGTATATACCAAAAGTTTCCTGTAAATCTGATTCAGACGATAAATAGAATCTTCCAGTTCTTCCAGCAGAATACCGGAACCGCCCAATGTAGCTTCCAGACGAATGGTATGTGTTCCTTCTGTAAGATAAATTTTATACGGATTTCCATCTGCATCTGCGAGAGTCAGATTGTTCCAGTCATTCTCATATTCGAAGGAAATCTCTTCCATTTCTTCAAATGGGATTTCTCCATCGATATATACCGTTCTGGAAGATACACTGCCGCGGGCATAATTCTGTCTTCCCTTAACAGTAATATTGTAATAACCGTCCTCCGGAACCGAAAACTCCCATTCGATCCACTGGCCTGCACTGCACCATGTTTCTCCGCCTACATAATTCAGAATTGTATTCGTCACACTGTATGGCTGAGTGTTCGGCGCCGATTTGTCATATTTCGCATACAGAGATGATTCTGATCGTATCGTCGAATCCTCTCCCTGTACCACCTGCACATAATTAATATTGGTTTCTGAATTTCCTTCCCCCGGACAGTTTGCCAGATATTCTTCGTATGTAACGGAATCATCGATTGCAGCCAGTGTGAGTTTTTTCAAAACCATGGGTTCGTTTACACCTTCCATGGTGATCGTATTCTCTCCGGCTTCAAAATAAAACTGATAAGGATTTATGATATATCCCATATCATCTTTGCAGAAAGTGCTCTGCCATTTGTAAACTTCCACCTGCGAAGGACGAATTTCATTTCCCTGATTGTCTACCTTAGGTTCTGAGGCGTCTGTCCAGGTTCTTGTAAAAATAATGTTTCCCGCATCATCAAACGGAAGTTCTCCATTGATGTATACAGAACGTTCGATCGCAACCCCTCGGGACTCTACTGTTATATACTCCAGATAAAGGTTGTAGAAACCTGCCTCAGGAACATTTACCTTCCAGGTAACCGTGGATTCCGTATCTGTATAAAGAGCTTTCTCTTCCCCCTCATAATTTTCATATACTTCTACGCCTTCCCCTTCCATGTAAGCAAACAGATCCACTTCTATATCTTCGGCAGGACATGCTGCATCTTCATGGGCATTCAAATACTTTGTATATGTACCTTCTCTGACGGCGCCTTCTACATCAGCGCTCAAGTCGACCCCTTCATATTTCTGTTGAAAATTTTCCACCGGTCTCAAGTTCAATAATACACAAATAACAAGTACTATCAGGACACCGATTATAATAATTGCTTTTTTTACAGACCCCTTCATAAATGCCTCCATGACTTCTACTAAAATAATAGTAATAATATATTTGTCTCTTGTATTTGTATTTTACTATGATTTTTAACATATTGCTTCTTAGTTTTTGCTATTCGTTCTTCATCCTTTGCTCACTTTTTGTTCAAATTTACTTTTTATCTATTTATTATTGCCTTATTTGCGTCAAAATGTTACACTTATCTTATAAAATCATTGTGTATTTCATTTCTTTTTTGTGCTTTATTTATAATATTCACCAAATTAGGCGAGCGCCAAAAAACGCAAAATTTAATTATTCTTATTTTGCTATTATAGGAGGAAGTATGACGAAACTTTTTAACGGAAATCATTTAGATCTATACAGTATCAACAGCGATTTTACCGGTTCCAGATATTTCACAATAGATCAGGAAGAAGTAGAATTCCATAACGCTACTACTATACGCATCTGGTTCAATGAACAATCGGCGGACTTCCCTTCCCACTGGCATACCGCCATGGAAATTCTGATGCCGGTTGAAAATTACTACGATGTCATCGTTAACGACAGCAGCTATCACCTGCTGCCTGGTGAAATTTTAGTAATTCCTCCCGGCGAACTCCACGAACTGATTGCTCCGAACGAGGGGAAACGATTCGTTTTCCTGTTTGACATCACTTTAATTACCAAACTGAAAAGTTTCTCCGGCATTCAGTCCCTCCTGGCGCAGCCGCTTTATGTCACTCCCGAAACTTATCCTAAAATTTACAACGACATATACCAGTTGCTTACGCAGATGTGCAACGAATATTTCAGCCAAAAAGAATACAGCGAACTGATCATTTACTCTCTGCTTATCAATTTCTTTGTCAAATTTGCCTACAATCGCATCAACGCAGAAGCTTTGTTTCCAAAGGTTCAATTAGATAAACAGAAAGAATATATACAGAAATTCAACGCTCTCATGACCTACATAGACACGCATTATACGGAAAATTTAGATCTTGAGACCGTTGCCAAATCTGTCGGTTTTAGTAAATATCATTTCTCCAGACTGTTTAAGCAATATACTAATTTCACTTTTGGAGACTACTTATGTTACAGACGCATCAAAGCCGCTGAAGAACTTCTGGCCAACGCTGACCTCTCCATTACCGAGGTTGCTATCCAGGCAGGATTTCCCAGTATCTCCACTTTTAACCGGCTCTTCAAGCAGCACAAAAGCTGCACTCCCAGCGAGTATCGTTCCAAAGAACATACTTTTCATAACCCATAAAGCAAAACACCCCCAAACCCTGCCGCTTGTGCAGATGTTTGGGGGTGTTTTATTTTACGACCGCAGTGCATTTAAAAATTCATTCCTGTGTATCTTTTGTTTTCCATTCGACAAGTATTATCTGTATATAAATTCAGAAAATCCCGCACTGCCTCCAATTTCCTTTGTAGCGTATATGAACAATCCAAACCGACAGCCGGTAAAATGATCCATCTTGAAATACAGCTTCTGGCTGATTCCTATCTGTTTCCAACCTTCTCCTGCATCATAATAGAATCTTGCTTCATCTTTCATGTTTTCAAATTCTGCTTCCACCCTGAATTTCACGTGATCTGTATGGATTTCCACTTCTTCCTGCAGAATGCCTGCCTGCGTGTCCTTCTCCATTCCCTGCAGAGATGCGTTATCCGCCGGGCGGTTCTTCATTACTGCAAACAATTTTCCGTTCTTCTTTGTGACAGCCACAAGACCGTAACATCCCTGTAATGCACAAAGTCCTGCATAATCACCGTCTTTCAGCAAAGAAGCATCTACCGTTACCTCCCCAACACAGCCCGGAAAACGCATTCTCTGCGTCAGGGTATTTTTCGCCTGTGTTACATTTTTGCAGAGCTTATCCGTGGTAATTTCCACTGTTCCAGTCTCGAAATCTCTTTTGATCAGAGACAAATCCGGTTCATGGTTGATCTGCCAGCAGCTTTTCAACCCAAAACTGTCATAATCATACTGTTTCGTCATTCTTCCGGATGCCTTTACCTCTCCATCCACAGAGAAACCGCCCTTAAAATCATCACTCTGTACCAAAGGAAGATATTCATATCCCGGTCTGGTACTTACCGTTTCAAAATCAGCCGGTACTTTTCCGTCCACACCAAACACCGGATAATCCTCTTCCCATCGGATCGGAACCAGTACCGGAATACGCCCCACTGCCCCTCTGTCCTGAAACAACACTGCATACCATTTCCCATCCGGAGTGTCTACAATTCCTCCCTGGGCAACTCCCTGATTACAATATCCCATATCATCATTCAGCACATCGCCGCCTGTGAATTCTCCTTCCAGAGAATCCGACACGAAACATGCCTCCACCCGTTTCCACTCTTTTCTCAGAGAGTGAATAAAGAACAGATAGTATTTACCGTTTATTTTATAAAAATGAGTACCTTCATAACCAAGGCCGGGATGTCCTTCGTCCTTGACAACAATTCTGTCGATACCGCCTTCTTTCGGACCGCTCAAATCCGCATCCAATTCCTGCAGACGAATGTATTTGTTTCCCGATGCTATGTAGACTCTGTCATCATCATCAAACAAAATGGAACAGTCATGATAAAAGCCCTTGATATAACTCTTTTTCCACGGTCCTTCGATAGAAGGCGCTGAATAAATGTATGTTTTCCCGGTATCATTTGCCACAAAACACACATAAAAGATTCCTTTATGATAACGCAGGGAAGCCGCCCACATTCCCTGTCCGTATATATTTTCCTCCCCTTCTATTTTCTGTCCCGGAGTGGAATCCAATACATCATAGACATAGGATGCATGCTCCCAGTTTACCAAATCGTAAGACCGCAGAATTTCACATCCAGGCATAAAGTGCATCGTTGTGCTGACCATATAGTAAGTATTATCGACCCTGATGACATCCGGATCCGGATAATCCAAACGGGTGATAGGATTTATTTCCTGATTTCCTGTATTATTCATAGTTATCTCCTCTCTATATACTGCATAATTCTTTCATAGGAATCCCGTACCAGTTATACGTTGTTCTCAGCACCTGCCGCATTCTGAGAAACAACAGAAATATCAATATCATCCACATAAAAATCAGCGCTTCCGTCCGTTTCCAGATAAAGATTTGCTGAATTTAAATCCTCCGGAATCGTGCACTCTGCCGATACTTCCACCCAATCATCCGAAGCATTTTTTTCTATGAGCTGTTCGGATACCGTTGTATCTAATCCCATTCGGATCTTTTTATCCTGTGTTTTAACAAATGCTGTTATTTTCACAGTTCTGCCAATATAAGAAGACAGATCCATCTTCATGGCTGCATCCTGTTCGCTTCT
>OGXX01003292.1_pt1 | contig 13637 bp, 9 predicted proteins | sample 1576301 | NCBI WGS metagenome assembly OGXX01 (sample SAMEA3541469, study PRJEB24748) | human gut metagenome | biome: human gut; feature: human-associated habitat; material: faeces | place: China | collected 2012
CAACTGCAGACAAAGCAGAAGCTAAAGCCGACAAAGCACAGGCAACTGCAGACAAAGCAGAAGCTAAAGCCGACAAAGCACAGGCAACTGCAGACAAGGCTAGAGCAGAAATTGCAAAAGAAGTCGAGGACCGCAAGGATGCAGATGATAAACTGCAAGATAACATCGATAAAGAAGCAGCAGCACGCGAAGCAGCAGATGATAAACTGCAAGCTAATATCGATGCAGAAGAAGAAGCTCGTATTGATGGTGATAATAAACTGAATGAGAAAATTAATAGAGAAGTAAGCCGCCTCGATAACAGAATCGATAAGCTCGACGATCGCATCGAGAAGGTTGGCGCTATGAGTGCAGCTATTGCAAATCTGCATACTATGGGTTATGACCCGGCTGCTCCGACTGAAATCGCTGTAGGCGTTGGCCAATATCGCGATAAGACTGGTTTGGCTGTGGGCGCATTCCATTATCCGAACCGCGATTTCATGATGAGCTTCAGCGTTTCTACCGCTGGTGACGAGTTCATGGCAGGTATCGGCGCAACCTGGAAGATTGGCCGCAAGTCTCCTGAGCAAATGCTGAAGGCACAGCAGGAGAAGGCTGCTAGAGAGAAGCTGGCTGAGGCAGAGGCTATGAAGCAGGCTGCTAAGGATGCTCGTGTAGCTGCTCAACAGGCTAGACATGCAAAGATGCTGGCTGAACGCAGCAAATAAGCTGTAGTAGATGGCTAGGAGAAGCTGCTTAGGTAAGCAGCGAGGGCTGGCCTGGCGCAAGGGCTAGCATTAGCATTTAGGTTATTTGTATTTTATTAATGTGGTGATGTGACAGGGCGGAGCATTTATCTTCGCTCTGTTGCTTTTACCCGTTGCTTAATTAATTCACTAATTAACACATTGATTAAACTGATATCATACTGATTTATATTGGAAATTTAAAATGAATTCGAAGAAACTCCTTGTATTAATTTTTCTTATTATTCAATTATTAGCAGCGCTAGGATGCGATGCTCAACAATTAGAAAAGGTGGGCAGTACTAAGGTAGGAATTCTGTATATTGATAAGGACTCTGTGCAGACCATAAAAAAGGCGGAGCAGTACTTTTTGATGGTGGCAGCAGAGGAGGTTTTTACTGATCAACAATTTTTGACATCGATTAGGCAGGATGAGGATTTAAAAAACGCCACGGGTGCAATGTATTTATATTTATTTGATAATCGTGGCGCAAATTATTGCCTCGCTGCCCATTATATTATAGATGAAGCTGGGAAGGTCTGTGTGGACATGGGCGCGGATATGGAGCTGAAGCCGGTTGCTGGCAAGCAGTATTTGGTGGAGGCTTACACGAAGGCGCTGAAGCTGGTGGAGGCTAAGTATCGATGGCAGAAGCATTAGCAGTGCTTTAAGAATGCTTTGAAAATGCTTCTGGTTGGAAGGCTGGATGGAGCTTTTGGGAAGGAGCTCTTTGGCTGTATGGAAATTTTTTGGGGATAATTATTCTGACAATGCTGAGCGCGTTGCCAAGCAAAGGTGGAATGAATTTATGAAAAAGAATTTGACGAAAGCAATTGTTTTAAGCGTTTTGACGATGAGTGCGCTAGGGATGACAAGTAGTGTTAGCGCAGCAGAGATGGGATTTAAGAAATTTATTGATAGCTATTCATCGGGGGGGGAACACAGTTACTGTTGATGAAGACACTGTGGTTAATGCCGATCCGATTGGAACAGGTGATGTTGCTTGGAAAGTATTAGCAATATCTCCATATACAATTAATGTTGCTAAAGGTGCAAAGCTAGTTTTAAATGATTTGATTACCTATGATGCAAAAATCATCGGCGAAGGTGATATTGTAATCAATAAGACGAAATTGTCCAATACCTATGGAGGCGCTTATCCTGCGGGTTTAGTAATTCCGCAAAATGGGATTACTTATATTGATGGCATTGATCAAGATGTTGTTATTAAAGGCAATTCATTGACTATAGATGTGACTACAGATGGTAATTGGGCCTCTAAGGGTATCATGGTCGCTTCCGAAGGCGGCGGCAATATTCAGATTGACCTAACTGGAGACTTGTTAATCAAGTCCAATAATAGTTGTTATTTGGTTGACCGTGGAGTAAAAGAGACCACACCGACTTCTACCAATATTGAAGCCCGTAATGTTACTATGATAGCTAAGAGTAACTATGTTATCAAAAATGAAACCGCTGGTACGCTGAATATAGAAGCTGAAAAGAATATTTCCTTAAAGGGTGGCAATGGCGTATCTAATAACTCCAACGGCAAGGTTGATATTACTGCTAAGAATGGTGATGTGAACATTGAGAGCAGGGATTATTATGGTTTAGTAGCTTTAGGCTCTGGTGGTATCAGTGTATCTGGTGAGAATAATACTATTACTGTAGGTTCCGTTGATAATGGTTGTACAGATCAGGGTATTCGTAACAGTGATGGTAGGGTAGTTTTAACTGCTACTAAAGGCAATAATACGGTTTATGGTGCAGAGTATGGTGCCTACGCTAAGGGCAAAGAAGAAATTCAGATTCTTGCTGCCAATGGCGCTAACAATATTGAAGGCGAAGTAGAAGCTGCCTTGTACTCCCGCAATGGCCTTGTAACCGCTTCTGCAATTGATAATAATATTAAATCTGATAAGAATGCCATGTATGCTCACGGTGGCAGAATTAACGTTGAGTCTACAGGCACTACCAAGATGATTGGTGACGTTGTTGCTGATAAATATGCTGAGAGAGCAGGCTATGCTAAAGCAGGCTTTGATTCTGAAAAGTCTTACCTCTTGGGTGCAGTACATACTGATGGTGATCGGACCGATAATTCTAAGACTGACCTGACCTTTACTAATGGCGCAACCTGGTATCTGACTGACAACAGCAATGTTTCTGATCTGACCTTGGATAATGGTATTGTGGACCTGACTGCAAACGAGAAGGGTAATGCCCATCAGGTTTCTATTGATAGATATCTGAGCGGCAGCGGTCTCTTTAAGCTGGATTTGACCTATCTTGATAATGATGTTGCAAGCTATATGAATGCTAAAAATAGCGATTTTATCTACATTTATGGTGGCGATGGCGGCGAGCAGAATATTGATTTTGCTATTAAGGATGAGAATCTGGGCGCTATGAAGAGCGGCGATAAGCTGTATTTCGCACAGGTACATGATGATGCTGCAACCTTTGGTCAGGGCGAGACCATTAAGCGGGCTAATGAAGACAGCATTTATGATAACCAATATCGAATCGACTTTGAGGAGCATGAAGAGGCAATAGCTTCTGCTTTGAGCCTTGCTAATGATGACAGCGCTGGTGATAAGCCTAGTGAAATTGTTCCCATGTATAGCGATTGGTTCATTACCTGCGAAAAGGGTGACATCAACCCGAATGGCGAGACTCCGGTACAGTCCTACAATGCAGGCTTTGCGCTGTGGCGCGACGACGATACGCTGCTGAAGCGTTTGGGCGAGCTGCGCTATACGAATGACGAGGGTGGCGTTTGGACCCGCGTAATTGGCAAGAAGCTGGAGGATAACCGTGCTCTGGGCTTCAATACGCATGCGAAGACTGTTCAAGTCGGCTATGACCGCAAGGATGTGCAGGAGGATGGCAGTGGTACCTGGCGCAAGGGTATTGCTATTGGCCATACCTGGGCAGACACCTCCTTCAGTGGTGGCGAGGGCAAGAACAATTACACCGACCTGTCCATCTATGCTACCAATATTCGCAAGCATGACCATTATTTAGATTTAGTAGCACGCTTCGGTCGCATTAACAGCGATTATGACACTGTTTATGGTGACCATGGCGAGTTTGATAACTGGGCTGGCAGCCTGAGTGCTGAATACGGCCGCAAGAAACAGATGAACGAGGATAACTGGTTCATCGAGCCCCAAGCACAGCTGACCTATAGCTACATGTGGGGCGACTCCTACACCACCCGCAAGGGCGTACGTGTGGAGCAGGATAATGCTGATAGCCTCGTAGGCCGTGCCGGCTTCATCATCAGCAAGGAGCTGGAGAGCGAGCGCAAATATCCGAACCGTTATTATGCAAAAGCCTTCATCATGCATGAATTCCTGGATGGTGGCGACAATACCGTAAGCCTGGGCAGCGACCGCTTCTATGCAGGTAGCGACTTCAAGGATACCTGGTATGTAGTTGGCGTAGGTGCTAATGCTGATATGGGTAATCAATGTACCTTCTATTTCGATGCTGAAAAGAATTTCAAGGCCCATGTGAAGATGCCTTATCGCATTGAAGCTGGTTTCCGTTGGGAGTTCTAAGAGGAGGTATGGATGATGAAAAAGTTAGTATTTGCAGGTATTATGGCAGCGCTGCTGGCTACGAGCACCGCTTTTGCAGAGCAGGCATATCAGAAGGATATTCAATTATTTAGTCAAAATGAGATTGTTCTCACCAATAATGAGCTGACCAAGGGCACTGTGACCACTATTAACGGTGCTGCTGCAGAGCTGGGTGCGCTGCAGGATGTGCGCGTTGTTTATGAAGAGCGCGACCATAAGCCGACTAATGCACTGATGACCCATGCTTTTTACGAGCAGGGCGAGCTGTGGATGGTGGGCGAGGTTGCTCCCGACCAAGAGGCAGCTGTGGGTCGCATGATTACCAGCAGCCCCGAGGTGGCAACTGCCAAGGGCTTGAAGATTGGTGATGACTTTACGCAGGTTATGGCTTTGTACGGCGAGCCTCAGTACATTCACTGGAATAAGCTGTGCAAGGATGATTATCTGGAGGTTGACCGTTGGTTAATCTATTTCTGCCAAGAGCCCTATGAAAAGGGTACCCCGAAGGCAGAGCGTCCGGAGATCACGAAGCTTTTAATCGGCATGAAGGGGATGCAGGTAGTACGCTTAGGCTACTCCGGCATGTGGAAGCTTGGTTTATGATTTAATTTTTGGCTCTCCGTCAAAAGCTGTGGCTGGAGCTCTAACGTTCGTGTGGTCAGTGCTTTAACATTTTGGTGGTTTAGCTATTTCAAATCTTGTGCTTTTGCTCCACCATTGATGTGGTTCTGCTCCACCTAATATTGTGCTTTAGGGTAAAAATGGATTTTAATCCATTTTTACCCTATTTCTGCTTTATTTAGATATTAAATGTATCTTCTTCATTCAGGCAATACAGCATTCTATTGCGGGTGCGCTTGAAGTTCTTAAAACCATTGGCGCTAAAAATGAGCCTGCCAACCTCTTTGTTCTTGGATTCCATATAGCTGTTGTTAATACGCCTGCCGTTAATTTTGGTAAAGGAGTTAATAATTTCTTCACGCCAATTTTGCAGCATTTTGTAAAACTCCTCATATTCAACAATACCACTGCTCTCAAATGCCTTAATAGCCTTATCAATAGCCTCAGGTGCGTCCTCTAGGCTAGTAGTAGCATTTAACCTAATATAGTACTCCTTCAGCTCGTAAGCTACTCTCAGCTCTTCAAAAGCATTAAACAGTGTATCTCTAATCGTACGGTAATTAGCATACATCCCCAAACTTTTATTGTATTTAGGCTCATTGTCGAGGAATTTGTTGTGGTCAAACACGTAGCGGAATTTAATCAGAAGGTGTTTTAAAACTGGATTCTCCGTATTTCTGGCCAGTCGTACCCGTAACCTGCGGAAATCATCAGTTAAATGTTTCAATACATGAAAACTGTCAGCACATACTTTGGCTTTTGGAAAGAAAATGCTGGCTATGTCCCTGTATGTATCATACATATCAATGGACACATACTGTACGTTATCTAATTCAGACTTCATAGTCCCCATATCCATTGTAGAATGCTTAATCTTGCCAAAATATCCAACCAGATAGTTTTTCTTTCTGTCAGGAAGTATGTCCAACATTACACCTGTCTCAAAATCCATTAAAAGGCAACAATACTTGGAGTTCTGGTCAGAATTTGGGAAATAGTGCTCATCAATAGAGAGCACCCTAGGAAGAGGCTTTCTAGCAATATCCACGTGCTTGTCGAAAATGCGCATTACTTTGGTTGGAGAAAGATTGTATCTGTTTGCTACTGCTGTATATGTTGCCTCGGGATGCTTAAGATCCTTCAATACAACTATCTTTGCCTCATAAGTTACCCTTTCACTTGTGTCAATAAAAGGGTTGGGCTCACTAAAGGTTGTACTACATTCAGGACAAATGTACCTTCTCTGCTCATAGCAAATTATACATGGACGGTTGGAGAAGGTAGAATGTTTTAGCTCTCTCTTGTAATATGCATGTATCTTTCCTGAAGTCCGGCATATTGGGCACAGGTTATACTTTGCTACAAGCCTAATTTTTAGGATAATACTACCGTCTTTTCGGTCAGTGTCTGTGACCTTAAGTAAATCAGAAGGGTTTACATTGAAGAGTTTTGTGATAAAATTTTTGTAAGACATTATGTCTCAGCCTCCTTTTAGAAGTTATTTTAGGGATACAATAACATTCTAAGCTAAGGAGGCTTTATTTGTCATATAAATAAAGAAGTTCTGCTTTAAGCACAAAAAGTGTTAAAGCAGAACCATGAATGGTACTGTCAATAGTTTTGCGCAAATTTTTTCTTGTTCAATAGACATAGCAGCTCAAGTGTCGTTGTCGGCTAGTGCACGTCACCGCAATGGCAACAATTCTGCAGGAACCACCTTTGCATATTAAGTCATTATTATGAGATTTTTTTCTTTAGGTATGCTTCATCACTCATAAGATCAGCTAAGTGTTTCATGTTTAAATATCTCTTAGTGCCCCAACTATTGCTTGCTATATGGCGTAGTCTAGCGCACACGAGCATCAAAGCCGATTGCCCATCTGGAAACGTACCAATAACTCTGGTCCTACGTTTAATTTCTCTGTTTACCCTTTCTATAACGTTATTAGTTCTAATTCTGAGCCAATGTTCGGATGGAAAATCCATATACGTCAAGGTCTCTTCAAGACCATTTTCGAGCTTTTCTGCAGCTTTGGAAAGCTTCATCTCACGCAGTTTCTCAATAACCAACTTGGCCTTTTCTTTTGCTGCTTCCTTGTTTTCCTGAGCATGAATAGCTTTCAGCATTTTGGCTACTTCCTTGCACTTTTTGCGAGGAACAACAGAGAAAATATTTCTATACATGTGAACAGTACAACGTTGGTATTTGGCTTCAGGAAACACTTCGCCTATACTTTCAACCATGCCTAGATTTTTATCTCCAATAATGAGCTTTACGTCTTCTAGGCCACGGCTTCTGAGCCATACGAAGAAATTCTTCCAGCTGGCAGTATCCTCTTTAAGGCCTTCTGCAGTTCCTATAACCTCGCGGTAACCATCTTCAGTAACACCGATAGCTACGAGCACGGAGGCATTTTCAAAGGCACCGCCCCAGCAGCGCTTGAGAAAAATACCATCCACAAAGACATACGGATATCTTTCTGTGAGTTTCCTAGAGCGCCATTCTTCAATTTGCGCGAAGCACTTTTGGTTGAGGTTACTAATGGTGCCAGCAGACACTTTTTGACCCCAGAGGATCTCAGTAATGCTTTCAACACGACGCATGGAAACGCCAGCCAGGTACATTTCAATAAGTGCTTCCTCGACAGAGCATTCACGCCTTTGGTAGCGTTGGATAATGGCAGATTCAAAGGTTACGCCTTTGAGTTTTGGAACCTTTAGATTGACCTCTCCAGCTTGAGTGGTGAAAGAGCGGTCATAATGGCCTGCACGGTAGCCCTTACGAGCTTCGTCACGTGCGTAGCGTTCAGCTTGAACCAGTTTGTCCGCTTCTGCATCCAAAAGGGCATTGAGAGTTTCCTCAACACTGTTTTTCACAAGAGTTTTCAATTCATTCTGGATAAATTTTTCATTTAATTGTATAATGTTACCAGACATAGTTCTTACCTTCTTTCAAGTTTTGTGTGGTAACTTAATTGTAAGCAAAGGTAAGTTCTATGTCTATATTTTTTGTGAATTGAATTTGCGCAACTTATTATACGTTATCCCATGAATCAGTTTATAGGTTTAAGCACAGATGTTGTCGTAGCAAACCACCAAAAATGATGTAGCGAAAAGAGGCACAAAAAGTGCAGGAGCGCCGACCACACCACCAAAAATGACGGATTTCTATTTATTCCGCTAAGGCAAAACAGGATTTGCGTGATATAACGGAATATTTGAGTTATGTTCTTATGATGCCTGAAACAGCTAGGAAACTAGCCAGTCTCATAATCAAAGAAATTGAAGGTTTGGATTTTATGCCTAGTAGATTTCAGGTCTTTCCTCATGAGCCGTGGGCTAGTCAGGGAATCAGATGTCTTCCTGTAAAAAAATATAATATTTTCTATAAGATTAATGAAGATGGCCATATCGTTAGTGTAGTTCGTATAATGTATGCTGGGCGAGATGCTGCAGCACAGTTTGATGAAACATTTTGATTAGTGAACAGTTGTATGAATAAACGTTTGCAACAAAATTGCAACAAAGTATGGAAAAACCGCATGAAATAGGGATTTTTAGAGATTAAAATTTATCCAAACGTTAATTTTTGGTTTACTGTCAAGCACCAATCACAAATACAAATCGCACAAATTACTCCGCAACTGTTTCGGTTGCGGAGTTTTTGTATTGTCTGTGTCGTTGGTTTTCTGTCTGTAAAATACCTTTGGGACTGTCATTTTTTTATTGCAATCAAAGCCGGTGTGAATAGTACAGCTTATGGTGCGTTAATTTCGGTATTTCGAAGGAATTTATGGTTTATGCATACGATTTGCCTCATCAAACACTATAATCAGATATTTTGGAATTGTGCTTTACTCTAATGTTAATAAGTTTACATAAAGAAATGCTCGTGGTTAAAATTATATAAAAATGTAATTTTCGCTTGTCAAAAACCTATGAAACATATATACTAAAACAAATCGGTCTATTTTCGGACTGAAATAGTATATAGGTTTTGAAAGGGGTATTGTTTTGTTTACAAGTATGTTTTTCTATTTATTCATCTGCCTGTTGCTTTTTGGCATTGGTGACGTTTTAGGTGTTGCGACAAAAGCAAAGGTATCTGCTGTATTTGTCAGCCTGATGCTTTTCCTTGTTGGTTTTATGACAGGTGTTCTGCCGCCGGATATTATTAAGCTTGCCGGTCTTACCGACATTGGTAAATGGTCTTTGATTTTCGTAGTATTCAGCATGGGTATCAGCCTGAATATTAAGCAGCTGATTGCTGAATGGCGCACAGTTGCAGTTGCTGTTTTATCCATGATTGTTTTGATTGCCGGCAGTGTTGTGCTGATTCCCGTAATCGGCTATCAGGAAACCATTGTCAGCATTCCTATTATCAACGGCAGTATCATTGCTACTCAGATTATGACCAGCGCTGCTATGGATAAAGGCTTTGCAATGGCTGCTGCTTTGGGTACTGTTTTGTACGCTGTGCAAAAATTCGTTGGTACTCCTGTTGCTTCTTACTTTGGCCTGCGTGCTGCTAAGGAAGCATTGGCGGAATTCCGTCGTACCGGTGTTAATCCTTATGCACCGAAGGAAGAGGTGCATGGCGGTGCAGCTCCTAAAGAAACCTTCTTTGAAAAACACAAAAAATTCTATGGTCCTTTTGCTTCTCTGACTATCGCAGCCTTCTTCAGTTGGCTGGCATTTGTTATCGGAAAATATACCGGTCTGAGCGCTACTATCTGGGCTTTGATTTTAGGTGCCGCAATGGGCAGCACCGGCCTTGTTCCGCCGAAAATCCTGGATCATGCAAAATCCTCCGGTATCTTTAACGTTGGTGTATTTGCGGTAATTATTCCTTCTCTGGCAAAAATTAAAGTCAGTGATTTGCTTGTATTGAGCTTTAATACCATTATGGTATTTATCGTGGTATTTGCTGTACTTTTCCTGTTCTTCTATATTCTGCCGCTGTGGAAAATCCTGGGCAACAGAAACCTGGCTATGGGCGTAGCCGTAATGCAGCTTTTGGGCTTCCCAGCAACCTATCTGGTAGCAAACGAAATTGCTATCGCTACAGGCGAAACGGAAGAGGAAAGGCAGGTTGTCAACGACGCAATTATGCCGAAATATCTTGTAGGCGGTTTTGCTACCGTTACTACCTTCTCGGTAATTACTGCCGGTATTTTAGAGAAATTCCTGTAAGTTGGTAAAGGAGAATAGCAATGAAATTTGATGCACAAAATTATCCGTATGCTTCTAAACGTAGTGTTGTTTATGCTAAAAATGGTATGGTATGCGTAGGTAATCCTACGGCTGCTTCCGCAGGCCTGCAAACCTTGCTTAAGGGCGGTAACGCAATTGATGCCGCTATTACTGTTGCAACCTGTCAGCCTGTAGTTGAGCCTACCGGTAATGGCCTGGGCAGTGACTGCTTTGCACTTATCTGGTATAAGGGCAAGCTGTATGGCATTAACGGCAGCGGTTCGGCTCCGATGGCTGCTTCTATCGCAGCTTTGAAGGAACGTGGCTTTGATAAAATTCCTCCCTATGGTGTTGAGCCGATTAATGTTCCGGGTGCTGTAGGTGCGTGGATGGAGATTCATAAAAAGTTTGGCAAGCTGCCTATCAAAACTGTTATGGAGCCTTCTATCAACTATGCGGAAAACGGCTATCCTGTTTCTCCGAACATGAGCCGTCTGTGGGAAGAGGCTGACGGCTTCTATACTAAATATAAAGACAGACCGGAATTCAAAGGCTGGTTTGATACCTTTGAGCCTAATGGTCATTGGCTGCAGCCGGGCGAAGTATTCAAGAATCCTGATATGGCCAAAAGCCTGCGCCTGATTGCCGAAACCTATGGCGATGCCTTCTATAAAGGTGAGCTGGCAGATAAGATTGATGCTTTTATGCAAGAACATAACGGCTTCCTGCGCAAGAGCGACCTTGAAGCCTACAAACCGGAATGGGTTGAACCGCTGAGCGTTAACTATCGTGGCTATGATATTTGGGAGCTGCCTCCTAACGGTCACGGTATTACCGTACTTATGGCGCTGAATATTCTCAAAGGCTATAACTTTACTGAACGTGATACTGTAGAAACAATGCATAAGCAAATCGAAGCTATGAAGCTGAGCTTTGTTGATACTAAAGAATATGTTGCCGAGCCTTCCTACATGAAGGTTACCGCGGAACAGCTTTTGAGCGAGCGCTATGCAGCAGACCGCCGTGCGCTGATTAATGATAAAGCGTTGGAGCCGGTTGTAGGCGACCCACGCTACAGCAGCACTGTTTACTTCTGCACCGCTGATGCCGAAGGTAATATGGTCAGCATGATTCAAAGTAATTATCGTGGCTTCGGCAGTGGTATTGTTGTTCCCGGTACTTCTATTTCCTTTAATGACCGTGCCGAAAACTTCTCCTTTGACGAAACCCATCCGAATGCGCTGCAGGGTGGCAAGCGTCCGTACCACACCATTATTCCTGCTTTCATGACTAAGGATGGCCAGGCTGTTAGTGCCTTTGGTATTATGGGCGGCTTTATGCAGCCGCAGGCTCATGTTCAGGTTGCTATGAATATGATTGATTTCGGCCTGAATCCGCAGCAGGCGCTGGATGCTCCGAGATGGCAGTGGATTGGCGGTAAAACTGTAGAAGTTGAGCAGGATACTCCTAACCACATTATCCGCCAGCTGCAGCGTATGGGCCATAACGTTGTGGTTCAGCCTGATCCGTATCATATGGGCCGCGGACAGATTATTATCCGTGATGAGGATGGCGTGCTGTGCGGTGCAACCGAAAAACGTACTGACGGTCAGATTGCCTGCTTCTGAATTAAAAGCATCTGTTCTTTCAATTTTGCAATATCTTTGTGAAAAACAAAAATAAAAAAAGGATTTTAGATATACTTGCAAGAATTAATAATAGTTACAAAGCTGTGTGAAGGAGTGAAAGCGAATGATAGTAGGCGTAGGCTGTGATATTATTGAAATAGAACGTATTGCCCGGGCAATAAAGCGTGAATCTTTTATCCGGCGAGTGTTTACTGCTGAGGAAGCTGCCTATTGTCAAAGAAGAGGACAGCAGGCGGCGGCAAGCTTTGCAGCACGCTTCGCTGCTAAAGAAGCTGTGCTGAAAGCATTGGGAACCGGTCTGCGCGAAGGCTCGCTGCAGGAAATAGCCGTAGATAACGATGTTCTGGGAAAGCCTTTGGTGCAGCTTAGCGGTCACTTTGCAATGTTGGCAAAGCAGCTTGGAGTAAAAAATATACAAATCAGCTTAAGCCATAGCAGAGAGCTGGCTACGGCGTATGTGATAATGGAGGATGAAAAATGAAATTAGTAAACGTACAGGAAATGAAACAGCTTGATCAACTGGCGACAGCGGAATATGCTGTACCGGGAATCTTATTGATGGATAATGCAGCGCAGGCTGTTGCCGATGCTGTTAATGATAGCTTAGATGAGCTGGATGGCGAAAGCGTAGTTGTTTTTTGCGGTGGCGGCAATAATGGCGGCGATGGCTTCGGTGCTGCCCGCTGGCTGCAAAATTACGGTGCAAGAGTGCGCGTTTTTGTCGTAGGCAAGGCACTCGAGGCTGTGACAGGTGATGCTGCGGCAGAGCTTGCGATGTTGCAAAAAACTGATGCTAAGGTAGAGGCTATTGCCGGCGAGGATGACTGGGTAGTAGCTGAGCTTGCTGCTGCGAAGGCTGATATTTTGGTTGATGCTTTAGCAGGAACCGGCTTTCATGGCGAGCTTGAGGGCGATTTGCTGCGTGCCTGCAGATTACTGAATGACAGCGAAAAATATATTGTAGCAGTTGACGTACCGACAGGTGTAAATGCAGACAATGGTGCTGTTTCTGAAAATGCTGTACGTGCGGATAAAACCGTGACGATGGCTTTGTTAAAAACCGGTCTTTTGCTCTATCCCGGCCGTGAGTATTGCGGTGATATTGAGCTGGCAGATATAGGTATGCCTGCAAAAATGGTAGAGGAATGTGCCAGCAAAAAATATCGTCTGACAGACGATATTGTGCGTGAGCTGCTGCCGCTGCGTAAAGCTGATGCGCATAAGGGCGATGCAGGACGCGCTGTTATCTGTGCCGGCAGCCCCGGCTTCGCCGGTGCCGCTGCTTTGAGCAGCTACGCCGCAGTAAAGGCTGGTGCAGGCCTTGTAGCGCTTTATACTCCGCTCAGCAGCCGTGATGTGCTGGCAGGCAAGCTTACAGAGGTTATGGTGCACGGACTGCTGGAGCGTATGCCCGGTATTCTTGGCGGCGGCGCAACAGGCGATGTAGTGAAAAATGCTAATGCTGCCGATGTACTGGCAATCGGCCCAGGCTTGGGTACAAGTGAAAGTACACAGCAGGTAGTGCGTGATATCCTGCTGCAGGTGCAGGCACCTGTTGTTATTGATGCGGATGCATTGACAGCATTACAGGGACATACGGAAATTCTTGCACAGATGCAGGCAGCTAAGGTGCTGACTCCGCATCCGGGTGAAATGGCACGTCTTATCGGTAAAGAAATCAGCGAAATTAATGCTGACCGTATCAATATTGCTGCGCAATATGCTCAGGAATGGAATGCTGTGCTGGTGCTCAAGGGAGCACCGACCGTTATTGCCTGCCCGGATGGCAGCGTTTATGTAAACAGCACCGGCTCCAGTGCTTTGGCTACAGGTGGCAGCGGTGATGTGCTGACAG
>OGXX01003298.1_pt1 | contig 13632 bp, 10 predicted proteins | sample 1576301 | NCBI WGS metagenome assembly OGXX01 (sample SAMEA3541469, study PRJEB24748) | human gut metagenome | biome: human gut; feature: human-associated habitat; material: faeces | place: China | collected 2012
AAAATAATAAATAAATAAATTAATTTATTAGAATATCATTTGAATGAATTTAAATGTTTTAAAAATTAGTAGGGGGTGAAAAACATTTCTTCTAAGATAGAAAAGTACTCTAATAAATTTTCCAACTCAAATAAATATATTAATGATGCTGAAATCATAAGAAAGAATTTAGTTTATCATCAATCAGTTTATATTAAACTATTATCTTTATTATTAACTCCATTTTTAGCCTTTAGGCTATTTATTTCATCACATAATAATAAACTAATATCTCCTCAGTTGTCTTTTTTTGTTAGTTTTAATTGTAATCTTCGTTGTGAATCTTGTCATGCTTTAATGGAATATTCAGAACTTAAAAATCCAGACATTCAAGTTTTCATCAATGATTTAAAAATATTGTTTGATACATTTAATTATATCCATAATTTTATCCTAACTGGAGGAGAACCTTTTTTAAATAGAGATTTAGGTATTCTTATTGAATATTTATTCGAAAATCATGGAAATCAATTTACAAGAATAGCATTACCAACAAATGGTACAGTAAAACCAGATAGGAATACTTTGAATATGCTTAAAAAATTTAACGATAGAATTGATATTCACATATCTAATTATGGTGAGAAAAGTAAAAAAATACTTCCAGTCTTTGAAGAATTTGGGATAAAATACTATTTAGGAGAGTATGATGCAGAATGGTTTGAAACTGGCAAACCAATATCAAAAAATCGAGAAAAAGATGAATTAAAAAGAATATTCTTGAATTGTGTGGAAAACAAGCGTTGTAATAATATATTTAATGGAGAATTCCATTTATGTGTTAAATCTTCTTGTGGAACTAATTTTAATTTAATTCCAAAAGATGAAAAATTTTATTATAATTTACGGAATAATGATTCTTTAGAAGTAAAAAGGGAAAATATTAAAAGAATTATGGATTTGGATTATAATGTTTCATGTAATTACTGTGATTTTGCATTAAAAAAAGGTAAAAAGAAAAAAGGAGATATTTAAACTTTTTACATATCAATCATATTATTTTTTTTAAGGAAATGTATAAAAAAATTCATGTCTAATCATGGTAAATTAGTTAATTATTATATTAGTGATTTTTATGAAACTAAGTAAATATGATGAAAAAACTCTTAAAAAGTTAAAAAAATTGGAATTGATGGTTCTTAAAGAATTTATTAGCATCTGTGAGGCTAATGATTTAGAATATTTTCTTTATGGGGGTTCTGCTTTAGGTGCTGTAAGACATAATGGATTTATTCCTTGGGATGATGATATAGATGTTATAATGTTTCAAAAGGATTATGAAAAATTCATTAAAATAATGGAAAAAAGAGATGACGATAAATATGAACTCATAACTCCAGATACTTGTCCCGATTATTTCTTCCTATTTAGTAAATTAATGCTTAAAGGAACCAGATTCGAAGAATGGTGGATAGATCAGGTTGATTTCCATATTGGCATCAATATAGATATTTTTGTTCTAAATAATCTTTCAAATAACAAGATAAAAAGATTTTTCCAAGTGAAAAGAGCCCGTTTGTTAGATAAGCTTCTTACTATGGATGTTATTAAATTGGAGGATTACCCTAAACTCACAGAAGCAATTGCCAATTCTGTTCATGGAATTTTAAACTTTTTACATATCAAACCAGATTATTTTAAAAAGAAGGCTAAAGCAATTCTTACCAAATATGCGAATGAGGATTCTAAATTGGTTTGCGATATCTCAGCTCTTAACCATCCTCAGATTTATTTTAAAGATGATTATCTTCCTCCAAAAAAAGTCAAATTCGAAGATTTGGAAGTTAATATTCCCAACAATTATGATAGAATCTTGAAAGATATTTATGGAGATTATATGAAGATTCCTCCAGAGGAAGAAAGATATAATCATGCTCCTCAGATATTAGATTTTGGACCTTACAAATAGTTTTACGCTTTGAATTTTTTAGTATAATTTATTGAAAAACTTTTAATATTTTCAAAAGCAATTAATAATATATATAACCATAATTTTAGGAATTTTTTGTTATGAATAAGATTAAATCAGCTTTTATAAATATGAGTTGGCTTATGGCATCTCAAATAATAACCAGTATCTTGGCATTTATTTGGACAATAATGATTGCTAGGTATTTAGGTGTAAGTGATTATGGTATTTTCGGTTTTGCGGTTTCATTATCTGGTATGTTTGCTATTCTAGGAGAAGTAGGTATTAGTAATCACATTGTTAGAAGTATTTCTACCAACAATAATCAAGCAGCATGTTATCTGGGAAATGCTATTCCTCTAAAGATTGGTTTATCAGGATTATATTTCATTATAATTTTTATAGTTCTTTTATTAATGGGACAGTCAGAATTAGTTGTCTACATTACTTTATTGTATTGTGTTGAGACAACATTTAAGAGTTTTACCACATTATTTAATGGTGCTGTTCAAGCTTATGAAAAACAGAAATACATGGCATTTTCCAATATCTTATTGGCTCTTTTATCATTTGTATTGATTTTAATAGCTATTCATTTCAATGCTGGTTTAAACGGAATTACATGGGCTTATGTTTTAGCCAATATGGTTACCCTTATCTATACTCTCTTGGTTCTTTTAAGATATATTACCATTCCCAAGATTCAGTTTAATTTTGGCATTTGGAAAAAATTATTGATGTGGGGATTCCCATTTGCACTAACAAGTATTTTCTATACAATTTATTATTCTATCGATATTGTAATGCTTACTCAGATGGTGGGAGATTTTGCAACTGGTATTTACAATGCTACTTACAAGCTTATCAATGTTTTAACTTTATTTTATACAATTTACACAGCAGTATTCTTCCCTATAATGTCTAAACAGTATAAGAAAGGAGGATCATTACTTACTTTAAGCTTTGAAAAGTCAACTAAATTCCTTTCAATGATTACAATTCCTATAGCTGTGGCATGTCTCTTTTATTCCAATGATGTAATTCATTTTATTTACGGACACCAATATGATCAGGCAGGTGTTGTTCTCCAGATTTTGATATGGACAGTCTGTTTCTTGTTCATTAACGGCGCTGCTTCTACAGCTCTTAACGCATCTCATAAAGAATATTCTGTTACAAAAATTTATCTTGTGGCAGCTATTTTCAATGTCATTTTGAACCTGTTTTTAATTCCAAAATACTCTTATATAGGTGCATCTATTTCAACAGTATTAAGTGAAGTACTTATTTTAATCTTAGCTTTAATTACTTTAAACAAAGTAGGTATCAGACCTTCAAAATCATTAGTGGTACATGTAGGTAAGATAATATTATCTTCAGCTATTTTGGGAATTATCTTGTATTTCCTCAACTTGAACATGTGGATAGCTATTCCGGTAAGTATAGTAATATATCTGCTCTTGCTGATTGCTATGAAAACCTTTGATGATGATGACAAGTATGTGGTAAAGCAGATTATAGGAAAATAACTTTTCATATCTAAAAATAAAAGGAATGGTTTTTTATATAAGTTTTTCCATAATATTAATTGTGGAGCTTCTTTTATTTTTAAAATCGTGCTTTCATATTGGAAGCTCCACTTTTTAATTAATTAAAAGCTAGCTATTATTGTTTTATTTTTTCAAATAATTTTTTAAAATATTTTATATTGTTACTATCAGTTAGTTAATTTATTTTTAATAAATTTTATCAAATTTTGATATTTAAAAAATTTCAAATTATGTGCTGAATAAAATTAAAATAAACTGATATTATCTTTATTTTTTCTTTATTTTTTCTTTAATTTTTCTTCAATTTTTAAAGTATCGTAATACTCTTCTGCATCTGGTTTCTCAATGAAACTATGAACATCAGCCTTATTTTCTTCAACAATTTGCTTAACCTCATTCATAGTAATTTTAAAGAATTCTTTTCTACGATTAACTTTATTGACTCGTCTATCATCAAAACGATCATGTAATTCTTTTTCTAAACCATATGCATCATTACTGAATATAAAAACATGATTATCATAGCGAAATGGTACTGAAGCACTAGATAACTCTCGAATTCTTTCATCAGGATTATCTCGACGTGTAACGCCTATTTTAAATACCTCTTCACCAAAGGATCCTATATTACTAATTATATAAACATAACCTGCACCTGGTGTTTCTTTCCATTCGTTTATCTTTTCAATTTCTCCATTATTTCTTTGTAAAGCTTCTTTTAATTCTTGTATTTCTTTTTCTTCTGGCATTACTCTTAATGCACCCTTCTTAGTTGTAATCAAAGAAGCTGCTGCATTCGCAAACTGAAGCATTTCTTTTAAATTTTCTTCAGTTAAGTTATCTAAACCATGTTTAAGTACTGCATGAAGTGCACAGGCACCAAAAGTATCACCTGCACCTGTTGTTTCTATAGTGTCCTTATTTAAATAAGGTTCCATAAATACTTTATGATCACCATAGTAAGCAATACTACCGTTCGGACCAAGTGTGACATTGATGAGTTTTGCATGAGTTCTTTCTCTAATGATTTCAATTCCTTTATCATAAACATCAGTACCTGTAAGCCATTCAATCTCATTATCCGCAATCTTTAAGATATCGCATTGTTCAATACCATACCAAATCTGCTTTGCAGCTAATTCTTCACTTTTCCATAAAGGTGGTCTTAAGTTAGGGTCAAAAGAAATAATCTTGTTTTTCTTTTTTGCATAATCAACCATCGCATAAGTTGCAGATCTCACTGGTTCATCTGTCATAGATAAAGAGCCAAAATGAAAAATACGGCAGTTATCAATTAATTCATAATTCACTTCTTCTTTCTTAAGCAACATATCTGCCCCTGGCTTTCTATAAAAAGAAAAGCTTCGGTCACCTGTTTCATCATTGTCTACAAAAGCAAGTGTTGTATTAGCATCTGGATCCATTACAAGTCCTGTAGAATCAATCTTCTGTTCTGAGATTGTATTCTTTAATAGTTTACCAAACTCATCATCTCCTACTTTTCCAATAAAAGCAGTTTTATAACCTAATTTTCCAAGCATAGCAAGTACATTACATGGTGCACCTCCTGGATTAGCTTCATAAACACGATTTTCTTGTTTACTTAAGCCATTTCTAGTGAAGTCAATTAAGAGTTCACCTGTTGCTGTTACATCGTACATAGAATACCTCCATTGTTTATTCACTTATATATACTGCAATGCACGTGCCAAGTTTGAGGTATAAATAAAAAAACTCACAGTTTATGTACTGTGAGATGAAATAAAAAAAGTGACGCAACGCAGGCGTCGCATCACATAAAACATAAATGTTTTTGTCCTTCGTCAGTATTATAGATTCTTTTCATATAAATAGTCAATAACATTTATGACAACCCACTCAGAATTACCTCGTATTTGAAGCATGATATTTATGTTTCTACACATTCTAGGATACTCTTATTCTTATAGGCACATCCACTTTATATAGAGATAATAGTTTTCTGACAATTTCAGATAAAAAAAAGTAGCCCAACGCAGGCGTCGGGCTACATAAAACATAAAAGTTTTTGTTCCTGTATGTATTATACGTTTCTTTCGTATAAATAGTCAACAACATTTTTTAGCGAGTATTTTTGAACAAAAGAGTAATACTCTACTATTTAGCAGCATTCCAAAAAATAAAAACAGATTCCCTGTTTTTATTTTGAAGAATCAGCTCTATATAGCTATTTTTCTCAATTTATTAACGCATTTGCTGTTTTAAAAAAAGATGGCGCTATTTTGCAACCATCTTCTCTATATTATTTATTTTCGTTTTTAGAACTTAATGTATCTATCTTCTTAATAAATGGGAAGTAAACAACAAATGAAATGATAATCATCACTAACTGCCATAACGCAACTTTCCATCCCCCAATTAAGAAACCTGAAATAATTGGTGGAGTTGTCCAAGGAACCATAACACCACTAAATAAAGGTAAAATACCAAAATACATAAGTAGATAACTACTGATACCAATGATCAATGGAACAAGAACAAATGGTACAAGTAAGTAAATATTTAATACGATTGGCGTACCAAAGATAATTGGTTCATTGATATTAAAGATGTTAGGGACAATTGATAATTTACCTAAGCTACGTAGTGATTCTGATTTTGCGAAGAATGTAATATAAATAACTAATCCAATGACAACACCAGCACCAGACATACATAAAAAGTTATCCCAGAACTGTTGAGTAAAGATATGACCACCATTCTGAACAGTTAAAGCTACACCAGAATCTAGAATCTTCTGGTTAGCTGCCATGTTAGCCTGTAGGATTGGTGAAAGAATACCACCACAGATAGAACCACCATGAACACCAGTCCACCATAATAATGACATCATAACTGTCATAATTACTACACCAGCAAATGAATCAGTCACACCCTGTAATGGAATCTGAATAGCTGAATAAATCAATTCCGCAAATGTAGTTTTAAACACAAAATGACATACTGCATAGATAATGGCACAAACAATAGTAATAATACCTGTTGGTAATAATGATGAGAAAGAATCTGCGACTCCTGGAGGAACACCTTCAGGCATTTTTACACGGATATCTTTTCTAATACATAATGAATAGATATAACCTACTAAGAATCCAATTAAGATAGCACAGATCATTCCCTGTCCTGCTGTCCAGTCCTTAGAGATAACGCCAGTGACTGCTTCACCGTTTTCTAATACTTTAGAAGAAGGTGTAAGTAATACAAATGCAGCTAAACCAGTCAAAGCACCATTGACTGCAGTAGAGATTTTATCATTCTTAAGATAAGAATAAGTGATACCTACTACTGTAAACAAAGCCATTAATGAAAATGTAGATGAATAAACCTGTGAACAAATATCTGCTAAACCACATTTCGCAACTAATGTATTTAATGATTTGATTGGTAGATTCGCAATTAATAAGAATAAAGAACCAATCATCAAGAATGGTAATGAAAACATCATACCATCTTTTAAAGCTTTAATAACTTTTGTATTTGTAAATTTTGAAATATATACTACGACTTTCTCGTTTATGAATTTTTCCATATTATTATCTCCTATAACTTCTCACCATTAGATGAAATAACTTGTTTATACCATTCAAAGGATGCTTTCTTATATCTGTTTCCAGTACCTTTTGCATGGTCATCTAAGTCTACGTAAATGAAACCATATCTTTTCGCAAGTTCTCCTGTTGAGGCACTTACGATATCAATAGCCGCCCATGGTGTATAACCCAAAACTTCTACACCATCAAGGTCTATTGCTTTTTTCATTTCACTAATATGATTTCTTAGATAATCAATACGGTAATCATCATTGATCATTCCATTTTCTAATTTATCATAAGCACCAAAACCATTTTCTACAATGAACATAGGTTTTTGATATCTTTCATATACTTCATTTAAGATATTTCTTAATCCTGTTGGATCTATAGACCATCCCCAATCACTCTTCTTTAATAAAGGATTCTGAACTTCGACAAAGTTGTTTTTAGCATCATATTGCGCAATTGTTGATTTATAATAACTAAATCCAATGTAGTCTACTTTACCTTTCTTTAGGTCAACAAGATCTTCATCTGTAATATCTAAATGAATATGATTTCTTTCCCAATGTTTTAATGTATAAGCAGGATAATACCCTCTTACATGAACATCACTAAAGAAGTAGCGTTTATCCATTGCTTTAATACCCGCAAAGATATCTTTTGGATCACATGATGCAGGATAAATAGGACCAAAATGAAGCATACATCCTACCTGCATTTCTGGATTGATTTCTTTTGCTCTTTGTACTGCTTTTGCACTTGCAACAAACTGATAATGAGAGATTTGATACATTGTCTTTTCTACATCTTCATCTTCTCTATATAGTACACCAGCACCAGTCCATGCATTAAAAGGATTATCAGTATCAATAAGGTTATTGATTTCATTAAAAGTCATCCAGTATTTCACTTTATTCTTATATCTTTCAAAGCAAGTAATTGCATATCTCTCAAAGAACTCAATAAGCTTTCTATTACGCCATCCATCATATTCTTTCGCAAGATAGAGAGGCATTTCGAAGTGTGATAAAGTAACTACAGGTTCAATACCATACTTTAAACATTCGTCAAATACATCATCATAATACTTTAAACCTTCTTCGTTAGGTTCTAATTCATCACCATGAGGGTAAATACGAGGCCATGCAATACTTAAACGGAAACACTTAAATCCCATCTCTGCAAATAGTTTAATATCTTCCTTATAATGATGATAAAAATCAATACCAAAATGGTTTGGATAATAGTTATCCTTCTTTATTTCAAATGAGATTTCTCTAGGGTGATTTACATCTCCAGAAGACATGACATCAGTTACACTTAAACCTTTGTTTCCTTCGTTGTAACCACCTTCATATTGGTTAGCAGCCACTGCGCCACCCCATAGAAAGTCTTTGTTCATAATTATTCTCCTAGTTTGAATTTATCAACTGTCTTTGTTGTCCCCTCTAGATAAGAATAATTACTTATAAGCTTCAATGAAGCAAAAACATCAAATATATACTGTAAAGAAGAAATATAAACCGCATTAGATAACTCAATAGTATTTCGTGTTGCCATTATTACTATTGTTTCATCACAATACTTACATATATCTCTGTTCTTATGATCACATATCACAATAGATCTAGCATGTGATTTACTGATATCTTCAGCCATCTTCAACATCTCTTTATTCTGTCCTGTATGAGTTAAGAATATGCAGAGTGTGTCATTTGGATTTCTTTGTTTCAAGTATTGAATATGCATTGGGTTTAAACTGTCATAAGCCTTTGATATAATCCCTATTTCTTCAAAGTTCAGACTATAGACCTGTGCCAACGCAAAATTAATACCTGTTCCATATATCTCAATATATTTGCAGTTTTGAATAAGTTGATAAATTCTTTCCAACGTTTGTTTGTCTAATAAACTTTTTGTATATTCAATTGATCTTCTGTGTAGAATTTCAATTTTATTTAAAGCATCTTTAATTGAACTATCACTAGAAAATGGTTCAATTTCTAAATCACTCTTTAATTCAAGTAAATGAGAATATTCAGCAGCATATTGATATTTAAAGTCTTTATAACCTTTAAAACCTAACTTCTTACATAATCGTGATACTGTTGCTGTACTTGTATAGCTTAATTGTGCTAATTCATTAATATTCTTTTGTAAAATATCATCTGGATTACCTAATATATAATCCACTAGATATTTCTCTTGAATCGTTAAATGATCCAATGCTTTTATTTTATCGATAATCATTATTATTCCTCTTTTCACCGGTTAAAAGATCCATAACAACTATCTCCTTATCTAGAAGACAGTTCCATCTTAGTGTACACTACGTGTCAAGTCAACAAAATGTATGCGATTCCAATTCAATAGAAAAAAGCTTACAACTACATAATTATTTAAGTAATAATGCTGAAAATAATTATCAAAAAAAGGAGGATCACTCCTCCTTACAACACTTCCCCATTACTACTTACTACATTCTTATACCATTCAAATGACTTCTTCTTAATTCTTCTCATATCCTTTAAGTCATCATTATCTCTATTTACATAGACAAAACCATATCTCTTCTTCATCTGTGCACGACTACTTAAGATATCAATAGGACCCCAAGATAAGTATCCTCTACAATCTACACCTTCTTCTACAGCTTTTTTCATCTCTTCAATATGTTTTCTCATATAATCAATACGATAATCATCGTTAATAACGCCATCTACTAGTTGATCATCATAGCCATAACCATTTTCTACAATATAGATAGGCATTTCATATCTATCATAAAGTTGTCTTAAAGTAATACGTAAACCAATAGGATCTATTGTCCAGCCAAATTCAGACATTTCTAAGTAAGGGTTCTTCTTGATGACTACATCTTCTACATTAGTCAAACTATCTTCACCATAATGACTAATAGTAGACATATAATAGCTTATTGCAAGAGCATCTGTTTTACCCTTCTTAAGTATTTCAAAGTCTCCTTCTTCTATGACTGGCATAGTACCTTCTAGTTTCATATTTGCTAGGAAGTAATTGTTATAGTGTCCTCTCGTAAAGACATCTAGGAATACAAATGCTTCACTTTGGGCTTTCATAGATTCTAATGTATCTAATGGGTGACATGTTTCAGGATAGCTTTGTACAATAGTGGCCATACCTAAAACATAACCTTCTTTTTGATGGATGTATTCATTAATCAAACTATGCGCGATTAATGTATTATGCATAATTTGATGATCTAGAGTAATAGGGTTTTCTCCTTCAGGACATACAGCCCCAAAGAACATCTTTGGACCTTTTTGTAGTATTCCATTCTGTTCATTAAAGATAATCCAGTATTTTACTTTATCACAATAACGATCTACAATCTTCTTGCATAATTCTACAAATAGATCTACTACCTTTCTACTCGCAAAACCATTGTATTTCTCATATAAGAATACAGGCATCTCAAAGTGATAGAGTGTAGGAATAGGTTCTATCCCTCTCTTTAGTAGTTCATCAATAAATTCATCATAGAAAGCAAAACCTTCTTCATTATACGTATTCTCATCACTCATAAGTCTAGACCAGTCTAACGAGAAACGGTATGCATTAAAGCCTAACTCTTTATATAAGTCAAAATCTTCTTTGTATCTATGATAAGCATCAATACCATTTTTAAAGTCTGAAAACTTACCAGTGACTGTTAAGTCACATACTGCAGGAACTTTTCCTCCTTCAGTATATCCACCTTCACTCTGATGGGCAGTCACTGCACCACCCCATAAGAAATCTTTTCTTAGCATCTTTACTAACTCCTTTATGTATATTCTTATTTAATTCTATTAAGGATATACTTGAATTTCAAGGAAGTAACACTTGAAAAGAAATAGTATATATTATTCTAACGCTCATTTAATACGTTTTAACGCTCATTATTATATTAATTTTTTGGCTTAGTTATGCGGTTTTTAACTTTCTAACGCTCATTTAACACTCACGAGTGTTAGAATAGAATATCATCATCCGTTGAATCTGGTATTTCAATTTCTAGAGTCTCTTCTCGAATTCTATAATATTCATCAACAACAGAATCAATAGATTCCCTATCTTCTGCTCTTTCATAACATTTTATAAGTTTAGCCAGTAAATCAAATGTCGTAATATCATCAACACCATATTCTCTTAAACTCGCTTCATAATTTCTTTTGGCATATTTCGATGCTTTATCATATTGTTTTCTTTCACAATATGTATCGCAAATAAATTCTGCTATCATAATACTGGTAAAATCAGCATCACCAAATATTTCTTTACATTCATTATAATCTTGTATAAGTTCTTCTAATGTTTTCTTTTCTTTCATTGGTGTATCTCCTTATTCTTTTTTATTTTCTCTTATTGATTTCATTATGTAAATAAGAATCAAACATAAGGTGTTCTCAAATTTGAACACCACTGTGATTTTAAAAATTAGTGTTCTCAATTTTGAACGCCACTGTAATTTTACGTATTAGTGTTCTCAAATTTGAACATAAAATTGAATCAACCAAGACAGTATGATATAATTTATTCAGAAATGAGGTGACCATAATGATTGAAAGAAAAGAATATCTAAATCAACTACTATCCTGGAAAGATCAAAATATTATAAAAGTCCTGACTGGTATTAGACGTTGCGGAAAAAGTACAATCTTAAAACTATATCAAGAATATTTATTAGAAAACGGTATTGATCAATCGCAAATTATCTCTATCAACTTTGAAGAACTCGAATACGAAGAGTTACAAGATTATAAAAAGCTCTACCAATATATCAAAGATAGACTGGCAAAAAATAAAATGATGTATATTTTTCTCGATGAAATACAAAACGTCCCTTCTTATGAAAAAGTTGTAGATAGCCTTCATGTAAAAGAAAATATAGATATCTATATCACAGGATCAAATTCATATATTTTTTCTGGTCAGCTAGCCACTTATTTAAGTGGTCGATACATAGAAATCCCCGTTCTTCCTTTGTCTTTTAAAGAAATTTATAGTCCTCAATCAAATAAAGAAGAGGCATTTCAGAAGTATATGAAAACAGGCGGTTTTCCTTATATTAATCAAATACAATTGGATAATGAACAGATTAATATGTATCTAGAAGGAATATATAATACCGTGATTGTAAAAGATATTGAAGAGAGAATTAATAGAAAAAACAATGGAAGTGATTCGAAGAATGTAACTGATGTTGCACTACTAAAAGCTATATCTAAATACTTATCAAGTGTTGTTGGAAGCCCTGTTTCCATACGTAGTATTACTAATTATTTTAAATCAAACGAAAGAAAAACTTCACCTAATACAATCAGCAATTATATTGAAGCATTGTGTGAGTCATATCTTTATTATCCTGTTGAAGTGATGGATATATCAGGCAAGGAAGTATTAAAATCAAACAAGAAGTATTATATTGTAGATTCAGGAATTCGCAATTATATTCTTCCAAAGCAATCTTATGATTTAGGATTCACAATTGAAAATATTGTATATCTAGAACTTCTAAGAAGAAGATATATTGTAAATATTGGACGAAGTGGGCATACAGAGGTTGATTTTATTGCGAAAAGAAATGATGTCTATACTTATATACAGGTTACTGCATCACTTGTGGATGAGAATACTTTTAACAGAGAGATTCGTCCTCTAAAACTAATAGAAGATAATTATGAGAAAATAATCCTTACTTTAGATAGATATACACTTGGAAATTATGATGGTATTAAGGTAATTAATCTCATAGATTGGTTGTTAGAAGAATAGGCTGCAGCGATTAGATTCGCTACAGCCTTGTTTTGTCATTGATTAAGAATCTTTATTCAGTCTCTTGAATTCTTCTATGTATTTTCTCAAGAAAGGAACTACTGTATAATCATTATTTCTAATGAAATTCACACTTAATTGATCAAAGATGAACTTCTTAAAGTCATCATCTAATGCTCCTTCTAACACTGTTATTCTACGAATATGACAAGCGTTGACAAGAGTAAACTTCATAGGTTCCTTTTTACCAACATAATAGTATAACTTGTTTGGATCTTCTTCATCCTTCAAGGTATAAATATGTTGGAACACCTTTACAACATCACTCTTAAGACATGGATTAAGTACTATTCTAGAAGTATCTCTACAATGTTTCACAAATTTTCTTCCAAGAGAAGTAGCTAAGTTCATAAGTGATGGATTACCAGCTTTTGTTACTCTTCTTGCTACCTCTTGATATTGGTAAGTGTTTTTATTTAAACTCTTTAGTATACGTTCTATTTCTTCTCTATACTCTTCATTTGTTTCTACAAAAGAATTTAATAAACGTGTTAGTTTACTCTTAGAAATTTCTTTATCTTTCCTGTATGCATTGAGTCTAAAATCAAGTTCTTTCAAATCAGGTAAAACCATCATTTTACTATTACTGATTAAAACCTGATGATTTGGAGTAGAAATCAACAATTCTGGTTCATAAACAGAACTTTTATTTGAATACCCACAAACCACAGGTGAGTGAAAATTAAATTTCATAGGCACCGAT
>OGXX01003306.1_pt1 | contig 13607 bp, 7 predicted proteins | sample 1576301 | NCBI WGS metagenome assembly OGXX01 (sample SAMEA3541469, study PRJEB24748) | human gut metagenome | biome: human gut; feature: human-associated habitat; material: faeces | place: China | collected 2012
CGCCCTCACCGCCGTTGCCGGTATCATCCGGAGCGTCCGGATCCGGCGTAGGCTCAAGCGGCGTTGTATGCGTCGTACACATGCCGCTGTACATGAGGTCGCTGTATAGCTGCACCGTGCCGCTGTTCGTGCGCACCGGCTCGCCCGCGGGGATCGCCGAAATGAGCCCCTCCGCAAGCTGTGCCTGATACGTTGCCTGCATCGCCGCGCTGAGAGGCGTTGTGAGCAGCTCACGCGTATAGCCCCAGCCGGCGCTGACGTTCGGCTGGCTCAGATCGAGCACATAGGCCGTCGTGATATTCGGGCAGTAGTCGGAAGCAAGCATGCCGGAGTCTGCACAGACCGTCACGCTGATGTGCGCGTCACAGGACAGCTTTGGCGCATAATCCTTTGCAACCTTGACCGTCTGCGCGGGGCAGCCGGAAGATGCCAGCAGTCCCGTCTGCGTGCAGACCGTCACTCTGACCATATCGCCGCTGCCAACGTCAAAGTCCTTGTTGGGCAGCCCCTCGTGGACCTTGCTCATAAAGGTCTTCCAAAGCGTGGCGGCAGGGTTGCCGCTCGCCACGATGCGCGTCGGCGTATCGTAGCCGACCCAGACCGCCGCCGTGTAATACGGCGTGTAACCGACGAAGTAACGGTCGTTGTTGCTGTTGGTCGAACCGGTCTTACCGGCGATGGTCATGCCGGAGAAGTTTGCACCCGTACCCGTACCGTTGCGCACAACGTTTTTAAGCAGTTCGTTCATCGAATAGGCAGTGCTTTCCTTCATCGCAACATGAGACTCGCTCTTATTGTCCAGAATGACATTGCCGTTGTGGTCGCGCACTTCGGTGTAGGTGCGCGGCGTGGTGTAAATGCCGCCGCAGGCAAAGGAGGCATAGGCCGCCGCCATCTCGCGCGTGGTCACGCCCTTGGAAAGGCCGCCGAGCGCCAGTGCGCCCGCCGCCGTCAGATCATCGTTTGTCAGCGTCGAGAAGCTGAGGTTCTCGGTCATGAACGCGTAGGACGCGGGCAGCGTCAGCTTCATGGCCGTGCGCACCGCCGTGGGGTTTGACGAATTGCGGATGGCGTCTTGCAGCGTCATCATGCCGCGGTAGCCCGAGTAGGCGTTTACCGGCCAGATGCTGCCGCCGAGCATTTCAACGGGATAGTCGTCGATGACGCTCGCGGGCGTGATGACGCCGGCATCCAGCGCGGGCGCGTAAACGCTCAGGGGCTTGATGGCAGAACCGCACTGACGCACAACGGTCGAATAGTCGAGCAGGAAGCGGCCCTCTCGCTCGCCCACACGACCCGCAACGGCCACGATGTCGCCCGTCGTATTGTCAATGATCGTTGCGCCGGACTGAAGCTGCTGGCCCTTGGAGGACGTATAGTTCAGGTTATTGCGGTCGGCATAGACGCTTTCCACGATGGACTGCACTTTGGGATCGACCGTGCAGTAGATGGAGTAGCCGCCGGTGTAGAGCAGGTCCTTTGCGACCTTCTCATCATAGCCGAACTGTTCGTGCATATCGGCGACGATGTCGTTGAACATGCGCTCAACAAAGTAGGAGTCATACTCCGTGCTCGAGGCGGTATCCACCCTGCTTGCAACCCCCGCAGAAGGAACAAAACCCGGGTCCCAGGAGAAGACGAGCGGCTCGACCTTTGCCTGCTCATACTCTTCGTCGCTGATCTTGCCAAGCTCGTGCATCTTATAAAGAACGGTAAGCTGACGTTCCTTGTTCTGCTCGCGGTACCAGTCGCCGCGCGACGGATCATATTTATAGGGGAACTGCGTGATGCCGACGATGGACGCGGCCTCGGCAATGCTCAGTTCGCCGACGGTCTTGCCAAAGTAGCTCTCCGCCGCGGCCTCAATGCCGTTGCAGCCGTTGCCGAAGTAAACGAGGTTCAAGTAGGTCTCGAGGATCTCGTCCTTCGAATAATTCTTCTCGAGGCGCAGCGCACGGAAGATCTCCCTCACCTTGCGCTTGATGGTCACCTCGTTGTCGCCGGTCGTGTTTTTGATGACCTGCTGGGAGATCGTCGAGCCGCCGCGCGTCGAGCTGCCGGTGAGCTTACCAAGAATGGCCTTCGCCGTGCTCTTCCAGTCTACACCGTGGTGGCTTTCAAATCGCTCGTCCTCAATGGAGATGAGTGCTTCCTGCACGTGCTTGGGAATATCGTCGATGCTGACGAGCGTGCGGTTTTCCACGCCGTGGAGCTTCGTCAGCTCCACCCACTCCCCGCTCGTCTTGTCCTGATAGTAGACCGTCGAGCTCTGCTTGAGCGTGTAGGCTGAGATATCCACGTCAAGGTCAAGTGACGTGTGGACGTAGATCATAAAGATGGCGAAGAACATCAAACATGTGGTAAGGCCGATGGCCAGAATGGTGCCGATGACCTTCTTGACTGTTCCGCCTTTCTTCTTGTGCGCCTGATGCGTCTTTGCCTGTGCGTGCTGTCTTTGGGGCGTCTGGTTTTCTGCGCGGTTTTCTTCCATAAAGCGCCTCCTCCTTTGCGATAGAAATATGCGCAAGCGCGCATAGCCGATTTTCAATAGTGATACAGAATATAGTATAGCACGGCTGTCAAGTGGTGCGTATCTTGTCTTGCATTTTTGCAAAAAGTGCGGTATAATGCACTCACAAAATCACAGGAGGTGTTCCCCTATGAACGATGAATTCGGCCCCAATTTCGTCACGCTGACGGACGATGAGGGCAAAGATATCGAGCTTGAATACATTGATGCGCTCGAATATAACGGCACGACGTATATGGCGTTCTTCCCCGTGGTCGAAGAGGACAGCGAAGAAGAGGAAAACGAAGAGGAATACGGTCTCATCATTCTGAAGAGCCAGATGGAAAACGGCGAGGAATTCCTTGTCACCATCGAGGACGAAGAGGAGATCGACAAGGTCTACGACCTCTTCATGGAGCAGATCCTCGCCGACGAAGAATAAAAATCTTCGATTGCGACGGATTTTTCCCCACGAATTGCGATAAACTGAATTTGCCCTGCGGGGTGCGTGATAAGTTCTTTTTAAACCCACATTTCGTCATAAGGGACGCTGGTACGTTCCGGTGGTTTGCAGGCCTCCCGGCTGCCTTTTGCGGCTGGACGTTGGAAGCAATAAAGCCGGACAGAGGCGACCCACCTGTCCAGAATGGTGCAGGTTTTGACGGGGCTTACACGGCCGCTGCGGGGCATCTTTTTATCTTTCCACGGTTTGCACAAATTTAAGTTTCTATTTTCTACATTGCATTAGACGAAAAATCCGTGCATTTTGTTCGCGTTTCCTGTAAAATATTTTTAACAACTCAATCATTGTTTGTAGCTGCAACGTAGTGCTTCGCGCACGGGCTGTACGGTCGTTTCCCTTTTTATCGGGAGTCGGCACGGTCTGTGTGAGGAGCGCTTTTTTCTTTCCCCCTGCGCTGCCGCAATTCGCATCGGGAAAAGGCAAAAGAAAAAGGAGGAGCAACATTATGAAACTTGTCACCAACGGTCGTCTCATCACCCGCAACGCAGATGCACAGGGCTATTACGAGCACGGCGCAGTCGCCTTTGAGGGGACGAAGATCGTCGAAGTCGGCGAAGAGGCGGCACTGCGCGCCAAGTATCCCGACGCCGAGATCATCGACGCCAGAGGCGGTGTCATCATGCCCGCGTTCATCAACGCGCACACGCATATCTACTCCGCCCTCGCCCGCGGCCTTTCCATCGTCGGCAACAATCCGACGAACTTCTACGAAGTGCTCGACGGCACATGGTGGGCGATCGACCGCCACCTGATGATGGACGGCACGCGCGCCTCCGCCACCGCGCTTTACATCGACTCCATCAAGCAGGGCGTGACGACGATCTTCGACCACCACGCCTCTTACGGTGAGATCCCCGGCTCGCTGCACACCATCGCCGAAGAGAGCAAGCGCCTCGGCCTTCGCTCCTGCCTCTGCTATGAGGTCTCCGACCGTGACGGCGAGGAGAAATGCCTTGAAGCCATCAAGGAAAACGCCGACTTCATCACCGAATGTGAAAAGCGCAAGGATCCCATGCTCGCGGCAATGTTCGGCGGCCACGCGCTCTTCACCATTTCGGATAAGACCTTTGATCGCATGGTCGAGGCCAACAACGGCCGCACAGGCTATCACATTCACGTTTCTGAGGGCATGAACGACGTGTACGACTCCATCCAGAACTACGGCCGCCGTCCCGTGCAGCGCTTGCAGGATCACGGCATTCTCGGCCCCAAGACCATTCTCGGCCACTGCATCCACGTCAACACCGCCGAGATGGATCTCATCAAGGAGACCGGCACGATGGTCGTAAACAATCCCGAGTCCAACATGGGCAACGCCATCGGCATCTGCCCCGTGCTCCAGCTCTACAAGCGCGGCATCCTCCTTGGCATGGGCACCGACGCTTACACGAACGACATGCTCGAATCCCTCAAGGTCGCCCTCTGCTCGCAGCGCAGCCAGAACTGCCTGCCGAACGTCGGTTGGTGCGAGGTCACGGATATGCTCTTCAAGAACAACGCGAAGATTGGCGAGAAGTACTTCCCTGACACGCTCGGCGTTTTAAGACCCGGCGCGGCGGCGGACATCATCGTGATGGACTACAAGCCCTTCACTCCGTTTTCCGACGCGAACATCGACGGGCACATGATCTTCGGCATGACCGGCCGCCAGTGCCAGACCACCATCGCCGCCGGCAAGGTCCTCATGCTCGACCGCCAGCTTGTCGGCATCGACGAGGAAGCCGAAAATGCGCACATTCTTGAAGCCGCCAAGAAGCTCTGGGGCGAGCTGAATCACAGAATCTATTAAGCAAGCGGGAGGAAAAAACAATGTCTGAAAAAATGTATCCCATTCCGTTCGACTCTCTGATGAACTGGGTGACGAGCGAATACGCGCAGTGCGGCGATGTGTTCGGCGTTCATAAGCACTATCTCGCAAGCGGCAAGAGCCTGCCGATCTTCGGCGAGCGCATCGAAACACCGTTTGGCCCCGCCGCCGGCCCCAACAGCCAGCTTGCGCAGAATATCATCGCGGCCTATGCCGCCGGCGCGCGCTTTTTCGAGGTCAAGACCGTGCAGAAGATGGACGGCGCGGAGCTTGCCGCCTGCGTTCCCCGCCCCTGTATCCTCGCCGCTGACGAGGGCTACAACCAGGAGTGGTCGACCGAACTGACCGTGCAGCAGGCGCAGGACGAGTACATCAAGGCCTGGTGCGCGCTCAAGGTCATGAGCAAGGTCTACGGCTTCGGCGATCCCGACGGGTTCGTGTTCAATATGTCCGTCGGCTACGACCTGGACGGCATCAAGGGCCGCAAGATCAACACCTACATCAACAGCATGATGGACGCGGGCAAGACCGCGCAGTTCAAGGAATGTAAAAAAGTCCTGACCGAGCTCTTCCCCGAGGAAAAGGACTTCATCGCCTCCATCTCCCCCAATGTTTCCCGCTCCGTCACGCTCTCCACGCTCCACGGCTGCCCGCCGCAGGAGATCGAGCGCATCGCAAGCTATCTTCTCAAGGAAAAGCACCTGCACACCTTCGTCAAGTGCAATCCGACCATTCTTGGCTACAAAACCGCGCGCAGCATCCTCGATTCCATGGGCTATGACTACGTTGTCTTTGATGAGCATCACTTCAACGAAGACCTCCAGTGGGAGGACGCCGTGCCGATGTTCGAACGGCTGCAAAAGCTCGCGGACAAGCACGGCCTCGAGTTCGGTCTCAAGCTCTCCAACACCTTCCCCGTCGACACGACGCGCGGCGAGCTTCCCAACGAGGAAATGTACATGTCCGGCCGCAGCCTCTTCCCGCTGACGATCGAGATGTGCAATCGCATCTCCCGCCAGTTCGGCGGCAAGATGCGCATTTCGTTCGCAGGCGGCGCGGACTACTTCAACTGTGACAAGCTCTTTGCCGCCGGCATCTGGCCCATCACCGTCGCCACCACCATCTTGAAGCCCGGCGGCTACAACCGCCTGCACCAGATGGTCGAAAAGGTCGAGGATATGCCCTACCGCACATTTTCCGGCAACGACCCCGCCGCGATCTCCGACCTTGCCGCCTCCGCGCTGCACGACTTCCACCACCTCAAGGCAATCAAGCCGCTCCCCTCGCGCAAAAAAGATGAACAGGTGCCGCTGCTCGACTGCTTTACCGCGCCCTGCAAGGGCGGCTGCCCCATCGAGCAGGACATTCCCGAATATCTTGAGCTCTGCCGCAAGGGGCTCTACGGCCCAGCACTGAAGCTCATCACCGAGAAGAACGCCCTGCCGTTTATCACCGGCACCATCTGCGCGCACCGCTGCCAGGGCAAGTGCTCGCGCAACTTCTATGAGGAATCCGTCCACATCCGCGAGACGAAGCTTCTTGCCGCGGAAAAGGGCTACAACACCTTGATGGCCTCCCTCCGTATGCCTGAGCCGGTCGAGGATAAAAAGGTTGCCATCGTCGGCGGCGGCCCGACCGGTATCGCCGCGGCGTACTTCCTCGGCCGCGAGGGCGTTCCTACCACGATCTTTGAGCGCGAGCGCAAGCTCGGCGGTGTGCCGCGTTATGTCATCCCCGCCTTCCGCATCAGCGACGAGGCCATCGACAAGGACATCGCGCTCATGGAGCGCTACGGCGTGGAGGTCAAGCTCGGCAAGCCTGCTCCGTCCGTCGAACAGCTCAAGAAGATGGGCTACACGCACATCCTGATGGCCACCGGCGCATGGAAGCCCGGCAAGCTCGACATTGAAGGCAACGTGCAGGGCGTGATCGAATGGATGAAGAAGATGAAAAAGCAGGTCAAGCCCTGCCTGCACGGCAATGTCGTTGTCGTCGGCGCGGGCAACACCGCGATGGACGCCGCGCGCGTTGCAAAGCGCATGGGCGCGCATGCGACCATCCTCTACCGCCGCACGAAGAAGTTCATGCCCGCCGACGAGCACGAGTTACAGCTCGCCATCGCGGACGGCGTGGAGTTTGTCGAGCTGGCCGCGCCCGTCAAGCAGAGCCGCGGCAAACTCCTGTGCGATAAGATGATCCTCGGTGAGCCGGACGAGAGCGGCCGCCGCAGCCCCGTCAAATCCGGCGAGCAGTTCACCATTCCCTGCGACATGGTCATCTCCGCCGTGGGCGAGCAGGTCGACGCTGAGCTGATGGCCGCAAACGGCATTGAGATGGAGCGCAAGGGTCCCGCGTTCGAGACGAACATCCCCGGCGTGTACTGCGCGGGCGACGCGCACCGCGGCCCCGCCACCGTGGTCGAGGGCATTGCCGATGCCGCGCGCTTTGCCGAGATCGTCGTCGGCTACCCGCACGTTTACGACATCCCCGCCGAGGCTGATGTGACCGAGTTCGACGCGCAGGCCAAGAAGGGTATCCTCTCCATGGCGAGCAAATGCATCTGCGACGGCGAGCGCTGCCTGCAATGCTCCACCGTGTGTGAAAACTGCGTCGATTCCTGCCCGAACCGCGCGAATGTCGTCATCAAGATGGCCGACGGCTCGCACGAGATCGTCCACGTCGACAAGATGTGCAACGAATGCGGCAACTGCACGCAGTTCTGCCCCTACGCAAGCGAGCCCTGCCACGACAAGTTCACCCTTTTTGATACGCGCGAGGACATGGACGAGAGCGAGAACTACGGCGTGCTCTTCGAAGAGGACGACAAGATCCGCCTGCGCTACGAGGACGGTGTAAAGGAATATGACTTAGCATCCTGCGACAACGATCTTCCCGTTGAGCTGGAGGCACTCATCCTCACCGTGCGCGATAAGTACAGCTATCTCTACCTGTAAGCAAAACGAAAAACGAGGGAGCCGGTGCGATGCACCGGCTCCCTCTTCCCTATTGTAAGCAAAAAAAGAGCGCTGCTTCAAGCAGCGCTCTTTTCGTTGTTCTGTGCTTTGCCTTACTTCTCGATCAGGGTGAGCTGATAGAGGATCTTGGCGATCTGCGCGCGGGTCAGGGACGCGGCAGGCTCGAAGGTGGTCTCGGTCATACCGCTGATGACCTTCGCGTCAACGAGCGCCATGACATAACCGTCGGTGCAGTCAGTGAACTTGCTCTCGGTCTTGGACTCGGCAAGCTTGTTGAGCTTGGCAGCGACCTGGCAGAACTCGAGACGGGAGATGGCCTTCGCACCATCGAGATCGGCGGCAACAAGACCCAGCTCCGCAGCCTTGGCGATGGCGTTCTTGCTCCAGTCGGTGCCGGTAGCGTCCGCAGCCTTGAGATCGCCGTGGCTGACAAGCAGGAGCTTGAGCGCGGCAGCCCAGGTCAGGGTGTCGTTGGGCGCATAGGTGGTAGCGGAGGTGCCGTTGATGATGCCGTCATTGTAGAGGTCGATGACATACTGGCCGAACCAGGAGGAAACCTTGACATCCTTGAACGGGTTCAGCAGGATACGGCCCTGAGGCGCGGCATACTGCGCACCGATCACGCCCTTGAGCTCGGTGGTGACGTACTCCATCACAGCCTCGTCCAGAGGGATACCGGTGTCGAACTTCGCGGTAGCGGCCTTGAAAGCATAATAGGTATCGCCGCCGGCAGCGCTGAAGTCATTGGTAACGACCGCATAGGTATCGTCCGCCTTGAACTCCTTGCCGTTGATGCTGTTGATCGTCACGCGGTTGATGCTCTTGGGGCCATAGTAGGTGGAAGCAGGATAGGTCTCAGCATTGGCGTCATAGGCGACAGCCGTAGAAATGGTGTAGTTGATGCCGGCAACCTGCGGGAAGCCGCCGACGGGCAGGCTGTAGGTGGAAGCCTCGAGCACTTCGAGCAGCTCTTCGCCAGTAATGTAGATCGTAACGACCGTGTTGCCGAACGGCAGAACGGTGTTGATGTCCTTCTTGGTGACGTCGCCCGGCTCGATGGCAGCGCGAATGCCGCCGCCGTTGGTGATGGCAACCACATGGTCAGCATCGACCGTCAGACCTTCCTTGTTCTGCATGACCTTCCAGAGCATTGCATCGGTGATGAGATCGCCGTTGTTGGTCTCGCTGTCGCGGTTGCCGTTGGGGGCCTTCGCGCCGTTGAGCGTGACCTCGCTCTTGGCAAACACAACATCGTATTCCGCGTTGACACGGTCAATGATCTTCTGCGCGGCGGCGGCAACGGCCGCGTCCTTGGCAGTGTCTTCCTTGATCTCGAAGAGGGAGTTGCTCTCGATCTTCTTGGTGGCGTTGTCGATGACGATCACGCCGATGTTGGCAAACGCGGTACCGGTGGACTGAATGGGCTCGCCCTTCTCGCCCTTGGTCATCACGCTGTGAGAGTGACCGTCGATGATGAAGTCAATGCCCTTGACGGCGGCATAGAGATCGGTGGAGCGATAGGGAGCGGACTCAGCGTCGATGCCCAGATGCGCAAGGCAGATGACAACATCGGCGTCCTTGAGCGCCGCGACCTGATCGGCGGCAGCCTTGGTGAAGGCGTCACCGGTCGCAAAGGTCAGGCCCTTGATGAGCGCAGGGTTGGCCTTGGTCTGGGTCTCGGGGGTCTCCATGCCGAAGAAGCCGACCTTCACACCGGACTTGGTGGTGTAGGTGTAGCTGGCATCGAAGATGGGGGTGCCATCCTCATTGAAGACGTCCGCGCAGACGACCTTGAACTTGGCCTTGCTCATGTTTTCCTTGAGCTGGGCGTAGCCGTAGTCGAACTCGTGGTTGCCGAGGGTGACGACATCGTAGCCGGCGGCATTCATCATCGTGACCGCATCAGCGCCCTTGGTGACACTGACATAGGTCTTGCCCTGGCTGTAGTCGCCGGCGTCGACGAGAATGACCTCGGCGCCCTTGGCCTCATAGTCGGCCTTGAGCGCAGCGATGTAGGCATAGCCCTCGACTGCACCGTGCACATCGTTGGTGTGCAGAATGACAGTCTTGCCCGCCATCGTTGCTTCGGTCTTGGTTTCGGCATCCGTTGCCGCTGCCGGGTCCTCGATCGCAAAGCCGGTCACAGTCAGACTGAGAACCATTGCCATTGCGAGCAGGACAGATAGGAACTTACGCATAGTGTTTTCCTCCTCTTTTTTCACTCCACACTTCTCTGCCCGCCGCCGTGACGCGCAGCTTCTTCACATCTCATCTCTCACCGTCGTCAGCACACAAAAATGTCCGGTTTTGCACAGTTCAGAGCGGAATGTAGTATAGTCTTATTATATCGTGCAACTGTCTTTTTCTCAATACCCCATTCACCTGAAATTCCAACAAAAATCTTGTTGCATCTCACATTTTTTCTTCTTTCTATGGAAATGAAGGCGAGAATATGCTATGCTGACTTTATCTTGGAACAGTATTTTTCCATAAGGAGGTCTCTTCCGTGAAAACAGTGCTTCGAGGCGGTTTTGTTGTCAGCGGCCGCGGCTGCCGCCGTGCCGATGTGCTCATCGACGGTGAAAAAATTGAAAAGGTCGGCCATATCCCGCCCGATCTCGCCGCGCAGAGCGAGATCGTCGATGTGACGGGCTGCATGCTCTTCCCCGGCTTTATCGACGCGCACACGCACTTTGACCTTGACGTGTGCAACACCACAACGGCCGATGATTTTGAAAGCGGCAGCAAAAGCGCCATTCGCGGCGGCACGACGACGGTCATCGACTTCGCCTGCCCCAATAAAGGGGAATCCCTTGCCTATGGGCTTGATCTCTGGCATAAAAAGGCGGACGGCAAGTGCTACTGCGACTATGGCTTCCACATGACCATCGATGACTGGAACGAGAGCATCGAGTCTGAGCTTGACGCGATGTTCGACGCCGGTATCACCTCTTTTAAGATGTACCTCACCTATCCCGCCATGATGATCGGCGACGGCGCAGTATATCGCGCGCTCAAGGCGCTGAAGGTACGCGGCGGCATCGCGGGCGTTCACTGCGAGAACGCAGGCGTGATCGACGAGCGTATTGCCGAGCTCAAGGCGAGCGGTCTTGGCGCGGACGTCGTGTCACACCCCGTCTCGCGCCCCGATTATTTAGAGGCCGAAGCCGTCTCCCGCCTTCTGCGTATCGCGCAGGCGGCAGACTCGCCTGTGATCATCGTCCACACGACGAACCGAGCGTCGCTCGCGGAGATCGCCGCGGCGCGCCGCCGCGGGCAGACCGTGTATGTCGAGACCTGCCCGCAGTACTTGGCGCTCGACGACGGCGTTTACTACGATCCCGACTTTTCCTCCGCCGCGCGCTACGTCTGCGCGCCGCCGATCCGCTCGCATGGGGACAGCGAGGCGCTTTGGAAGGCGCTGCGCCGCGGCGAGGTGCAGACCATTTCGACCGACCACTGCTCCTTTACCCTTGAGCAGAAGGACATGGGGCGCGAGGACTTTACGAAGATCCCCGGCGGTCTTCCCGGCGTTGAAACGCGCGGCGAGGTCGTATACACCATTGCAGCAAGCGAAAACAAGCTCTCGCTTGCCGGTGTCTGCCGCGCGCTGAGTGAAAACCCCGCCAAGCTCTACGGTCTCTTCCCCCGCAAGGGCGTGATCGCCGCGGGCAGCGACGCCGATATTGTTGTCTACGATCCCGGTGCGAGCCACGTGCTCCGCGGCGCGGAGCTTCTCTCCAAGGCGGGCTACACGCCGTTTGAAGGCTTCCGCACGAACGGCGGCATTGCAAAGGTCTATCTGCGCGGCAGTTTGCAGGTGGACGGCGGCAAGGTCATCGGCGGAAAAATGGGCGAATATTTAAAGCGCGGCAAATGCGCACTGTGAGGTAAACCAATGGATCTGAGAGAGATATTATTTGCGCAGTTCCCTGCGTTTTTTCTGCTGAGTCTGCTGTTTTTGATCGCGCACCTGCGCGTGCGCAAGCACAGCGCCGTCAAGTCGGTGCTGTGGGTGCTGCTCTTCGGCGCGGCGCTCGCGGTCTCGATCCTTTTCTGCTTCCTTGGCATGCAGGCAAAGTACTGGACGGTCAAGACGCTCTTCAAGCTCAAGTTCTGGAGCTGGCTCGGCCTTGCGATCGTGGTGCTGCTGCTCGTGCTGCGCATTGTCTTTAAGCTGCAAAACAAGCACACCAGGCATGTGATGGAAAAGGAACGCGTCAAGGCGGAAAAGGAGCGTGAGCAGGCTGTCGCGCAGGCGCGCGAAGAGGGCCGCGTCGAAGCCATGGCCTCTCAGCAGGCGCAGAAGGCCGAGGCTGCGGCGGCAGAGCCCGCGGCGGAAGTGTCCGCACCCGATGCTGCGCTTGACGATGCGCAGAATGAGATGGTTGGTAACGCTGCGGAAAAGGAGGGCTAAGCATGCCAGCAGAGCATTTCACGCGCAGGCGCGTGATCTATTTCGACATTCTCCGCATCGTGGCGATCTTCTTTGTTGTTTTCGTGCATCTTGCCGCGCAGCACTGGGCAGATGTTGACGTCAGTTCACGGGCGTGGTTTGCCTTCAATCTCTACTGCACCACAGGAAAATGGTCGGTCCCCATCTTTGTGATGATCAGCGGCGCGCTGTTTCTCGGGCGCGATGTCAGCATCTCCGCCATTCTCAAAAAGAACGTCGCGCGCATCGCTACAGTCTTTCTCTTCTGGTCGGGCTGCTATGCGCTCGTCTATCTTGTCTTTCGTCACGCGCCTCTCGCGGTCGTGCTTTCCCAGTTCATCACGGGGCATTATCATCTGTGGTTTCTCTACATGATCGTCGGGCTGTATCTGCTGATCCCGCTGCTGCGGCCGATCGTGCAAAATGAAACGCTCATGCGCTACTTTCTGCTGCTCGCGTTTATCTTCACCTTTCTTCTGCCCCAGCTTGCCCTGTTTCTCTCCTTTGTTTCGTATCAGGCAAGCGCGGTCATTCACACCGTCATCATGTACTCCTACTGCTTTTTCCCGCTCGGCTTCACCGCTTATTTCATCGGCGGATACTATCTCAGCCGGATGGACTTTAGCCGCAGAGAAGAGATCACTCTCTATTGCATCGGCGTTGCCGGTCTTTTGGTATCCGTGTTCGCCCCCGTCGCTCTTTCAAGGGCACAGGGCGCGCCGAGCGATATCTTCTACACCTACAATTCGCTCAATGTTCTCTGCACAAGCGTACCGATCTTCGTCTTTGCCAAGCAGCATCTGAATTTCCCTCGCATGGGTGAAAAAGCCTACACGTTTCTCCGCAAGATGTCGAAATACAGCTTCGGTGTCTATCTCGTCCACCCCATGGTCATTGAGCTGCTGCAGCATTTCGGCATCGACACTTTCTCCTGCAACGCCTTTTTCTCCGTGCCGCTGCTCGCAGTCTTTGTGTTCGCGGTCTCCACGGTGATCTCGGCACTGCTCAACGCCATTCCCGTCATCAAGGATCATTTTGTATAATCAAAAACGCCCCGCGAATCAGGCGATTCGTGGGGCGCTTTTCTGTTTTTTACGCGTCGGTCTCAATGCCGCGCTTGTCGAATTCTTCAACCAGCAGTGTGAGGTCGTTCGGCAGGCTCATCGGCTCGCCGCAGAATTTGATGGCATTCGCCACGTCCTTGAGTCCGTTGCCCGTGACGACCGACACAACCGTGTCGTTCTCGCCGAGAACGCCCTGCTCGCAGAGCTTTTTCACGCCCGCCGCGCCGGTGACGCCCGCAGGCTCGCCGAAGACGCCGCAGGTCGTGCCGAGCAGCTTTTGCGCCGCCATGATCT
>OGXX01003307.1_pt1 | contig 13607 bp, 9 predicted proteins | sample 1576301 | NCBI WGS metagenome assembly OGXX01 (sample SAMEA3541469, study PRJEB24748) | human gut metagenome | biome: human gut; feature: human-associated habitat; material: faeces | place: China | collected 2012
GCGATATGCGCGAATACCTGTTTGTGATTTTCATGGGCATTCCCGCCGTTTTCCTGTATAACTATTTCGCCTCTTTTTTGCGGGCGATCGGTAATTCCGTCATTCCTCTTGTCTTTTTAGCTGTTTCCGCTGTGCTGAACATCGCCCTTGATCTCTGGCTTGTCATCGGGCTAAATAGGGGCGTTGCCGGGGCGGCGGAGGCAACGGTGATCGCCCAATATATTTCGGGGATCGGCATCGCCGCTTATGCGTTTATGCGCTTCCCACAGGTGCGTTCGGTATGGAAGGTCAGTTGCCTGCGGCGCAGGCGCATCCGGGAGATCGTCTCCTTCTCCACGCTGACCTGCGTGCAGCAGTCGATCATGAACCTCGGCATCCTTATGGTGCAGGGACTGGTCAACAGCTTCGGCCCTATTGTGATGGCCGCCTTTGCCGCCGCTGTGAAGATCGACGCCTTTGCCTATATGCCGGTGCAGGACTTCGGCAACGCATTTTCCACCTTTATCGCACAGAATTACGGCGCAAAAGAGAGCGCGCGAATACGCGCGGGGCTAAAAAGTGCCGTGTGTATTTCCATGGCCTTCTGCGTGGTCATATCCGCCCTCGTCTTCGCATTTGCAAGACCCCTTATGGCGATTTTTGTGGATGCCGGAGAAACCGAAGTCATACTGGAGGGCGTGCGGTATCTGCGTATAGAAGGCGTGTTTTACTGCGGCATCGGGTGCCTGTTCCTGCTCTACGGCCTGTATCGCGCCTTGGGAAAGCCGGGCATGAGCGTGGTGCTTACGGTCATCTCGTTAGGCACCCGTGTTGCACTGGCCTATCTGCTGTCCGCTATCCCCGCCATCGGTGTCACCGGCATCTGGTGGTCTGTCCCGATCGGCTGGGGTCTGGCGGATTTAGCCGGATTGCTCTACTACAAAGCAAGAAAGCCGGACTCACTGCTTTGACCCCTTGCTGAGGCTGAAGCGAAATGATTGATTTATAAAAGGCGGATGACTGGATCAGGCCCGTGACTGCCGGTAAGCCTGATAAGGAGTATAAAAATAGCTGCCGATATTTGGCGCAGCTATGCCTGCTCATTCTGATCCCCGGGCGGCAGCCAGCGCTTGCCGACCAGCCGCGTCAGATAGAGTACACCCCGGACACACAGCTCCAGGCACATGGCTGCCCATACGCCGGGCAGCCCCCAGCGGGGTGCGGCCAGCCATGCCAGCGGTATACGGATCCCCCACATAGTTCCCAAGTTGAAAAGTGTGGGTATCAGTGTGCTGCCAACGCCCTGAAACACGCCGCCGGCCACGATGGACGCGCCGAACAGAGGCTCGGCAAAAGCCTCAATGCGCAGAACGCGAGCGCCCAGGGCGATGATGTCCTGGTTCGGCGTCAATATTGCCATCATCTGCGGGGCTAAGATATATAGCAGCCCGCCGGTGATGATCATGACGGCTACGCCTATCAGCACCGTGACCCAGCCCAGCCGGCGGGCCATGTTCCGCCGCCCCGCACCCACGCTCTGTCCCACCAACATAGCTGCAGCGCTCTGAATTCCGTAGGCGGGCATATAGCACAGGCTCTCTGCCGTGATGGCAAAGGAATTGGCGGCAATAGCCACAGTGCCCAGGGGTGCCACAATAGCGGTAGAAATGATCTGCGCCGTGGTCAGTATGACCTTCTCCGATGCCACAGGTGCGGCAATGCAGAGCATTGTACACAGCTGCGGCCGATTAAAGCGCAGATGTTCACCCTTCTGCAAACGAAGCACCGGACTGCGGCGCAGAACAAAATACAACAGATACAGCCCCACCACCAGCTCGGCAAGGCCTGTACCCAGTGCGGCACCTGCCGTGCCCAGCCCTGCACCGGGGAGGGCTAACGAGCCGAGCCGGACAGTGCCGGAAGGGAAAATAAACAGGGTGTTGAACACGATATCCAATGCGCACATGACCACCATGCAGATACCGGGCGTACGCATATTGCCTGTGGCCTGCAGCTGGCCGGCCGCCACATTGTCGAGCTGGAGGGCAGGCAGGAACAGACTATATACCAAAAAGTAGGCGGAGGCATCCTGCCAAATATCCCGATCTGCCCGAAGCATTCCGGGCAGCGGCGCGGACAGTGCCGCTGCCAGCGCTGCCATGGCTACGCTGAACGCCAAGCACAGCACCAGCGCCTGCTTGAGAATGTTGCGTGCCTCGGCCAAACGGCCGCCGCCCACCCGCTGCGCCGTCAGCACATTGAAGCCCATAGCCGCCGCATAAGACAATCCCCCGAAAAGCCAGGTGGTGGAGGCCACCAGCCCCACCGCCGCCGATTGAGTCGCACCCAGACGGCCCACCATAGCTGCATCGATGTATTGCATGATGATAGTGGCGAGCTGAGCCATAATGGCCGGCCAACTGAGCTGCAGCGTCAGGGACATCTGCTGACGGGTAGTCAGCGGTGCACCTGTGCGCAGCTGCGCCAGAGGATCCGTTTTCAAGATCGCACCTCCAAAAGTGTGTTATTTTGATTCTACCATAGAAATGCGCTTCCATCAACTCTGCCTGCAGGCTTTTTCGGGCAGTTCATTCATCGCGCAATTATGGCGGCAACAGGATGTCTCATACTGCCTCGTTTCTGCCATTTCCTGCCCGTGCATGGTCGGGCTCTGCGCTTATGAAATAGCTTTATCCCACCTTGCACCGTCACGGAGCCTGACTCAAGCCATAGCCCAAACGCGGAGAAAAGCAGGCGGACACAGTGGATTGCCCGCCGAGCCGAAAGCACATGCGAAAGCGCCGGAAAATGATGCACTGCAACGTTTTCCGGCACTCATTATATCTTCATACGTGGGAGGCTGCTGGTTCGTGCCCGGGAATCTCAATGGTTCCTGGGCTTTCTTTATTTTTGTAGACCCAAATTTGTTTGCTGCATGTTAGCAGCCTGAATAGGTTATTGTTTTTCGGATTTTTCTTGGTTAGGGAGGGCCCGGCTGCCCTGCAGCAGGGCATTATTGGTACGCGCAATGAGAAATAGGCCCAGTAAAACCATGCCGGAGCCTATGAGACTCATGACATTGACGGGTTCCTTCAGAAAAATGACCCCTAAGAACATCGCGCACACCGTGATCAGACTACCCAGATTGGAAAAAATTGCCATGGGCAACACGGATGCGCTGTAATTTACCAGAATATTGGCAGCCACAGAGCAGAACACGCTGAGAAAAATGGTGGCCATGACAAATTTTCTGCTGTGCAGCGCCGCCGCAAACGACGCGAGATCTCCCCGGACGCCCACCAGCGCCACCACTGCAAACACCACTGCGCACAATCCGATCACGAAATAGGACCGCTCAAAGGCTGTGAACTCCGCAGCCGCCCCCTTGTTGTAGACCCGATAGAACGCAGCGAACAGGCACGCACCCAGCACCAACAGCACGCCGAGAGGCTGCACGGCCCCCATTCTGGAGCCCGCAATGGTCACCAAAACCACACCGGCAATGGGAAGCAGACACAGCAAAACCTGCTTTGCAGTGGGGTATTCCTTCAGGATCAGCGTCCCCAGACCGATGGCAATAATGGGGACAATGGCCAGCATAACACCGGAAAAGGTGCTGTTTGAATAATAAATGCCATAGCTTTCGCAAAAAAAATACAACGGCTCTACAACGGAAAGGAGAATCAGCGGCTTGAGCTTCTTCCCGCGCAGATGGAGCTTTTCCCAGCCGAACAGAATCATGAGATTCAGCAGAAGAAAAGCCAGCGCAAACCGCCAGGCAAGCTGCACCATAGGGGAGGACTCATTCTGGGCAATGCGTGTAAACAGATAGCTGGAGCCCCAAATGACGTTGCCGATCACGCCGGTACAAAGCGCCGCCGCGGCGGCATTTTTCCTGTTCCTGGTTCCCATATCCCATCCTCTTTCCTGCGGTTGATCCCGGTTGAGGCACACACCCGGGCGGCCTTTGGCAAGCCCGCTATATGCGGCTGCTGCGATTATTATACCAGCAAATCAGGTATTTGCAACCGCATTGTTTTTAGTTTTCTTACCATCGATTAATAAGGGCAGACACGATTAAAAAGGGCTTCCGGTTTCCTGCGAAACCGGAAGCCCTTTTCTCCAGGCAGCCCTGCCTTAAAGGATATCAGGCTCCTTCGGCGCCACCGCTGAGTGCCCCAGGGCCTGCTGCGCCGCCAGGGCAGCAGCCACGAATCCCTTGAACAGCGGGTGGGGCTTATTGGGACGGCTCTTGAATTCCGGGTGATACTGCACACCCACATAGAAGGGCCTGTCGGACAGCTCCACCGTTTCCACCAGCCGTCCATCGGGGGACAGGCCCGACAGGGTCAGGCCGGCGGCCGCCAGCGCCTCCCGATATTCGTTGTTGAACTCGTAGCGGTGGCGGTGACGCTCGGAAATCTCTCCCACGCCGTAGCAGCGCTCCATGGTCGTGCCCGGGCGGATGAAGCACGGATAGCTGCCCAGGCGCAGCGTGCCGCCCTTATCCACCGCATCACTTTGGCCGGGCATATAATCGATAACCTTGTGCAGCCCCTCCGGAGCAAACTCGCCGGAGTTGGCATCTGCGATGCCCAGCACATGGCGGGCATATTCGATCACTGCCACCTGCATGCCCAGGCAGATGCCGAAATAGGGGATGTTCTTTTCCCGGGCATACTGGGCTGCCAGGATCATCCCCTCAATGCCGCGGCTGCCGAAGCCGCCGGGCACCAGGATGCCATCCAGACCGGCGAGAGTGGATTCCACCGTTTCTGTCGTGACCAGCTCGGAATCGATCCAGCGGATGCTGACCTTGGCATCCAGGAAAAAGCCCGCGTGGCACAGCGCCTCCGCCACTGACAGATAGGCATCGTGAAGCTGCACATATTTCCCCACAAGGCCAATGATCACGGACTTGCTGCGGTTTTTGATGGCGGAGACCATGGCCCGCCACTCCCGCAGGTCCGGCTCCGGCGCAGGCAGATGCAGCTCCCGACAGACCACGGAGGACAGGCCCCGCTCCTCCAAATACAGCGGCGCCTCATAGAGAATTGGGAGGGTTAGGTTTTCGATGACGCAATCCAGCTTCACATTGCAGAAGCCTGCCACCTTGTGGAAGATGCCGCTGTCCTTAATGGGCTCGTCGCAGCGTAGGACGATAATATTCGGCGTGATGCCCATGCCCTGCAGCTCCTTAACTGAGTGCTGGGTGGGCTTGGACTTGTGCTCGCCGGAGGCCCTGAGATAGGGCACCAGTGTGACATGGATGTACAGGGAATTGTTCCGCCCCACCTCCAGGCCCACCTGCCGGATAGCCTCGATAAAGGGCTGGCTCTCGATATCGCCGATGGTGCCGCCGATCTCGGTGATGACCACATCCGCACTTGTCCGCTCTCCGACCCGATAAATGAAGCGTTTGATCTCATCGGTGATATGGGGAATGGTCTGCACGGTGCTGCCCAGGTACTCTCCTCGCCGCTCCTTGGCGATGACATTGGAGTAGACCTTGCCGGTGGTCAGGTTGGAGTATTTGTTCAGGTCCTCGTCAATGAACCGCTCATAATGTCCCAGATCCAGATCCGTCTCCGCACCGTCCTCTGTGACATAGACCTCGCCGTGCTGATAGGGGCTCATGGTCCCGGGATCCACATTGATATAGGGATCCAGCTTCTGCGCCGCCACCTTCAAGCCCCGCGCCTTCAGCAGCCGACCCAGGGAAGCTGCCGTGATCCCCTTGCCCAGACCGGACACCACGCCGCCGGTCACAAAAATGAACTTTGTCATATGCCATCCTCCCGCAAAATAAAAAGAGACGCCCGCCAGGGGGCAGAAACCCCTTGGCGAACGCCTTTGTTCAACAGCGGATATTATACAGCACGGACTATGCCTTGTCAATTCCGAAAAAGGATTTTTTTCAGATTCGGCACTCCCCGGCTACTTGTAGGTTTTGATAATGTTTTCAGCTGCCTCCCGCTTGGAGATACGCAGGTCCATGGCCTGCTTTTCTATATACCGGTGCGCCTCCGCCTCCGTCATGCGCAGGCACTCGATGAGCAGCCATTTTGCCCGGTTCACCAGGCGGATCTCCTTAATCTTTTCCTCCACGGAGGCCTGCTTTTCCTGCATCCGGCGCATCCGCTCCCTGGTGGCGCACAAAATCCGCAGATTCTGGGCCACCATCTGCCGGCTGGTAGGCTTGGACAGGGCGATGACTCCGTAGCCCACCACCTTAGCGTATACGTCGTTATAATGGTCGTTTTTCACCAGCAGCAGGACGCCGGCGCCGCTGGTGCTGCAGATGTCGATGGCCAGCTGCATGCCGAAATCATCCGGCAGCGGCGTGTTAATGAGCACAATGTCAAACTCCGTGTCGGCCAGTCGCCTGCGGGCCTGACCGACGCTGCCAACCGTGGACACCGGCCAATAATCGGTCATGGGGAGCAGCGGCATGACGCTGTTTGTGAAGCTATCCGATGCGGATACGATCAGCACACTGTATGTTTTCTCCTGGAATACCACACGCTCCCCCTCCCTTCGCCATACAGATCATAAGCGGTTCATCTGCCGCTAAAAGCGCTGAGTACGGAGTTCGGCAGATGCTCCCGGACGAACGCACTGGTGGCGGCCAGGGCAGCGGCCTCCTCCAGGGAGCCCGGGAGTGCCTGCAGGGTTTGCAATATCTCCGCCGGGGCGGTATAGAGGTTGATGTCTGACGCGGGTGGAAGGACCAGGCCCTTTTCAATGCCGTAGAGCCCGGCGTAAATTAACAGGGCATAGGCCAGGTAGGGGTTCGCCGTCACATCTGCCGAGCGAAGCTCCGCCCGGCGCTGCTCCCCAACGGCGGCAGGCACGCGAATCAGCTGGGAGCGATTCTCGTCCGACCAGGTCACATACCGGGGGGCCTTATCGTGACCCAGGCGGCGATAGGATTCCTCACAGGGATTTAAAAACAGTGTGATCTCCGCACATTTTTCCAGGATTCCCGCCATGACGGCAGGCAGAAGATCCCTTCCCCCGTCCCCCTTGGCAGAGATGTTGATGTGCATGCCGCTGCCGTCCCAATCGGGAAGGGGCTTGGGCATAAAGCTGGCGCACAGGCCATTCTGTGCGGCCACCATGCGGACCACCGCCTGAAAGGTGATGGCGTTGTCTGCCGCCGTCAGCGGGTCAGAATACCGAAAATCGATCTCGTTCTGTCCCGGCCCGCTCTCGTGGTGGGAGCTCTCAGGCTGTATCCCCATCTGCTCCAGCATCAGGCATATCTCCCGGCGGATGTGCTCCCCCTTATCGTCGGGAACAATGTCCATATACCCGGCCCGGTCGTGGGGGAGGGTGGTGGCCTGGCCGAGCTCGTCGATCTTGAACAGGTAGAACTCCATCTCCGCGCCAAAGGCAAACTCATACCCCTTGGCGGCGGCCTGGGCCACGGCGGTTTTCAGAATACTCCTGGTGTCCCGCTCGAAGGCGCGCCCATCGGGGTAGAACACATCGCAGAACATCCGCACCACCTTGCCCTGTTCCTGCCGCCAGGGAAGCTGGATCAGCGTGGAGGGGTCCGGCCGCAGCAGCAGGTCAGAGCGGACCTCGCCGCCGAAGCCATCAATGGCGGAGGCATCAATGGCAATGCCGTAGGCAAAGGCCCGCGGAAGCTCGCTGGGCATAATAACAACGTTATGCTGTTTTCCATAGACATTGCAGAAGGCCAGCCGGATAAACTGGACCTCCTCCTGCTGCACGAACTCAATGACCTCCCTGGACGTATACTTCACAAGTTCACCTGCTTTCCTTCAATTTGTGACATAAAGCTGCTTATATGGGTTGCTGCTGTTGGGCGTGATGAGGGTAAAGGGCTGCTGCACAAGCTTATCACAATCGCCGCCGAACAGCTCGCAAAACGTGTGCAGATAGCTCCATATCCCGTCCAGATCCTTATGGGATGCCGGGCGGGCGATGACCTGCTTAGGCAGCAGGATGTTCTTGCAATCGGAGCGCAGGAACAGCTTTCCGCCGTGCATGCCCGTGCAGGGGAAATTGCTGACGATGGGGCGGGCGCTCTCAGTCAGGCCCAAAACCACAATGACGCCGCCGGCCTGGTATTCGCCGAGAAAGCTCCCGGCCTTGCCGCCGATGACCATAACGGGGAGCTTATCACCATAGGCCTTCATATGGATGCCGGCCCGATAACCGGCGTTCCACTGGACATAGAGCTCGCCGCCCCGCATGGCATAGCCCGCCGCATCACCGATGCTGCCGCGGACAACGATCCGCCCGGCGTTCATGGTGTCACCCACAGCATCCTGGGCGTTTCCGCACACCTCAATGCTGGCTCCGTTTAAATAGGCGCCCAGGGCGTTTCCCGGGGTTCCCGACAGGATAAGCTTGCCGCGCTCCAATCCTGCGCCGATGAATCTCTGCCCGGAGCAGCCGGTGACGGCGGCATCTCCGGCGCAATCCCGGATGGCCGCGTTCAGTTGTCGGAAATCCAGCATAGACGCATCTATATTAGTCATTATAACACACCTCCGCGTATTTTGTATATGGTATGTGGAATTTATTCTCCGGCGTGGGCAATACCGAGAATCTCCAGCTCACGATCCGTCATGCCGATGCCCCGAAGCATCAGGCGATTTCCCTTCAGAGCCTCGATGGAGTTGATGCCCATGCCGCCCATCATCTCCTTGATCTCATGCTTCCAGGCGGTCAGCAGGTTCACGAGGCGGGTCTTGCCGGCCTCAATATCCAGCCGCCTCACCAGCTCCGGATTCTGGGTGGCAATGCCCCAGCTGCATCGCCCTGTTTGGCAGGTTCTGCACAGGTGGCAGCCCAGGGCCAGCAGGGCGGCGGTGCCGATATAGCAGGCATCCGCCCCCAGGGCAACGGCCTTGACCACATCGGCGGAGGAGCGGATGCTTCCGCTGACGATCAGCGAAACATGATTCCGGATGCCCTCATCCCGCAGGCGCTGGTCCACAGCGGCCAGGGCCAACTCAATGGGAATGCCCACCGTATCCCGGATACAGGTGGGAGCCGCGCCGGTGCCGCCCCGGAAGCCGTCTATGGCGATAATGTCCGCGCCGCTGCGGGCGATGCCGCTGGCAATGGCGGCAATATTGTGTACCGCTGCCACCTTTACAATAATGGTTTTTTTATAATCGGTGGCCTCCTTCAGGGAGTACACCAGCTGGCGCAGATCCTCAATGGAGTAAATATCATGGTGCGGGGCGGGGGATATGGCGTCCGTCCCCTCCGGCACCATGCGGGTGCGGGAGACATCTCCAACGATTTTCGCCCCGGGCAGATGGCCGCCGATGCCGGGCTTGGCCCCCTGGCCCATCTTGATCTCGATGGCGGCGCCGGCCTCCAGGTATTGCTTGTGTACGCCGAAGCGTCCGGAAGCCACCTGGACGATGGTGTTTTCGCCGTATGCATAAAAATCCTCATGCAAACCGCCCTCGCCGGTGTTATAGCAGATACCCAGCTCCCGGGCCGAACGGGCCAGGCAGGCGTGGGCATTATAGCTGATGGATCCATAGCTCATGGCGGAGAACATCACCGGCATAGACAGCTCGATCTGCGGGGGCAGGTGACAGATCAGCTCCCCGTTTTCATCCCGGCGGATGCCATCGGGCTTTCTGCCTAAAAATACCCGGGTCTCCATGGGCTCCCGCAGGGGGTCTACCGGTGGGTTGGTCACCTGGGAGGCATTGACCAGGATCCTGTCCCAATAAACCGGGTAGCGCTGAGGATTTCCCATGGAGGACAGCAGCACGCCGCCGCTGCTGGCCTGCTTATAGATCTCCTGGATGGTGTCCGGCGACCAGTTGGCATTTTCCCGGAAGGCGCAATCACTTTTCCGGATCTTCAATGCATGGGTGGGGCAAAAGCAAACACAGCGCTGGCAGTCCACACACCGGCTCTCGTCAGCAAGCATACATTTCTTTTCCTTGTCGAAGCGATGTACCCCGTTGGCACACTGCTTTTCGCACAGGCGGCAGCTTATGCACCGGGCCGGGTCGCGGACAACCTCAAATGGCGGATAAATATAGTCGATACCCATTAGAATCTCCCCTCCTTTACGCGGACGATCACGGGTTCTCCCCCGGCAGGCGCATAGATGTTTTCCACATTGGGCTCCATAGCTCGCATGGCTGCCTCCTCGCTGGCGATGAACACCTTGTCATCCTTTTCACCCACCACCATGCTGCGGAGCTTCAGCCGGTCATTGAGGGCCATGAGTCCGCCCTCAAAGCCCAGTACAATGGAGAACGGCCCTGTTATAAGCAGGCTGGAGAATACCTTGCGGAGATACCGCAGCTTCTCCTGCTCCTGAGGCGGCTTCCTGTCAATGGTGCTCCAGAAGGGGGCGGCGATCACCGAGGCTAACTCCTCCAGGGTCAGCTTCTGCTTTCGCAGCAGATAGTCCGCTATATAGGTGATGACCTCTGTATCTGTCTGCAGAGTACATTTATAACCGAACATCTCCATGAAACGGCGGTTGGTGTCGTAGGAGGATATCTCCCCATTGTGAACAATGGAGTAATTCAGCAGGGCAAAGGGGTGGGCGCCGCCCCACCAGCCGGGGGTATTGGTGGGATAGCGGCCATGGGCCGTCCAGCTGTAGGCCTCGTATTCCTCCAGGCGGTAAAAATATCCCACGTCCTCCGGATATCCCACGGCCTTGAATACGCCCATGTTTTTTCCGCAGGAAAACACATACGCACCTTTTATCCGCGTGTTGATGGCCATTACGGCCCGGGTCACGCACTCCTCCTCGTCGATCTGCATGGACGCCAGGGTGCTGCGCAGGGGCGAAACAAAGAATCGCCAGATCAGCGGCTCATTGGTGATGGCCGGAGTGGTACGGATGGGGATGCGCTCTAAGTGCACGATCTCCATGGTCTCCCGTAAAAATGCTTCGCAGCTTTTACGGGCGGCCCGGTCCTCCAGAAACATGTGCAGAGCGAAGAAGTCCTTATACTCCGGGTAGATCCCGTAAGCTGCGAAGCCGCCCCCCAGGCCGTTGGAGCGGTCGTGCATGGGCTTCATGCTCTCTATTATTTTTTCTCCCGACATTCGCTGACCGTCTCTTGAGATGACTGCAGAAATGGCACAGCCCGATGGAATCCGAATCTGACCTTCCAGTTTGCTCATATTACCAACTCCTAAATATAGAAAAACCGACCGCGTTTTGCAGGATAATAATCTATATCCTGCAGAACGCCGTCGTTCAAACGTAGTATATACCTAATTTTTGCATTTTTCAATCCGGCATATTGCAAGAAATTGATTTGTGATTTGTTTGACAATCCGGCGATTTGCGCAAAAATAGAAAAAATACGTTTTTTGTGATTGACATTTGAAATCGCCGGGTGTATATTCGGCCATGTGATGAGACACTGGCGTCTCGGAAGGGGATATTCCCGCCCGGACGCAGTGTCTTCTTTTTTATTTTCACAGAAAGGAATAAACTGCTATGTCGACTGTACCGGAATACTTTGGAAGCTTGGTTTTTGATACCCGGGTGATGAAGGCCCGTCTATCCGCGGATGTATACCGCTCTCTGAAGCACACTATCCAAAAGGGCGCAAAGCTCGACCCGTCCGTGGCCAACGCCGTAGCCGCAGCCATGAAGGACTGGGCAGTCGAGAACGGCGCCACCCATTTCACCCACTGGTTCCAGCCCATGACCGGGATCACGGCGGAGAAGCACGACAGCTTCATCTCCCCCGCCCCGGACGGCGGCGTGATTATGGAATTCTCCGGCAAGGAGCTCATCAAGGGCGAGCCGGATGCCTCCTCCTTCCCCTCCGGCGGCCTGCGCGCCACCTTTGAGGCCCGGGGCTACACCGCCTGGGACCCCACCTCCTATGCGTTTATCAAGGGCAAGACCCTGTGCATCCCCACGGCCTTCTGCTCCTACGGCGGCGAAGCGCTGGATAAGAAGACCCCGCTGCTGCGCTCCATGGAAGCCCTGAACCGTCAGGCCATGCGTATCCTGAAGCTCTTCGGCAACACCGACGTCAAGTGCGTCCGCACCAACGTCGGCCCCGAGCAGGAATATTTCCTTGTGGATAAGGAAATGTACGAGCAGCGCAAGGATCTGATTTTCACCGGCAGAACCCTGTTCGGCGCGAAATCCCCCAAGGGGCAGGAGATGGATGACCATTATTTCGGCGTCATCAAGCCTCGCGTTGCGGCCTACATGGAAGATCTGAACGAAGAGCTGTGGAAGCTGGGCATCCTTGCCAAGACCGAACATAACGAGGTCGCCCCCGCCCAGCATGAGCTGGCGCCCATTTACACCACCACCAACATCGCCACCGACCACAACCAGCTGACCATGGAGATCATGCAGAAGGTCGCGGCAAAGCACGGTCTGGTGTGCCTGCTGCACGAGAAGCCCTTCGCCGGCGTCAACGGCTCCGGCAAGCACGATAACTGGTCCCTGAACACCGACACAGGCAAGAACCTCTTCAAGCCCGGCAAGACTCCCAGCCAGAATGCCCAGTTCCTGCTGTTCCTGGCGGCCTTTGTCAAGGGCGTGGACGAGTATCAGGACTTCCTGCGGGCTACGGTGGCATTTCCCGGCAACGATCACCGTCTGGGCGCTTCCGAAGCACCTCCCGCAGTCCTCTCCATCTTCCTGGGTGACGAACTGGATGCCATCGTGCAGTCCATCATCCGCGGTACGGAGTTCAAGGAGGCCGGCAAACGCACCCTCCAGATCGGCGTGGACGCCATGCCCCCCATTCCCCAGGACAACACGGACCGGAACCGCACCTCTCCCATGGCCTTCACCGGCAATAAGTTTGAGTTCCGGATGCTTGGCTCCAGCCAGTCTATCTCCGGTCCCAACATTGCTTTGAACACCATCATGGCGGAGGAATTGCAGCAGTTTGCCGACCAACTGGAAAAGTCCAAGAATTTCCAGTCGGATCTGGAAAAGCTCATCAAAAAGGTCTTTACCGACCATCAGCGGATCATTTTCAACGGCAACGGATATGATGACGCCTGGATCGCCGAGGCGGAAAAGCGTGGCCTCAGCAACCTGAAATCCGCAGCGGACGCTCTGCCGGTCTACACCGCCAAGAAAAACGTGGACCTCTTCGTCAAGCATGGGATTTACACGAAAGAGGAGATCAACGCCCGTGCGGAGATCCACATCGAGAACTACACCACGGTCCTGACCATCGAGGCCCGGACCATGGCGGATATGCTGCGGCGGCAGATCCTGCCCGCCGTATCCGCGGTGACGGCGGAGCTGTGCGAGCGAGGCTGGAAAAAGGAGCAGATGGGCGTCAGCCATAAGGCAGATGACACCGTGGCCCGTGAAATGGGCCAACTGACGGATAAGCTCTATGCTGCCACGGAAAAAATGGAGCGGGACCTCAGCAAGATCCCGGCAGACGCTAAGAAGGCCATGGCTTACAGCCATGATCACCTAATCCCGGATATGGAAAAGGCCCGTGAACTGGCGGACCGGCTGGAGGAGCTGACCCCCGCCGAGCGGTGGCCCTTCCCGGTATACAGCGACCTGCTGTTCTCTGTGTAACATCAGGATCGACGCAAAAACAGCAAGAAACGACCCCCTGCGGAATGGATGCGTCCATTCCGCAGGGGGTTCT
>OGXX01003314.1_pt1 | contig 13588 bp, 9 predicted proteins | sample 1576301 | NCBI WGS metagenome assembly OGXX01 (sample SAMEA3541469, study PRJEB24748) | human gut metagenome | biome: human gut; feature: human-associated habitat; material: faeces | place: China | collected 2012
TGGCCTGTTCCACCACGCAGATGAGGCGGCTGTCCCGTTCTTCATCCCGGCAGGCGGCGCAGGGTTCCCCTTCCGTGCTGAAGAAGCCGCAGACGGGGCAGGGCGTGACGTGTTCCGCCGCCTGGCCGATGGTGCGGGCAATCGCCTCCGCTTCTCCCATGTGCCCCTGGAGCATCCACAGGGCCATGCGTTCCGCGCCGCGGGTGCCGATGCCCGGAAGCTGTTTCAGGGCGGTTACCAGTTCAAGCACGGGTATGGGATAGTCCAGATTATTCATGAGCGGAAGGAGGTTCGGAATGACGCCGGGCGGGGGGCATTTGGGGCCAGAGGATGGCGAGCGTGCCCGCGCTTCCTGCGGAGAGCAGGCATGGGATGGCATTGAAGAAAAGGCCCCACAGCCCCAGCACCGGGGTAAAGCTGGCCAGAAGAAGGAGGAAAGCGGCCAGAACGGCCGTTTTGCGGAGCGTGCCGCGGATGAGCAGCAAATCGTAAACAAGAGCCAGCGTCAACGCCATGCACAGCAGGAATCCCGTGCCGGGAGAAAGGGCGGGGGCGTCCGGGGGAAGCAGAAACGGGGCGGAGGCCATGGCTTCCTTCAGGTCCCGGGCCCAGATGGGAGTAAGGCCCAGGGAATAGAGCGCCACGAGCAGGATAAGCCCGGCTACGGAGAACAGGGCCCAGCGCATGAGCAGAATGTCCTGGTGCGTTTTGGCGGGCATGGCTTTTAAATGAAAAAAGCGGAAGCGCGATGGCTGCGGTGGCCGCAAACATCAGCGCTTCCGCCGGAAAGGAGAGGCCTGAAAGGGTCAGGCGAATCGTTTCACGATGACGGAGGAGTTATGCCCCCCGAAGCCGAAGGAATTGCTCAGGACGGCGTCCACCCTGGTTTCACGGGCCTTATTGGGCACGCAGTCCAGGTCGCATTCCGGATCCTGGTTGTCCACATTGATGGTGGGCGGGATGATGTTGTCCTGCATGGCCATCAGGCAGGCGGCCAGTTCCACGCCTCCCGCGGCGCCCAGGAGGTGGCCGGTCATGGATTTGGTGGAGCTGATAAGCAGTCCGTTTTTAGCGTGGTCGCCGAAAACGGCCTTGATGGCCTTGATTTCGCAGATGTCGCCCAGCGGAGTGGAGGTGCCGTGCGTGTTGACGTAGTCGATTTCTTCCGGCTTCATTCCCGCGTGTTCCAGAGCCATCTTCATGCAGCGGGCAGCGCCGCGGCCTTCCGGGTCCGGGGCGGTAAGGTGGTAGGCGTCCGCGGAGATGCCGTAGCCGACGAGTTCCCCGTAAATTTTTGCGCCGCGCTTCTGGGCGTGTTCCAGCGTTTCCAGAATGACAACGCCGGCGCCTTCGCCCATGACGAAGCCGTCGCGGTCCACGTCGTACGGGCGGGAGGCCCGCTGGGGCTCGTCATTGCGGGAGCTGAGGGCTTTCATGTTGCTGAACCCGGCCACGCCCGTGGGCAGGATGGTAGCTTCCGCCCCGCCGCAGACCATGACGTCGGCATCCCCGAATTTCATGATGCGCCAGGCTTCCCCGATGTTGTGGTTGGAGGTGGCGCAGGCCGTGACGATGGACATGTTCGGACCGCCGAGGCCGTATTCCATGGAGATGAGACCGGAGGCAATGTTGCTGATCATGTACGGAATCATGAAGGGAGACACGCGGGCAGGCCCCTTGGAAAGAAGCGTGGCATGCTGGCTTTCCAGCGTGCCGAGGCCGCCGATGCCGCTGCCCACCATGACGCCGATGCGGGTTTTGTCCTCCGCTTCCAGATCCAGCCCGGAATCCTTGAGAGCCATTCCGGCAGCGCCCATGGCAAAGTGCGTGAAGCGGTCCACGCGGCGGGCGTCCTTGGGCGTCTTGAAGTACGGGGCGGGATCGAAATCTTTGACTTCACCGGCGATTTTCGTGGAGTAGCCGGTAACATCCATGGATTTGATGGTGTCAATGCCGCTGCGGCCAGCCTTCATGGCTTCCCAGGTGGATGCGAGATCATTGCCCAGGGGGCTGATCACTCCGATGCCGGTGATAACAATTCTGCGGTCGGTCATAATAAGTGTGAGTGGTTGCAAATAATGCTTGAACCAGAATAGGCGACATTGCGGGAAAGTCAAGCTAATCCCCCCTGTTTCCCGGCACGGGGGAAACAGGTTGGGCTGAAAGGCGTATCCTGCTGTCGGCAAGGGTTTTGCGGGTCAAGGATATTTCCTGTTGCCTGCTGAGACTCCGGGGCCGTGAACGGATTTCTGGGTAAATTCCGCTGCGGCGGCCGCGCCCGGCAGCGCGTGGGAGGGCGGCCGGATATTTTTTCTTGCCGCGCCCCTTTAACGGGGGGCATCCGCCGCCATCGGAAGAGGGGCTGCCCGGAATTCCAGGGAAAGGGAATTGACGCAGTAGCGCATATTCTTCGGAGTCAGGCGTTCTCCATTGAAAATGTGTCCCAGATGGCCTCCGCAGCGGGCGCATGTGATTTCCGTGCGCCGCCCGCAGCCCGCATGGACGCTTGTGACGGCGTCCGGCAGGGAATCATCAAAACAGGGCCAGCCGCATCCGGCATCGAATTTGTCTTCCGACCGGAACAGAGGAGCACCGCATTTGCGGCAGGAATAGATGCCCGTTTCAAATAAGCTGACGAATTCCCCGGAAAAGGGCGGTTCCGTTCCCTGGTGTTCAATAATACGTTTTTCCGTTTCCGTGAGGGGGCGGCGCGTGCGGGCAGGGCCGGGATCGGGTACGTCCCGGGAGGCGGGAATCCCTCCATCCACGGCCATGACTCCAGCCACGCCTTCCGCAATCATGCCTATCCATGACGCCCAGTGTCTCCGTTCTTCCTGATTCATATGGCTTATGACCAGGTTGGAGCGGGTTTTGCTCATTCCTGAAACAATATCTTGTGGATATTGCCGTTTTTAAGGGGAGAGTCCTGAAAATATGGCAGTCTGTGGAAGAGTTAATACTCCAGCTCCAGCCAGAGCTGTTCCCAAATGCCCTGCCGCTGTTCTTCCTGGGGATGGGAGACGGACAGCCCCAGAAGGCGGAATGTACGGTCCCCGGAATCCAGTTCTTCCATCAGGGTGCGGGCCAGGGGGAGGATGCCTTCTTTCTCCGTCAGGATTTCCGGAACGGTCGCGCAGCGGGTCTTCTGGACAAAGTCCGGGAACTTAACCTTCAGGGTAAGGGTGTTTCCCCGGAAGCCGGAACGGGCCAGCCGCCCCGCGAGTTCTTCCGCCAGCAGGGGGAGGCGTTGTTCCAGCGCTTCCGCCCTGGTGACGTTTTCCCGGTAGGTTTCTTCACAACCCACGGATTTGCGCATGCGGGAAGGTTCCACAGGGCGGTCGTCCACACCGCGGGCGAAGTTGTAGAAGATGGCTCCTGTCTTGCCGAAATGCCTTACCAGGAAGTCTTTGTCCCGTGCCCGGAGCTGCGCCCCGTTGGTGATGGAAAGGGCGCGCATGCGTTCGGCGGTGGCGTGCCCGACTCCCCAGAAAGCTTCAATGGGAAGTGCCGCGATGAATTTTTCCGCCCGGGATGGATGGATTGTGAACAGCCCATCCGGCTTGCGGTAATCGGAAGCGATTTTTGCCAGGAATTTATTGTAGGAAACGCCGGCGGAGGCCGTCAGGTGAAGTTCCCGGCGGATTTCCTTCTTAATCCTCCTCGCAATGTCGACGGCCAGCGGAATGCCCGGCTTGTTTTCCGTGACGTCCAGAAAGGCTTCATCCAGGGAAAGGGGTTCCACCAGATCTGTGTAACGGTGGAAAATGGCGTGTATCTGCGCGGAGACGGCCTTGTACACATCCATGCGGTTGCGGGTGAAAATCAGATGGGGGCAAAGCTTGAGAGCTTTCATGGAAGGCATGGCGGAACGCACTCCGAAACGGCGCGCCTCATAACTGGCCGCCGCCACCACGCCGCGCATTTCCGGCCTGCCTACGGCGATGGGCTTGCCGCGGTATTCGGGATGGTCCCGCTGTTCTATGGATGCGTAAAAGGCATCCATATCCACATGGATGATTTTTCTCTGGTTCATGGGAGCGCTTCATGATTCCTGATGAGGCGGGAAACATGAGGGAATGGGATGCCCCAGCATAATCCGGCTTATCCTGCAAGTCCAGTTGGAAGGAGAAACTCCGGCAGGGAGGTGAAAGAAAGGCGGATTTTTGGGGAACGGGACGATTTAAGTGAAAAAATCTTCCGGGCATGGTAAATTCCGGGCATGTCCAGCGGAATGAAGGAACGCCTGTGCCGGAGCCTGGAAAAGGTGCTGCATGCGGAAACCCGCGAATTGCCTGCCGTAGCGGGGGGAATCCTCCTGTTTTTCCTGTTGTTCCTGGCCTATTCCATGTTGCGGCCGGTCCGGGAGACGATGGGCATTGCCGGAGGCGTTCAGAATCTGCAGTGGCTTTTTACGGCTACTTTCGCCGCTTCCATAGGGGGCCAGTTTTTATTCGGATGGGTTTCCTCAAAGGTGCGGAGAAAGGCCATTCTTCCGTGGACGTACGGTTTTTTCATTCTTAACTTGGCGGTTTTCGCGGCGCTCGTGCTGGCATGCCCGGGAAATGTCTGGACGGCCCGTTCGTTTTATGTGTGGCTGTCCGTATTTAACCTGCTTACCGTTTCCGTGGCGTGGAGCGTGCTGTCGGACGTCATGAAGCCGGGGCAGATGAAACGCCTGTTTGCCCTGGTTGCCAGCGGAAGCAGTCTTGGGGCCATGACGGGGCCGGCGGTGACGGCCGCCCTTGCCGGAGTGGCCGGCCTTCTGTGGTTGTTCCTTGCCGCCGCTGTTCTTCTGGCGCTGGCGATGCTGGCGGGAATGTACCTGCACCGCTGGTGTGACGGGAATTCCCCGGAAGATGCGGAAACGGGAGTTCGTCTTCCGGCCGATTGCCGGGAACGCCCTCTGGGAGGGAATCCGTTTGCCGGGGCGTCTGCCGTATTCCGGTCTCCCTTCCTGATGGGCATCGGGCTGTTCATCATCCTGCTGGCCGGGACCAATACGTTCCTGTATTTTGAGCTGATGAGCGTTGTAGCGTCTTCCTTTCCTGATCCGGTGCGCCAGACGCAGGTATTCGGAGTGCTGGACGTTGTTGTTCAGGGGTGTACCATGCTGCTTCAGGTATTTCTCGCGGGACGCATTGTTCGGAAATTCGGATTGGCGGCGTTGCTGGCGGCTGTTCCTGTTCTTATTTCCCTGGGTTTTGTATGGATGGCTTTCGCTCCGGTATTTTCCGTCGTGGCCGTGGTGATGGCGGTACGCCGCATCGGGGAATACGGAATGGTGCGTCCCGGCCGTGAAATGCTGAATTCCGTATTGTCCCCGGAAGAAAAATATAAAGCCAAGAGCTTTATTGATACGGTCCTTTACCGTGGCGGCGACGCCGTCAGCGCATGGCTGAAAAGCTCCTTTAACGTGTTGGGGGCCCATTCTCCGTGGGCCATGCTGGCCGGAGCCGCCATTTCCTTTCTTTGGGCGGTCACCGGATTCCTGCTTGCGAACAGGTTCCGGAAAATGGCCGGAGTTCGGGGAAAGGAATAATCCCCGTGACGGGGAATTCTCCGTCTTGTCCGGATACGGCCTGCTGTTGCACGATATTTTTTCAGGTCAAGGATGGCGTGATGCCCTTAATGTGGCGGAAGCGGCAGGGGGTAAAACAGATGTTTTTTTCTTCCGGTGACAGATTATTTCTGGAATATTTTTTATTTGACGGCGGTTTCCGCCGTGACGCCGACATTCGGATTCTCAATCCGAAATCAATACTAAATATTGTGGGAAAACAATTTAAGTATCATCGAGGAGCTGTTTTCAGGATGATTTCTCCTCCAAAAGGAAATCCTTCCGTGCCAGGGATCCTCTATTGTTTTTTAGACAGACTGATTTTCTCGACACCTTGTTGATAGAAACACAATCTTTTCAATATAAATAAATTATGATAAACATCGAAATGATGATTTTATGCTATAGAATATATTTCACATGGAATCTTCCCTTTAAGCTAATTCATGGAGCGGATTGAGAATTCGTTATTGGCTTCACAGCCTCTTTGGGTGAAGCAGGCTAGTCATCGTTTCTTTAGACTAATCAATCATTACTCCTATAATTATTTGTTATATTCCTCTGATAATGAAAAAGACACTCATTACGCTCATTGCTCTGGCGGGAATAGCTCATGCCGATTTTATATGGAACGGCGGTGAGAGCATTACTCAGGAGCTTTGGCAGACAGAATCCAGCTGGACCGTCACCGGTTCAGATTCCTGGCCGTCGGCAGGAACCGGTCCCGGCACGCCCAATTCCAACGCATGGTCTCTTATTTCCGTTTCCGGCGCGAGCGGAAGCATTACCCAGCTGGAAGGCTGGACATTGAAGCTTGCCCTGCAAAACGGTGCGGATTTGACTGTAGGGAACGTAAAAAAATTCCAAGGCGGCTGTTCTATTGATATTGATCAATCATCTACGCTGACCTTCAACAGTTATAACGGCGGCAACGATGGTGGGCGCACGACGTTGAACAACTACGGCACCTTTAACCTGGCTTATACCAAGAACCAGGGCGGGGAAGGATTTTACGCCAATCTGGGAGCCACGGGCATCATGAACCTTACTTCCTCCAACGGTAGTTCATATACCGCCAAGATAGCAAGTCTGACCGCTACGCTGACTCTTGACGGAGGCACCGCCAGTGGATGGACTGAGAGCGGGCATCAAATCCTGACCAGAAACCTGGTTACCCTGGGAAGCAATATGTCTTTTGACAGCACGAACACTTCCCTGGAAATGCTCAGCGGCATTGCAGGCATTGATACCCTTACTGCTGTGGACGATTTGACTAATGCCGAAGTAGGTTCTTATATGGTTACCAAGAATGAGAACGGGTACAGCGTTTCCTATGTGGTTCCCGAACCCGCAGCGGCTTCCCTGAGCCTGCTGGGCCTGGCTGGTCTGGCGATGCGCCGCCGCCGCAAGTAACGGCAAACTTGGATTCCTGTTTCCATTCAGCTCCCTTCCGCGGTTAACGGAAGGGAGTTTTTTATTATTTCCCGGAAAGGCGGCGTATTTCCGGAAGACGTCCGGGCGGAACGGGTGAGAGAAGCCGGTAGAGTGCACACGCATGGGCCTGTTTTTCCCCGGAGGATGCCGAACCCGGATTAGTTCCTGCTGTGGTTCTGCAAACCTGCACAAAAGGGCAGGACGCCTGATGTTGCCAAGAATAACCGCTTCTTTTCAAAAGAAGTGGTAGGCCCGGTAGGAATCGAACCTACATCGTCGGTACCGGAAACCGATGTCCTATCCATTGAACGACGAGCCCATGTTCCCGAGGAACGAGAGAAATAGAATAGAAAAAACGGGCCGGATGCAAGTATTTTTATGCCGGTGACGGGATTGGCATGATGAAAATATGAAACGGGGAAATTCAGGGCAGGGAGGTTTCCGGGTATTCCGGAGAGAAGGAAGGGGTGTCAGGAAATTTTGTGATGGAAAGAAAAGACGGCAGCCAGGACGGCCACCACGGTAACGGCCATGATGGCCGCGAAAAGGGGCCAGAGATCCAGGAAGCCGGCTCCTTCCAGAAAGATGCGCTGGATGAGTTCCAGCCCGTATCTCATGGGGTTGAGCAGCGTGAGGCTCTGAAAGATTTCCGGCATGCTGGAGATGGGCGTGGCGAAGCCGGAGAGCATGACCATGGGCACCAGCAGCAGGAAGGTTCCCACAATGGCCTGCTGGAGGGATTGAGCAAAGGAGGAGATGCACAGCCCGATGGCCGCCGCCGTGACGATGAAGAGCAGAAGGGCGGCGGAGAGCAGCCAGATGGAGCCTTGGAAGGGGATGCGGAACCAGAACATGGCTACCAGCACCACGAAGACGGCCTGCATGATTCCAGTGACGACGGAGGCTGTCCCCTTACCGAGCAGGATTTCCCCCGGGGTGTATGGGGCGACGAGAAGCTGGTCGAAGGTGCCTTCCTCCCGTTCGCGGGCGATGGAGAGCGCGCCGGAGAGGATGGAGTTGATGAGCGCGAGCACGGCGATGAGGCCGGGAACGATGAACCAGCGGGTGATGAGGTTGGGGTTGAACCATGCGCGGGATTCTATTTCCACCGGGGAGGATCCGCCGTTTTGGGAGAGCAGATCCGCCCCGTAGGCGGAGGCGATTTGCTGGCCGTAGCTGAGGGCGATGGCCGCCGTGTTCGTGTTGCGCCCGTCCGCAATGAGCTGGAGGGAGGCGGGCCTCCCCGTCTGAATGTTGCGGGAGAAGTCCGGGGGGATGGTGAGCCCCACGACGATTTCCCGGTTGTCGATCATGCGGTCAATATCCTTTTCCGTGGCCGCCGTGGCCTGCCTCTGGAAGATGCCCGTGCCTTCCAGGTCCGCGATGTACTGAGAGGCCGCTTCTCCGCCGTCCTTGTCCAGCACGGCGTACGGCACGCGGGTGACGTTCATGGTGGCGGCATAGCCGAAGATGGCTATCTGGATGATGGGCGGGATGATGAGGGCCAGCCGGCTTTTTTTGTCCCTGAGCACGGCCAGCAGTTCTTTTCTGACGAGGGAGGCTATTCTGACGAGAAAGTCCATGGCGTTATTCGAGGGATTTGGGGGCTTTCAGCCGGGCGATGCCCATGAGCGCCACGGCAAAGACGCCCAGCGTGATGCAGCAGGGGATGATGACGGAGGGGATATCCCCGGCCAGGAAGAGGGTCTGGAGCAGGGTGACGTAATAGCGGGCCGGGATGATGCAGGTGATGGCCCGGACGGCGGGGGGCATGTTGAGGATGTCATACAGGAAGCCGGAGAGCATGAGCGCCGGCATGAAGGTGCCCATGATGGCGAACTGGCAGGCCAGGAACTGGTTTTTGGCGGCGGTGGAGATGACCAGCCCCAGCCCAAGAGCCACAATCAGGAACAAGGCGGAGACCGCCAGCAGCAGCGTGAGGGAGCCGCGGATGGGGATGCCGAAGACGAAGGCGGCGAAAATCATGGAGATGGCCAGGCTGACCATGCCCAGCAGGAAGTTGGTGGCGGCCTTGGCCGCCAGGATTTCTCCGCTGCCCACGGGCGTGACGAAGAGGCTTTCCAGCGTGCCGCGTTCATATTCCCGCGCCATGACCAGGGAGGTGAGGAGCGCCCCGATCATGGTCATGATGGTGACGATGACGCCGGGAACCAGGTAGTAGTGGCTGTCGTTGGCTTCATTGAAGCGGGTGCGCGTCTGCACGTCCAGCACGGGGGCTGTCCGCCCGCCCAGGGAAGACGCCCAGGAGCCGACGACGGCCTGAAGGTAGTTGCGGATGAGGGTGGCCTGGTTGGCGTTGACTCCGTTGACGACAATCTGGACTTTCGTGGTTCCATTGTGGAGCGTGTCCGGCGCGTTGCTTTGCAGGGCGATGAAGGCGTCCGCTTCATGGGTGCGCAGTTTTTCTTCAGCCTCCCGGGTAGAGAAGACGCGCGTGGTCTGGAAATATCTGGAAAGGGTAAGCCTTGTTTCCAGGTCCGTGGACTGGCTGGAGGCGGGGACGGCCAGGTACGCGATGCGCACGTTTTTGATGTCCATGCTCATGCCGTAGCCGAAGAGGAGCAGGAGCACGGCCGGAAGGATGACCGCAATGCCCACATTGCCGGGGTCCCGGACCACCTGGTGGAGTTCCTTGACGATGAGGGCTCCTATTCTTTTGAGGGAGGCGGTCATGTTTCTCCTCCTTTTTTCATGTGTTCTTCCGTGATGGCCAGGAAGGCGTCTTCCAGAGAAGCGGGGGCTCCGTCTTCACGCGGGGGAGCGTGTTTGCGGATATCGTCCGGGGAACCTTCCGCCAGCGTGGTTCCATCCATCATGATGAGCATGTTGTCGCAGAATTCCGCTTCTCCCAGGAAGTGCGTCGTGATGATGATGGTGACGCCTTTTTCCGCCAGGGCGTTGATGCGCAGCCAGAAGTCGCGCCGGGCCAGGGGGTCCGCTCCGGAAGTGGGTTCGTCCAGAAAAAGGATGTCCGGGGAGTGGAGCAGGGCGCACGCCATGCTGAGGCGTTGCTTGTAGCCGCCGGGCAGGTGCGCGGCGGGGGCGTTCATGTACGGAGTCAGGTGGAATTCTTCTTCCATGGAGCGGATGGCTTCCTGCCGCTCCTTTCCGGACATGCCGTAGGCTCCGGCGAAGAATTCCAGGTTTTGACGCGTGGTCAGCATGCCGTACATGGAAAATTTCTGGGCCACGTATCCAACTTTCCTGCGCGCTCTGGCGGCGGCGGTCCGCAGATCCGCCCCGGCCACATTGAGCGTGCCGCCGCTGGCGGGCAGCAGCCCGCAGAGCATGCGGAAAGTGGTGCTTTTCCCCGCTCCGTTGGGGCCCAGAAGGCCGAAGACCTGCCCTTTGCGGACGGAGAAGCTGACGTGGTTGACGGCAATGAAACTGCCGAATTTCCTGACGAGGTCCGTTACCCGGATGACGGTGCCGCCGTTTTCCGTCCGCTCCGGTTCCGGCGTTCCGGCAGGGGCGGGGATGTCCTGCGGGGCGAGGTCCACTTGGTCGGCAAGCAGGGTCATGAAGCCGTCAGAGAAGTCCGGCTGCGCGGGGGCGGGGTGGTATTCCTCCAGCTTTTTCCGTGCGGGGTGGCCGTGGGGAACGATGATGCGGACGGTGTTCCCCTGCGGGGTGGCGTTGATGATGCCGGGCACGGCGGCCAGCCTGCTCTGGAATTGGCGCGCATGCAGCCCCTCCGGCGTGCGCACCGTCACGCACATGCCTTCCGCCCGGGCGATGACGTCGGCGGGAGGGGCGTCCATAAGCAGGCGCCCTTCATACATGATGAGGGTTCTGTTGCAGTAGGCCGATTCGTCCATGTAGGAGGTGCTGACCAGCACCCCCACGCCTTCCTCTCCGGAGAATTGTTTCAGGATGCTCCACAGTTCCCGCCGGGAGAGCGGGTCCACGCCCACGGTGGGTTCATCCAGCAGGATGAGGGGCGGGGAGGAGACCAGGGAACAGCACAGGCCCAGCTTCTGCTTCATGCCGCCGGAGAGCTTTCCCGCAAGCCGCGTGGTGAAGCGTTCCAGGCTGGTCATGGCGAGCAGGCTGCGGAAGCGCTTTTCCCTGTCCTGGCCGTAAACGCCGTGCATGCGGGCGTAAAGCTCCATGTTTTCCCGGACGGTAAGGTCTTCATAAAGCCCGAATTTCTGCGGCATGTAGCCTATGGAGGCCTGGATGGACCGGCTTTTTTTCACGGAGTCCAGATTCAGGACGGAGATAGACCCGCCATGCGGTTTCATCAATCCCGTGATGAGGCGGATCAGGGTGGTTTTTCCCGCTCCGTCCGGCCCCAGCAGCCCTACGATTTCCCCGGCGGACAGGCGGAAGGAGACGTCGTCCACCGCCGCAAAGGGGACTCCGGCGGAGTCCGGAAATATTTTCCGGACGTTCCGGCAGTCAATCAGGGGCTGGGATTCTGTGGTCATGGCCTGGGCTGTTCCGGGGTCTGTGTTCCGGCGTTCTGGTCCAGGGGGATGGTGACGGTGGCGGGGGCTCCCAGGCGCAGCCGGTTGTCCGGATCGTCCACAATGATGCGCACTTCATAGACCAGTGCCGTTCTGAGATCTGGCGTTTCCACGTTTTTAGGGGTGAATTCCGCTACGGAGGAGATAAACCCCACCGTCCCTTTGAAGCCGGTGTCCGGGAAGCTGTCATTGCGCACGGTGGCGGAAAAGCCGGGCTTTACTTTGCCGAGCTGGGATTCCGTGAGGTAGGCCCGCACCCATTTGGTATGGTTCAGGGAGATGTTGTAAACGGGTTTCTGCGGGGAGGCCATGTCCCCCTTTTCCAGAATGCGGTTGCGCACCACGCCGTTGCCGGGGGCATAGAGCACGGCGTCTTTCAGGTTCTGCTCCCTGATGGTCAGGCTGGCTTTGGCCTGGTTGTACTGGGCCAGCGCCTGGGCTACGTCTTCCTCACGGGAACCGGCCAGCAGCAGTTCCAGCTGTTTTCTGGCTACGTCCAGATTGGCGGCGGCCACTTGCCGGGAGGCGACGGCGTCGTCCGCCTCCTGGCGGGAGATGGATTTTGTTTCAGCCAGCGCCTCCAGCCTTTTGCTGCGCATTCCGGCGTTGTTCAGCGTAGCTTCCGCGGCCTGAACGTTTGCCCTCGCCTGGGCTATTTCTTCCGCGCGCGGGCCGTTTTTAACGCGCAGGTAGTTTTGGCGGGCGGCTTCCGCTATCTGCCGGGCTTCGTCCGCGGCCTGCCGGAGCCGCACCGTTTCCAGCGTGGCGAGCTTCTGGCCGGGAACAACCGTGTCCCCTTCGTCCACCAGCACGGAGTCAATACGTTCGGAGATGAGGAAAGCCAGATCCACCTGGCGCAGGTCCACATTGCCGTAAAGAACGGCTTTGTCCTCGGGCCCGGACGGAGTTTTCCGGTAGATGAGCCAGGCGGCCGTTCCTGCCGCCGCAAGGAGAACCAGGAGGATAACCAGCTTTTTCATAGTTTTATTTATACGTGTGTATAATTTATTGCAAGTAAAAATGGAGCCCGCATGACGGAGAAGGAATTAGCGATTTACTAACGGAGGGAGAACAGGCATAATCCGGCGTCTTTTACTTTTCCCATTATCTGTTATGATGACCGCCACCGAGATACGCCAAAGCTTTCTGGACTTTTTCCGCGAAAAACAGCACACGGTCGTGCCTTCCGCTTCTTTGATGCCCCAGAGCCCCGGTTTGTTGTTTACAAATGCCGGCATGAATCAGTTTGTCCCGTATTTCCTGGGCGTATGGACTCCCCCGTGGACGCCCGCCCGCGCTACGGATACCCAGAAGTGCATCCGCGCAGGCGGCAAGCACAATGACCTGGAGGATGTGGGGTATGACTCCTACCACCACACGTTTTTTGAAATGCTGGGGAACTGGTCCTTCGGGGATTATTTCAAGAAGGAAGCTATCCGCTGGGCCTGGGAGCTGGTCGTGGAGCGGTGGGGATTTCCGGCGGAACGCCTGTACGCCACCGTGTACGCGCCGGACAAGAGCAAGGGCGACCCCGGAGAGTTTGACCGGGAAGCCTGGGATTTCTGGGCTGAGCTGTTCCGTTCCCGAGGGCTGGACCCGGACGTGCATATCGTGCACGGGAATGTGAAGGATAATTTCTGGATGATGGGGGAAACCGGCCCCTGCGGCCCCTGTTCCGAGCTGCACGTGGACCTGACCCCGGAGGGGAATACGAAGGGAAGCCTGGTAAACAAGGATTCCGACCAGTGCATAGAGATATGGAACCTGGTGTTTATCCAATACAATGCGGAGAGCGACGGCTCCATGCGCAATCTTCCGGCATGTCATGTGGATACCGGGATGGGGTTTGAGCGCGCGTGCTCCATCATGCAGTGCACGAACGGATTCAAGGATTTTTCCCGCAAACCGTCCAATTACGCCACGGATGTATTCCGCCCCCTGTTTGACCGCCTGGAAGTTTTGAGCGGACGGAAGTACGCGGACGTGTATCCGGCGCCCGGTTCCAAAAGGGTGGATGCGGAGGACGGGACCCTTCAGGAGGCGATTGCCTTCCGCGTGATTGCCGATCATCTGCGCACGCTCAGTTTTTCCATTGCGGACGGCATTC
>OGXX01003327.1_pt1 | contig 13558 bp, 14 predicted proteins | sample 1576301 | NCBI WGS metagenome assembly OGXX01 (sample SAMEA3541469, study PRJEB24748) | human gut metagenome | biome: human gut; feature: human-associated habitat; material: faeces | place: China | collected 2012
AATCAGTTCGGGCCACTCAATGAAGCAGAGAGCACCCGAATAGAAGTAATCTTCGTAGCCCATGTCGTAGACTTCGTCGATTTTTTGAATGCGATAAAAGTCGAAGTGGTAAATCAGTTCGCCCGTGTCGTCCGAGCGGTATTCGTTGACAATGCTGAACGTGGGCGAGTTAACCACATCGCTTACTCCCAGTTCCTCGCAAACGGCTTTGATAAAAGTGGTTTTTCCGGCACCCATCTTTCCGTAAAAGGCAAAGACGGTATTGTCTCCCATTGCAGCGATGAATTCTTTCGCTGCTTCGCGGATATGGTCGAGTGAATTGATTTTTATTTCCATAATTTATACTGTTTAATTGATGTTTCTGCAAAATTAATCAAAAATCAGACATTTACTGTGCTTTCTTTTTCTTTGCAAGCAGGAAAAGTTTGGAAAGAGCGTAAATGATGATTGAGATAAAAATGATGGCTGCTCCGGAGGGAATCTGGTAGCTGTATGAGAACAGCAGTCCCCCGATGCAGCTGATGTAGCCGATGCCGATGGACAGGAAGATGGGCGCCGTCTGGGGGGCAACATCCAGAATATCACCGATAATGGTGTCTTTCGTGATCTCGATCATGTGAATAACCTCCGTATGATAGTTGTAGGTATAGTATACCCCAAGATGCCGCGGGTTTCAACAGGGTTTTGGAAGAAAAAGAAAGGATACGCACCTTTCGGCGCGTATCCTTTTCATATCATGATCGATAGTGTGCAGAATGACTTAGCCGTTCTCGCGCATCTCAGCGAAGCAGGCGCTGCAGTAAACGGGACGATCGCTCTTGGGCTCGAAGGGCACCTTGGCCTCGCCGCCGCACTTGGCGCAGACAGCGGTGAAGTACTCACGGGGACCGCGGGCAGCGTTCTTGCGAGCGTCGCGGCAGGCCTTGCAGCGCTGGGGCTCGTTCTGGAAACCGCGCTCTGCGTAGAACTCCTGCTCACCAGCGGTGAACACGAACTCATTGCCACACTCTTTGCACACTAAAGTCTTGTCTTCGTACATGATTTTACCCTCTCTTTGAGAAAAAATATATTGCGCTCAGCCGTTGCTGATATCGCCGGATAAAAGTTGCCGCGCAATTTTGCGGCGTATGCGCTGCACAGCGTTGTCCACCGACTTGGGGGACTTGCCAACAGTCTCTGCGATCTCACGGCAAGTGAGACCTTCCAAATAAAACCCTAAAATCTTTACCTCGAATTCGGACAACAGCTTGCGGGCGTTTTCCAACAGACTGGCAGCTTTTTCTCTGTCGATCAGGAGCATCTCCGGATCGGCATTGGCAAAAGAGAGATTCGCGTCAAAGAATGAGGGGTCAAGGGGAATTGCGTGGTTCAATGGTGCGTGTTTTCCGGAGGTCGCCGCCTTCAAAACCGAGTAGAGCCGGCGGCGGATGCAGGTCTCGGCAAAGGTATAGAATGAGGCGCCGTGACCGGGCTCATACTCGCGCATGGCCTTGATGAGGCCAAACATACCCTCCTGCAGCAGATCCTCACTGTCGCCGCCTGCCAGAAAGTAGGGACGGGCGCAGCTGCGCACCAAACGATGGTACCGTGCCGCCAGCACCTCCTCCGCCAGACGGTTTCCCGCCCGGACAGAGGCGCACAACTCCTCGTCACTCTCCGCCATCAAATGGTCATAATCTGCCCGTGTAACATTTACCATAATGCATTATACCTTTTTACAAAAGAATTTGTCAAGCAATCGTGGAAAATTTGTCAAAAATAACTCAAATTCGGCAACGGAAAAAACGTTGTGCCGCGCCAGAATTGTGCGTTTTAACGGTTTATGGCTTAAAGCTCCAGCTGCACCTGCTCTGAGCCCGCTATATGCAGGTGTTCATAGGCTCGCTGCGTGACGCAGCGGCCGCGGGGCGTCCGCGTCAAAAAGCCGATCTGCATCAGATATGGCTCGTATACATCCTCCAGCGTGACCGACTCCTCCCCGATGGTGGCTGCCAGCGTATCAAGACCCACCGGTCCGCCGCCGTAGTTTTCGATGATGGCGCGGAGCATACGCCGATCCACCTGATCCAGCCCCAGATGATCCACCTCCAGCGCCAGCAGCGCCCGATCGGCCACCTGACGGGTGATCACGCCGTCGGCCACCACCTGTGCAAAGTCCCGGACGCGGCGGAGCATCCGGTTGGCGATACGGGGCGTACCGCGGGAGCGGCGGGCGATCTCCATGGCGCCCTCCGGCTCGATCTCTACGTTGAGGATACCGGCGCTGCGCTTCACGATGGTCGCCAGCTCCTCCGGTGTGTACAGCTCCAGCCGCAGGGTGACGCCGAAGCGATCCCGCAGCGGGGCAGACAACGAGCCGGCGCGGGTGGTGGCGCCGATCAGCGTAAAGCGCGGCAGATCCAGACGGATGGAGTTGGCGGAGGGCCCCTTGCCAATAATGATGTCGATGGCGTAGTCCTCCATGGCGGGGTACAAAATCTCCTCCACCGACCGGTTCAGACGGTGGATCTCGTCCACGAACAGGATATCGTTTTCGTTGAGGTTGGTCAGCAGCGCCGCCAGATCGCCGGGCTTTTCAATGGCGGGGCCGGAGGTGATGCGGATATTGACGCCCATCTCCTGGGCGATGATGCCCGCCAGCGTGGTCTTGCCCAGACCCGGAGGGCCGTGAAGCAGCACATGATCCAGCGATTCCGTGCGGCGGCGGGCGGCCTCAATGAAGATGGAGAGGTTCTGCTTGGCCTTCTCCTGTCCGATGTACTCCGCCAGCGTCCGGGGACGGAGGGACGTCTCGCCGGCGTCCTCGTTCAGAAACGTCTTGGCGACGAGCGGCTCCTCATAGATATCCGTGCCAAAGTCGATGCTCATGCGATCCCCTCCCCTACTTTACCATTTTCTTCAGCGACTGGCGGATGATCTCCTCCAGCGGCAGTGCCTCCATGTCGATACCCTTCAGGGCGGCGCTGATCTCCTGACTGCCGTACCCCAGCACCGCCAGCGCGGCGGCGGCCTCGCCGGCCTTATTGCTCTGGACGGGCAGCACCGCCGCTGCGCCGCTGCCGGCGTCGAAGCTGCCCTGCTCCTTTGCCAGCTTGTCCTTCAGTTCCAGAATGATGCGCTGGGCGATCTTCTTGCCCACGCCCTGCGCGGCGGTCAGCGCTTTCTCGTCGCCCATCACCACCGCCATGGCCAGCTGCTGCGGCGTGGTGGCGGACAGGATGGACAGCGCCGCCTTGGGGCCGACGCCGGACACGCCGATGAGCATCCTGAAGCTGCGCAGCTCGCTCTGGCTGGCGAAGCCGAACAGCTCCATGGCGTCCTCTCGAACATTCAGATAGGTGTAGAGCTTGGCGCGCTCTCCTTTCTTCAGCTGGGAGAGGGTATAGTTGGTGGTGGCGCAGGCATAGCCCACGCCGCCGCAGTCGATCACGGCCAGTCCGGCTTCAAGCTCCGTTACGGTGCCGTTGACATAGTAGAACATATCAGACTGTCTCCTTCACGTTGGGGTCCTTGCGCCGCAGCAGGCTGGTGGCGCTGCGGGCGTGGCAGATGGCGATGGCCAGCGCGTCGGCGGCGTCATCGGGCCGCGGCACGGCGTTCAGATGCAAAAGCCGGCGCGTCATGTCCATGACCTGCTTTTTCTCCGCCAGACCGTAGCCCACCACCGCCTGCTTTACCTGCATGGGGGTGTACTCGTAGATGGGTACGCCCAGCTTCTCCGCCGTGCAGAGGATGACGCCGCGCCCATGGGCCACGGCGATGCCGGTGGTGATATTCTTGCTGAAAAAAAGCTCCTCGATGGCGATCTCGTCCGGCTTGAACTGCTGAATGAGTTGGGTGAGATCCTGCTCGATCTGCACCAGCCGGGTAGCCAGCGGCAAGCCTGCCGATGTGTTGACTGCGCCGTATTGCAGCATCCGCACGGCACCGCGCTCCGACTCGATCAACCCGAAGCCAACGATCGCTACGCCGGGGTCGATACCCAATATGCGCATGACGTTCCTCCGCCTATTAAACATTAGTTCTATTATAGCAAAGCCGCTGTGAAATAGCAACAAAAACCGCCCGGCGAAAACCGGGCGGCGCAGCGGCATATCGGCGAAGGATGCCGCAGAAGGGCTCAGGCGCGGGGATGCGCCTTGTTGTAGACATCCTTCAGCTGTTTTTTGATGACGTGGGTATAGATCTGGGTGGAGGAGATATCGGCGTGCCCCAGCATCTCCTGAATGGAGCGGAGATCCGCGCCGTTTTCCAACAGATGCACCGCAAAGGAGTGGCGCAGCGTATGGGGCGTGATGTCCTTGTCGATCTCTGCCTTCTCCTGATAGTACTTGATGATCTTCCAGAACCCCTGACGGCTCATGCGCTCGCCGTTCATGTTGACAAACAGCGCCTGTTCCTCCTCGTCGGCCACGATGCGGGGACGGATATCCTTCACATAGTCCTCCAGCGCCTTCACCGCGGCAGGGTACAGCGGCACGATGCGCTCCTTGCCCTTGCTCTGGCAGCGGACAAAGCCGGCGGACAGGTTCACGTCGTTGACGTTCAGGCCGATCAGCTCCGACACGCGGATGCCGGTAGCGTACAGCAGCTCCAGCATGGCATGGTCGCGGAAGCCCTTCTCATCCACGCACTTGGGCTGCTCCAGAAAAAGCTCTACCTCCCGGTTGGTCAGGATCTCCGGGTACTTGCGCTCCACCTTCATGGCTACCACCGCCTTGGCCGGGTTGGTCTTGACCGCGCCGATCTGTACCATGTAGTTGTAGAACGACTTGATGGACGCGGTGGAGCGCGTCACGGTGGCGGGGGACTTCCCACTGTGGTTCATGTGGAGCAGATACTCGTTGATGGTATCCTTCTTCACCTTCCGCAGATCGGCGGCATTGTTGGTGATGAGCCAGCTCTGAAACTGGGTCAGGTCGCGTATGTAGGAGCTGAGGGTGTTGGCGGACGCCTGCTTTTCCTCGGCCAGATATTCGCGGTACGCCGCGATATAGTCCGTCATATTCCCTCACTCCTTTCTTCCTAAGACATCCGCGCCAAAATAAGCGCGAAAAATTTCGGTACAATGGCGCACTCCACCACCGTACCGGCCAGAAGCACAAACACACAAAACAACAGCATCCGCCAGTTGATCGCGGCCTTGGCCGCCTGTCCTCGCTCCAGCGACCGGCAGGCGCGGGAAAAGCCGGCTCCCGACAGATACAGCATACACGGCAGTACGAACAGACACCGCAGCCCCAGTGCCGCCAACGCCAGCAGGACGCCCTCACGTCCCAAGGACGCGGCAAAGCAGCAGACCGAGAAGGACAGGAAGAAGCCCTGCACCCCGCACAGCAGTGGGATCAGCACCACACCGGCGCCGCTGAGTCCGCACAAAAGCGCCAGCAGCGGGTAACGCAGATAGGCTGCCGCCGCGGAGAGGACAGACGCTGGCTGCTGTACGCGATCCTCTGCCAGCCGTGCATATCCCTGCACATAGGTGCCCAACTGGGTAAGCGCCTCCGCGCCGACCCGTCGTTGGATCGGATACGCCAGCAGCATCCCCAGAGTAAAGCATCCACATAAAATGAAAAGGCCTCTGTCCGGCGGTGCGGACAGGCGCGTCTGTCTATTATACGGCTTCATCGGCTCACCTCGTCCAATTTTATGAGCTAAGCCGTGCAAATAGACCGCGTACGTTCGTACTGAATACTATATGGCAAATCCGACAAATCTGCAAGCGGTTTCGCGCAAAAACACGTTTTTTGTAAATTATGTCAAAATGTTATGTAAACACTATTATGTCAACCGCGTAAACGCAGACGTTTTCGCCGCCATAAAGTTGCCGAAAACTCCGAGATGTGGCAGAAGTGCGGAAAAATGCGCACAACATATTGACTTTTGCTTTCCCGTCCGGCGCGGCGAACCAGCCGTCATTTCCCGTCAAGGAAATCCGGGCGAAAAATACAAATTCGTTATTTTAACCATGGTCTATTTTATGTCACCGCCGCCTTTTCCCGGTGGCAGGCTGTCCCTTCTCTCCCTTACGGTGCTTTGCCGCCTGACGCTTTCCTCTCTTTTTGCCCAGCAGTCCGGCCAGCAGCGCCCCGCCGAATACCGACGCTGTCACGGCAGGACCGTGGATGGAAAACCGCGGCGTACCGCCCAGCGCAATAAGCCATAGCGCCGCGTACAGGCACACCGCCACAGCCGCCGCCTGCGGTAAGGGGCCGCCCTCCCCCTTTCTGACGGCACGGCGGCTGCCGGCAAATACCGCCGCGGCGCAGGCGGCACAGACCATAGACGGTGCGGCGCTCTCCGGCAGCAGCCCTCTTTGCAGCATCAGCGACGATACCGCCAGCAACGCCAGTAATGTGAGTATCGCCAGCAGCAGTCCCTGCCACATCGCTGCACCCAGCAGCTTCTTGACTGACATAAAAAAACCTCCCCCAAATGCTTTTTCACAGCATATTCGGGGGAGGTATTTTTCTATGCAGAGAACTTACTGGGCGTCCGTCTTGTCGGGCTCGGACTTGGTCTCGGTCTCGGCGGGCTTCTCTTCGACCTTCTCGACCTTCTCCTCAACAGCCTTCTTGTCCTTCTTGGCGGGACGCTGCTGGGCGGCGGCCTGCTGATCCAGCGTGCCGACCTGACCGATGGCGGACTTCAGGAACTCCACGCGGACGCGATCCTCGCTGGTCTCGATGACCACAGTGCGATCGGTGATGGCGACAACGCGGCCATACACGCCGCCGATGGTGGTCAGCCAGTCGCCCTTCTTCAGAGCGCTGCGCATCTCCTCGGCCTGCTTCTTCCGCTTGTTCTCGGGGCGGATCATCAGGAAGTAGAAGATGGCGATCATCAGAACGATCATCATGATCGTGGAACCCATGCCGGCGCCGGAGGCGGTACCGGAGGCAGTTGCTGCGTATGCGATGTCAAACATGGAAACGTTACTCCTTTTTTACAAACTTCTATTATTATACTCAACCCTACACGCTTTGGCAAGAGGTTTTATACACGTTCCGCCAGTTTTTTGCTGTATGCCTCCCGGAAGGCGTCAAAGCTGCCGTTGTCGAGGCTTTCTCGGATGCGCTGGGTCAGCTTGTTATAAAAATACAGGTTATGCATCACCGCCAGACGCATGGCCAGCATCTCCTCCGCCGTGAACAGGTGCCGCAGGTAGGCGCGGCTGAAATTCCGGCACACCGGGCAGTCGCACGCCGGATCAATGGGGCTCTCATCCAGCTTGTACTTGGCGTTCTTGATGTTCAGCGTGCCGCTCCATGTGAACAGCTTGCCGTGCCGGGCGTTGCGGGCGGGCATCACGCAGTCGAAGAAGTCCACACCCCGGGCCACACCCTCGATGATATTGCTGGGCGTTCCCACGCCCATGAGGTAGCGGGGCTTGTCCGCCGGCATATACGGCTCCACCGCATCGATGATCTCGTACATCACCTCTGTCGGCTCGCCCACCGCCAGACCGCCGATGGCAAAGCCGTCGCAGTCGATCTTGGCGATCTGCTGCATATGCCAGATACGCAGGTCGGCGTAGGTCGCGCCCTGATTGATGCCGAACAGCATCTGCTGCGGGTTGATGGTATCGGGCAGCGCGTTGAGCCGGTCATGCTCCGCCTTGCACCGCTCCAGCCAGCGCAGCGTCCGCTCGCAGCTGGCCTTGGCGTAGTCGTAGGCGGCGGGGTTCTCCACGCACTCGTCAAACGCCATGGCGATATCGGAGCCCAGATTGGACTGGATGCGCATACTCTCCTCCGGCCCCATGAAGATACGGTGGCCGTCCAGATGGCTGGCGAAGGTGACGCCCTCCTCGCTGATCTTCCGAAGGCCCGCCAGCGAGAACACTTGAAAGCCGCCGGAATCCGTGAGGATGGGGCCATCCCAGCGCATGAACTTGTGCAGGCCGCCCAGCTGGCGCACCACATCGTCGCCGGGCCGCAGGTGCAGGTGGTAGGTGTTGGACAGCTCGATCTGCGTCCCGAGCTCCTCTTTCAGATCCAGTGCGCTGACGCCGCCCTTGATGGCCGCCTGCGTGCCTACGTTCATGAAAACCGGCGTCTGTACCTCGCCGCCGTGGGCGCAGGTGAACACGCCCCGCCGGGCCTTGCCCTGCTTCTTGATCACTTTGAACATTTATGCTTCCTCCATATCGTCCAGCGCCTTCTCCGCCATGCGGTGGGAGCCAAGCAGCCAGACCAGATCCCCGCGCTGTATCACAAAATTTACATCCGGCCCGATGATAGGCAGCAGATTCCGCTGCAAGCCAAGGATCATGCAGTCGTAATTCTCCCGCAGGCCGCTGTCCCGGATGGTGCTGCCCGCCAGATGGTCGTTCTTCGCCACATCCAGCGTATAGGTATACAGCGCCTTCTCCCCGGCGATATAGGTGTGCAGCGTGGGGATATCCTCCGCCGCGTCAGCGCCGATGGACAGCCGCAGTGACACCAGATTCTCCTTTTCGCCGATGACCGCCAGCCGGTCGCCCTCGCTCAGCACCATGTCGCCGGAGGGGATGTCAAACTCCTTCTTTCCCCGGACGATCTTGATGATATTCGCGCCGTAGCGCCGTCCCCAGCCCAAGGCGCGCAGATCCTTCCCCGCTTCCTCCGGCGGACAGATCAGCTCCGTCACATACATCTTCTCGTCCAGCCATGTGGCGTCATTGCTGTCGCCATACTGCTGCAAAAGGCGCTCATTGAAGTTGGTGAGGAACCGAGTCTCCACCAGCAGATACGCCGAGGCAAACCAGCCGAAGTGTCCGGCCACCAGCACCGCCGCCGCCAGCAGCGGCAATATCCACAGGCTATGGATGCCCAGCACCGAACGGATGGGCAGGAACACAATAAACACAATGAGCAGCACACGGATGACGCTCAGCGCGATCAGCGGCAGGCGGAAGCTGCGCTTCTTGGCCCACAGCACCGTGTACTGGGGCGAATGGGCGTCGAGCATAGGCCGGACGAACATGGCGATGCACAGGTATACGGCACACAGCGTCACCGCCTTGCTGACCCACGCCGCCGCAGAGAGCGTCTTCTCCAGCAGCGGCAGCAGCAGCATATCGCCCAGACTGACGATGCCCAGCATCAGCACGCCGTAGAACACCGTTCGCTTTATATAGCGGCGCAGGAACACCGCCCAGTCGCTGTCCTGCTCCTTGGCCGTCTGCTCCGCGTCCGTATAGCTGTCCAGCTTCTGCACCAGCTTTTCCGGCAGCAGCTTTTCGATGCCGTTGCAGATGCTGTCGGCGCTCTTGATAAAGAACGGCGTGGTCAGCGTGGTAATGACGGATACGGAGATGATGATGGGATAGATATAGTCCGCGATCACGCCCAGCGACAGACCCAGCGAGGCGATGATAAACGCAAATTCACCGATCTGCGCCAGCGCGCAGCCGCAGTGGATGGCCTGCCGCAGTGTGTGGCCGGACAGCAGCACGCCCAGCGAGGAGAAGATCAGCTTGCCCACAAGGGTCACCAGCGTCAGGATGAGGATGGGGACGACATACTTTACCACGGCGCCGGGGTTCAGCATCATACCCACGGAGATGAAGAACACCGCGCCGAACAGGTCCTTGACGCCGGCGGTTAGATGCTCCACCCGCTCGGCGTGGACGGTGCCTGCCAGCAGCGAGCCCGCCAAAAACGCGCCCAGCGCCGAGGAAAAGCCCAGCGCGTCCGCCAGCAGCACCATGCCGAAGCAGATGCCCAGCGACACGATGAGCAGCGTCTCGTCGCTCATCAGCTTGGACGCCTTGTTCAGCAGCGTGGGCAGCAGGAAAATGCCCAGCACCAGCCACAGCACCAGATACAGCAGCAGCAGTCCCAGCTGGAGCGCCAGCGCCCCGCCGGATATGGACTTGCTGACGGAGATGGTGGACAGGATGATCATCATGAAGATACCCGCGATGTCCTCCATCACCAGTGTGCCGAACACCAGCTGGGCGAAGTCCTTCTTCCGGACGTTCAGCTCGTCAAAGGCCTTGATGATAATGGTGGTGGACGACATGGACAGCATACCGCCCAAGAACACGCTGTCCATCGTACCCCAGCCCATGAGCTGCCCCACGGCGAAGCCGAAGGCCAGCATACCGCCGACCTCCACCAGTGCGGTGATGATCGCCGTGCCGCCCACACTGGCCAGCTTGTGGAGGTTGAACTCCAGGCCGAGGCAGAACATCAGGATGATGATGCCGATCTCGCTCCATGTGGACACCGCCTCGATGTCGGCCAGAGAAAAGAACAGCGGCATATAGGGGCCGATGAGGAATCCCGCCAGTATGTAACCCAGCACCAGCGGCAGATTCAGCTTTTTGAAGATCACCGTGATCACGCCGCCTGTCAGCAGAATAACGGCGAGATCGGAAACAAGCTCCGGCAGATGCATCTGCGTCCCCCCTTATATTTTATGTGTTTGCGCTCAGTGGATAAACATCGCATCGCCGAAGGAGAAAAAGCGATAGCGCTGCTCCACCGCCTCCTTGTAGGCGGACAGCACGTGCTCCCGACCTGCCAGCGCCGATACCAGCATGATAAGCGTGGACTCCGGCAGGTGGAAATTGGTGACCAGCGCGTCCATCACCTTGAAGCGATAGCCGGGATAGATGAAGATATCCGTCCAGCCGGCGCAGGCCCGCATGGTGCCGTCCTCCGCTGCCTGCGACTCCACAGTACGGCAGCTTGTGGTGCCCACGCAGATGACCCTGCCGCCGTTTTTCTTCGTCTCGTTGATAAGGTCTGCCGTCTCCTGCGAGATGACACAGTATTCACTGTGCATGGCGTGGTCGGTGATCTCCTCCTCCTTCACAGGGAGGAAGGTACCAAGTCCCACATGGAGTGTAACGTATCCAACCTTTACACCCATCTGCTGAATCTTCTCCAGCAGCTCCGGTGTGAAATGCAGTCCCGCAGTGGGGGCGGCGGCAGAACCGTTTACCTTGGAGTAGACGGTCTGATACCGCTCCCGATCCTGCAGCTCCTCCTTGATGTAGGGCGGCAGCGGCATCTTGCCCAGATGATCCAGCACCTCCAGAAAAATACCCTCATAGAAGAACTTCACCAGTCGGTTGCCGCCCGGCAACTCCTCCGTGATCTCTGCCGTCAGCTCGCCGTCACCGAAGGACACCTTCGCTCCCTTGCGCAGCTTCTTGCCCGGACGGACAAGGCACTCCCACACGTTGTCGCCCCGGTCGATGAGCAGCAGGATCTCGCAGGCGCCGCCGCCCGGCACGCGGTGACCCAGCAGGCGGGCCGGCAGCACTCTGGAATTGTTGAGGATCAGGCAGTCACCGGGGTGCAGATACTCCGGCAGGTCGAAGAAATGCCGGTGCTCCGTGGCACCGGTGTTCTTATCCAACACCAGCAGCCGGGAGGCGTCCCGCTGTGCAATAGGGGTCTGTGCGATCAGCTCCGGCGGCAGGTCAAAATAGAAATCATGGGTCTTCATGTGTACATCTCTCATTTTCTAAAGTAATAATGATTTATTATAATATATAATCCCGCCGCGTTCAACTCCTTTTCTGTGGGGGTGCACCATCATTCCGATATGACAAGAGGCCGCAGCAGTGCCGCGGCCTCTTGGGACGTTGAAGCTATTATGCAGGAGAGGCTCTTACACCAGAACAGCCCGGTGGAACACCTTCTTGCCCTTCTTGATGATAACGCCGTCGCCGGTGAACTGCTCACAGCCGAAGGTCATCTCAATGGCGGACACCTTCTCGTCGTTGACCGTCACACCGCCCTGCTGCACCAGCCGGCGAGCCTCACCCTTGGAGGCAGCCAGACCGCACTTGACCAGCAGCGTCAGCACGTCGATGGCGCCGCCGCCGAAGTCGTCGTTGGTCAGTTCTGTGGTGGGCATATGCTCGGTATCACCGGCGCCGGAGAACAGCGCCTTGGACGCCTGACGGGCCTTTTCCGCCTCGTCCTCACCGTGAACCAGCTTGGTCAGCTCATAGGCCAGGATGTCCTTGGCCTCATTGAGATGTGCGCCCTCCCAATCAGCCATGGCGTCGATCTGCTCCAGCGGCAGGAAGGTCAGCATGCGGATGCACTTGAGCACATCGGCATCGTCGATGTTGCGCCAGTACTGATAGAACTCGAAGGGGCTGGTCTTGTTGGGATCCAGCCACACGGCGCCCTTGGCGGTCTTACCCATCTTATTGCCTTCGGAGTTCAGCAGCAGGGTGATGGTCATGGCGTGGGCATCCTTACCCAGCTTGCGGCGGATCAGCTCTGTGCCGCCCAGCATATTGCTCCACTGGTCGTTGCCGCCGAACTGCATATTGCAGCCGTAGTGCTGGAACATGTAGTAGAAGTCGTAGCTCTGCATGATCATGTAGTTGAACTCCAGGAAGCTCAGCCCTTTCTCCATGCGCTGCTTGTAGCACTCGGCGCGGAGCATATTGTTCACAGAGAAGCAGCCGCCCACCTCGCGCAGCAGCTCGATATAATTCAAGGGCTTCAGCCACTCGGAGTTATAGAGCATCATAGCCTTGCCCTCGGAGAAGTCGATGAACCGCTCCATCTGACGCTTGAAGCACTCAGCGTTGTGCTTGATGGTCTCCTCGGTGAGCATCTGGCGCATATCGGTACGGCCGGAGGGATCGCCGATCAGGGTGGTGCCGTCGCCGATCAGGGCGATGGGCTTGTTGCCCGCCATTTGCAGTCGCTTCATCAGGCACAGCGCCATGAAGTGCCCGACGTGCAGAGAGTCCGCCGTGCAGTCAAAGCCGATGTAGAACGTGGCCTTGCCGTTGTTGATCATCTCGCGGATCTCATCCTCATTCGTGACCTGCGCGATCAGACCGCGGGCCACCAGTTCCTCATAAATTCCCATGTTTTTCATTTCCTTTCCATTGTAATTCGTATCGTTTCCTGCGCAGGGGGATGAAAAAACGCCCCCTGCCTGTCGACAGAGGGCGATCAAATCGCGGTACCACCTCATATTCGCCGCGCCCTCGCAGACACGGCCTCGTCGGGTGCTGACACACCCTATCGCTGTAACGGGCGAACCCGACACATTCCTAATGGGCATCAAGCCGTTCAGAAGGCTGCTCCGGGATGTATTCTCCCGCCGCCGCCTCTCCCCTTTTCACCGCACAGGGGCTCTCTTTGCAGGCAGACTGGCTGGATACTTCTTCCCTTCATCGCTGTTGCATATGAAGTTAGGCACATTATAGCGTTTCCGTCCCCGGTTGTCAACGGGTCAGGCCAAGGTTTTCTTGAATTTTTCCGCCTGGTCCAGCAGCTCCCCGGCTCCCTCCAGCATAGTGGCGGAGATGGAGGCCCCGCCGGTGAGACGGGCCAGCTCCTGCTGGCGCCGGGCACGGTCCAGCTGCACCACCCGGGTGAAGGTACGTCCCCCCTGCTCCCCCTTTTCCACGGAGAAGTGGGTGTCGGCCATGGCGGCCAGCTGGGGCAGATGGGTCACGCACAGCACCTGCTTGGTGCGGCTGATGCGGGCCATTTTCTCGGCCACCTTCTGGGCGGCCCGGCCGGACACGCCGGTGTCCACTTCGTCGAACACCATGGTGCCCACCTGATCCTGCTCCGACAGG
>OGXX01003333.1_pt1 | contig 13539 bp, 8 predicted proteins | sample 1576301 | NCBI WGS metagenome assembly OGXX01 (sample SAMEA3541469, study PRJEB24748) | human gut metagenome | biome: human gut; feature: human-associated habitat; material: faeces | place: China | collected 2012
GCAGTACCATCGTACAGCTCCCACTCGCAAAATACAAAATTTATCTCACTTTCTCAAAGTCTGCCAGCGTGTAGAAATTTATAATTTAACTTTTTCTACACGCTGAAACGAGCAAATCAATATGATTTGCTCGTTTTTGTTATTTATTATGCTTTTTTCTTTCTGCCTGTGAAAATTGAAATACCGAAAATCACTAAAAGCAGTGCGCACGCAAAGCACATCCAAAAGATGAGTAAGCCGGTGCCTTTATTTTTGAATGTGTCATAGTAACCTTTAAGGTAAATGATAGTTACTATAATCGGCAATATATACTGCATATAAAGTCTAATCCAATGTGGGAATTTAATTCCGTCACCATTGTTAGCTTCTTTAATAAAGTTTTCAAATCCCCAACCGTTCTTTCTTACGCAGAACATAACAAATACAAGGCTTCCCAGTGGTAAAAGGTTAGATGATACAAGAAAATCTTCAAGGTCCATAATTGTGCTGCCTTCACCGAGCGGTTGAATATTTGAAAGAAGATTAAAGCCTAAAATTGCAGGCATTGAAAGTGCTGTTATTAAAATAAAATTGACTGCAACGGATTTTTTTCTGCTCCATCCTGCCATATCCATAAACATTGCAACAATGTTTTCAAATACCGCAATTATTGTTGAAAGTGCGGCAAATGACATAAAGATAAAGAAAAGAGTTCCCCATACTCTGCCGCCTTTCATATTATTAAACAGGGTAGGCAGTGTGATGAATAAGAGTGACGGGCCTGAATCAGGCTGAACACCGAATGAAAAGCAAGCCGGAATAATGATAAAGCCTGCCATAAGCGCAACAAAAGTATCAAGAAGCACAATGTTTATCGCTTCGCCGGTTATTCTCTTCTTTCTGTCAAGGTAACTGCCGAAAATTTCCATTGCGCCGATACCGAGGCTTAGCGTGAAAAACGCTTGGCTCATAGCTGCAAAAACAGCGTTGCCGAAACCGGCTTTTTGAATTGATTTAAAATCAGGCACAAGGTAAAAATTGATACCTTTGCTGGCATTTGGAAGAAAAACAGAATTGACCGTAAGCGCAATCATTAAAATAAGCAGTAAAAGCATCATAACTTTAGTGACTTTTTCAACGCCCTTTTGCACACCGAATGCGCAAGCGCCAAATGAAATTAAAATAGCTATTATTGCCCAAAACGCCATAGTTTGCGGGCTTGAAAGCATATTGCTAAATGCTCCGGATACGGCATCACTGCTAAGCCCTGCCAATTTGCCGGTAGCTTCTATATATGCATAGTAAAGCATCCAGCCGCCGACCATAGTGTAAAACATCATAAGTAAATATGAACCTAAAATGCTAATCCATTTTAAATGGTGCCATTTGGTACCCTGCGGTTCAAGCTTTTCAAAAGCCTTGCCCATACCCATTGTACTTCCTCGCCCAACGGTGAATTCGCACACCATAATAGGAAGCCCAAGCACTACTAAAAATGCAAGGTACATTAAAATAAAACCTGCTCCGCCGTACATTCCTGTAATATACGGAAATTTCCACACATTTCCTATTCCGATTGCACAGCCTGCCGAAACTAAAATAAATCCTAGCCGTGAGCTGAATTTTTCTCTCGTTGCCATAATATTTTCCTCTCTTATAAAGTATAAATACTCGGTAATTTTATCATATTGATATAATGTTTTCAATACAACGCTTTCAATCGCTAAAGTAAAATCGGCGAATAATAACATTTTTTTAAAATTTTTTTGAAAATTTGTGAAAAAAGTTGGAATCTATATCTTGTCGTAAATATGACAATTTGTATCGAAAACGCTCAATATTTAGATATATAGCCAAAAACTTGGCACAATGAGTCAATGAAAATGTGAGTAATAGTCACAAAATATTGTGAAAAACTATTGAAATTGTGACTTCCTTGTGGTAAAATGTGGAAGAAATCACAAAAAGGAGTTTTTAATTATGGAAAAGAAATTAAAGGTGCTCATTGCAGATAATTCTTCTCAATTTGCCAAAGCGTGTCAAAATGAATTGGAAACACAAGGCTATGATGTTTCTGTGATAGAGAACGACGGAGCCAAAGTTCTTGAAATCGTTAAAAAGCATAACATTGATGTTATATTGATGGATGTTTTTATGGTTAATGAGGACGCAGTTGATGTACTTGAGTATTATCAAACTCATTCAGTGGAAAAGCCGATTATTTCCGTTTTATCATCAGTCAGCAGTGAAGAACTTGAAAAGCAAGTTATGTCTGCCGGGGCAGATTATTTCTTTATTAAACCTATAACTGCTAATCAAATTGCGAAAAGGATTACCCGCCTGACTGCTTGGCGAAATGAGCATAAAGCTGAAAGCAGGGCAACCGCACGCTTTATTGAGCAGGATATGGATGTGATTATTTCAGATATTATGCGTCAAATTGGTGTTCCTGCACATATTAAAGGTTACCATTATTTGAGAACTGCCATTCACCTTTGCATTGATGATCGCGAAATGCTTTCATCGGTAACAAAAATACTTTACCCTACTGTTGCAAAGATGTATAAAACCACATCGTCAAGGGTAGAAAGAGCTATTCGCCACGCAATCGAAGTTGCATGGGATAGGGGAGATGTTGATGTGCTGTCATCATACTTCGGCTATACCATTCAATCTGAAAGAGGTAAGCCGACAAACAGCGAGTTTATTGCAATGATAACAGATAAAATCAATCTTTCAATGAGAAGTTCTGTATGATTATATTTTTCACTAAAAAACGCACCTTGCATTTGCAAGGTGCGTTAATTTCTATTCGCTGACTTTTTTGCTTCATAAATAAAACTAACATTGCACATGGTAGAAAAGAGGTATCACATCTGAAAATATGGTATCTCTTTTTTTCGTTATTCACAAAATTTTATTCTGATCAACACTTCAACATTTTTTCTCTTCTTCCATTATGCTCTTCTACTATGCCCGACCTTTTTTCATCCTTTACATTTTTTCTCTGTTCATAATAGTTATCCCTCTTCCACTTCTTCTACCCTCCCCAGCCATTTTCTTTCACTTCTTGTTTTCCCTTTAAAATCAGCATTTTTCCCCCTTTTTCCGCTGTTATTTTGTTGACATCATTATTGCGTTATTATATTATAATAGGTACAGCACTTTTTGTTGTTTTTTGTGGAAGTTCGTCGCATCATGGCATAGATACATATGTTTTTACATTCGACTGATATCTATTTTACTGATTATTTATATCTTTTACACATACGATTTCCATATAAAACGGTGCCCCGACAGACGATATCAAGAATGTATCTGCCTTTCTTAAACGATCTGAAAACTTTACCCGCTAACCCAACACAGGATTTTTTCCTGTGCACAATTTCATTATGCTTACATCTGCAAATACAAAAGGAGTTTTATGGTTTTTTCAAGCTTATTTTTTGTTTTTTTCTTTCTGGCATTAAATCTGATCGCCTATCATTTTGCTGATGGTATTAAGCGGAAAAATATGGTTCTCCTCGGTTTTTCTCTTGTATTTTACGCCTGGGGCGGGCCAAAATATCTTCTGCTTCTGCTCAGCATGGTCTTCGCATCCTGGATTTTTGCTTTGCTGATTGATCAGTACCGTGAATCCGGACGAAGTAAACTCTTTCTGATCTGTGACTGTGTATTTATGTTAGGTCTGCTTTGTATTTTCAAATACCTGACCTTCTTTTCATCCATCACGAACACGATTTTTCATTTTCCGAAAGAGATCCCGCAGATTGCTCTGCCGATCGGTATTTCTTTCTACACTTTCCAGCTTCTCTCTTACGTCATTGACGTATACCGCGAGGAAGTGGAGCCGCAGCGCAAATTTGTAAATCTGCTGCTGTATGCTTCTCTGTTTCATCAGTGTATCGCCGGACCGATCGTCCGTTATCAGCTGGTAGCCGATGAAATTGAAAACCGTAAAGTGAAAATGGATGAGTTATACAAGGGTATCAAGCGTTTTACCATCGGTCTTGCCAAAAAAGCAATTCTGGCAAACGGTTGTGCAACGGTTGCAGATACTCTGGTTCCTACACTTGCAAGTGACATTGCCGAGATTCCGGCAGCCGGTCTGTGGATTGGTATGTTGTTCTATGCATTGCAGATTTATCTTGATTTTTCCGCCTATTCCGACATGGCAATCGGTATGGGACTTATGGTTGGTTTTCACTACGATGAAAACTTTAATTACCCTTACATCTCCGGTTCCATCAAAGAATTCTGGAACAGATGGCATATTTCCCTCGGAACTTTCTTCCGTGATTATGTCTATATTCCACTCGGCGGAAACCGGAAAGGTGCCCGCAGACGTACCATCAACCTTCTGATTGTCTGGAGTCTTACCGGATTCTGGCACGGAGCAAGCTGGAACTTCATTTTCTGGGGACTGTACTTCTTCCTGTTTATCTACATGGAGAACACCTTCCTTCTGGAAAAACTTTCCCACCTTCCGCGTTTTGTAAGCCATCTGTATGCCATGATCGTGGTTTACTTCGGCTGGGTATTGTTCCGTTGCGAATCCCTGGGTAATCTGGGAACGATCCTGAAAGGAATGTTTGGTCTGAACCACAACGGTTTTATCGATCTTTCGACCTCCGTTCTTTTCCAGAACAATCTGTATCTGCTGATTTTCTGTATTATCGCTTCCACACCGTTACTGAAAAATATCGGCACTTATATCAAACGCCTTGACCTTGTGCATTATCGGATTCCTTATCTGACCTACGCATACGAGATCGTAATACCTCCTGTATTGCTGATTCTCTCACTCCTGGCACTGGTCGGAAACAGTTACAATCCGTTTTTATATTTCCAGTTTTAAAGGATCTGTCTGAACATGAATACTAATAAAAAAGAAAAAAAAGAAAAATTTATTCTCAAAAATAATGCTGTCCATAAGCGATTCTGGCAGATCGGGATCCGAACCTTTTTCGTTTTCCTTTTTGTGATCGCTTTTCTCGGACTTCTGCTTCCCCTCCGCCCGAAGGAATCGGAGCTGGAAAAGCGTGAACTTTCCAAATTCCCGAAACCAACCGTTTCCACGGTACTAAACGGAGAATTTTTCTCCGATATCAGTACCTGGTACGCCGATACGTTTCCATTCCGGGAAACTCTGATGAGCGCCAATGCAAAGATGAAAAAACTGTATGGCATTACCACACAGGAAATCTACGGTGATGCTGCTCAGGGTGATGAGATTCCGGATGCCGATGCCGAGATGGAGACCACACCGACACCTGAGGTCACTCCGGAAGAAGAGGAGGACCTTCCGGAGGAAGATGGAACTATCCATGCGGAACCGGAAAAACTGGGTAAGATCTATATTGCCGATAACCGCGGTTTTGAACTTTACGGCTTCAGCCGGGCCGGTGCCGACGCCTACATCAATATGATGAATTCTGCTGCTGCTCAGTTAAAAGATATCGCCACTGTATACGATATTCTGGTTCCTACCAGTATCGCCGTCAATGTCGATGAAGAAAACCAGCAGAAAGTCGGTTCTAACAGTCAGGAAGACACTTTCGCTTACGTCAACGGTCATCTGGACGCTTCCATCAACCAGGTAGGCGTTCTGGATACCTTAAAGAAGCACAACAGCGAATACCTGTACTTTAAGACCGACCACCACTGGACCGCTGACGGTGCTTATTACGCTTACAGGGAACTGATGAAAGCCAAGGGTATGACAGCCTCTGCACTGACAGATTATACCAGAACCGAATATCCGGGATTTATCGGTTCCTTCTACCAGTACAGTAACCAGTCCGACACCCTGAAAAATAATCCGGATACAGTCGTTGCCTATACACCGACCTGCAATGATCTGACCTATACCGATACCGACGGTAATCAGAAAACAGGTCATGTAGTTTCTGATGCAACCCAGTATTCGGAAGGTAACAAATATCTCTGCTTCATCTGTGGTGATCAGCCATACGAACGTATTGATAACCCGAATATCACCGACGGATCCTCCTGCGTTGTCATCAAAGAGTCTTACGGTAATGCTTTCGTACCGTTCCTGGTCAACAGTTACCAGACCGTACACGTTGTCGACTACCGTTACTTCAGCGGCAACCTGATCGATCTTGTAAAAGAAAACGGCATTCAGGATGTTATCTATGTTAATAACGCAAATGCACTGATTGAAAGTGCAACTAAAAATATGACCCGTATCATCAGTTAAAAAAAGAAACCGGGCTGTTCCTCATCGGAAACAGTTCGGTTTCTTTTTTTCATTTTATTCTTTTTTACAACTATTTCTCATCCTCTGTCAGCGTCAAAAACGCATCGATCAGATCTTTCACATTCATCTTGTTGACCAGTCCACAATTGCCATCCTGATCTTCCATCACATAGAAGCTGGAATCTCTCGGCGTATAGGAGATCGTGATTTCACTTCCATCTGTTCCGTAATAGGAAAGTGTAAGTTCCGCGTCGCCTTTGTTTGTATTTTCTTCCAGACGGCTCTGGCATGTCATACCTGCCGCTGCCCGGTAGAATGCGTTGAAAGCATCACTGTCTGCTTCCTGATCATTGACATAGTAAGTGGTCACGGTCTTTGTCTCTTCTTCGTCTGCGTCCTCGCTGTCCGCATCTGCATCAGCGTCTGTGTCTTTGCTCTCATCCTTCTCCACTTTTTCTTCTGTCACAACCCGTTTCAACGTATAAGTGGTTCCCTGATAGGTCACATCCAGATGATCCAGATCACTGATCGTCATCGAATCAATCGATGTTTTCCAGTAATCAAATGCTTTTCCGTTCAGTAATGTATCCAGAGATGCCTGGGAAATTCCGTGAAGTTCACTGGAATCGCCCAGTCTCACGTAATAATTTCCATCGGTTTCATTGACATTTCCCACATACAGAACCAGTTCTTTGTCCACTGACTGTGTGGTCGTTTCGCTGGAATCTTCTGTATCGTCCGTATTTGCCTCAGAATCGCTTTCTGTGTCGTCTGTGGAATCTGCTTCCACTTCTTCGGTATAATCGACTGTGAGGGTCATTTTCGGCTTCTCAAGGCCATACACAGCCCAGTCTTTGCAGTTGTAGTCGTAATATCCGGCAAAGGAAATACCGGCGACGGTGCTCTGCAGTGTTCCCGCCTGTGTGGAATCCGCTTCCTGTTTGTCTTTATCGCTTCCCTCTACATACCAGCCAGTCGATGATTTTCCATTATTGGTCAGCGTATAGGAATTGCTGTCTTTTTCCACCGCAATCTTGCTGATCGTGGAGGAAGTGATCGTTGGATAGTCCTCACTCTCCGCATAGTTATACAGCCCGCCGGAAAATGCATTTCCAAGATCCGTACCTGTGGTATACACCGTTGAGGTGTCATCGTTCAGGCAGATATAGGTGTTGCCGGTGGAACTGTTTTTATCACCGACGGTAATCTTTTCTGTACTTCCGTCTGTTTTGACAACCTCGATCACATTGACCGGATCGTCCAGACCGTATTCTCCCGGATCCTCCACATCCGTCAGGGTACGGTCCGCTTTGATCGATGCCAGATAGGATACTGCGCTGTCTACTTTCGAAGCATCCACCGGAAAATCCTCCTGACCTTCCAGCGTCCAGCTGTCTTCACCCTTTTGGAAGGTGAGGGTCTGATCCCCAGCCTCAAAGGTTAATGTACTGATATCGTCACTGGCGATTGCCACCGCTTCTTCCTGCGCGGTCTCTTCTTCCGTTGTCTTTTCCTCACTGCTGTTCACTTTTAACAGTGCAACATAGCACACGATCAGCACACACAGAAGGACAACCCCCGCAAGAATTACAAATAAGCCCCTTTTTTTCTTCATTACTGTTTTCTCCTCTTAAACCAGATCACCGTACCAATCAGCAGAAATGCCACCGGGATCACACCGCACACGATGATGCTCCAATATGCCGCATCAAACTGTGGAACGGTCAGATAACTCATGGTCAGGCTCTTGCTCGTCACATCGATGACCGGTGCATCATTTTCACACATCCAGCCCAGCGCTGCCAGCACCAGATCCGTATTGCCCCCGGATACCTGCTGGTCGGTAGCCTCGTCGAGAAGGCTTGCACAGCCGAAATATACCAGCTGTGTGGTATTGTCATCGTCCACCTGCTCGGTTACAGAAACACCAACCTGGAAGCTGCCTTCTTCATCGCCGTCCTCTTTCTCATAGGTGGACATATTCTGTACATCTTTCTTGGTATACGCTTTATCGGATGTTGATAACAGAGGAGTAATTTCCAGAGTATCACGGTAATCGCTCAGTGTTTTTACCGGCTGTGAGATTGGCGCCAGCACATAGCGGTTGTTACTCTTAATGTCTGAGGTAATATCCGAACTGTCAATGGTCGGAATAATATAATACGGCCTCTGCATGATGTAATGACCGGTATCTCCCTCCATGATCACACCGTCTCCGGTAGTCACACCGTAATTTTCCAGTACGCTCTTCAGGTTCGGCATATCTGTTCCGGTATATTCCGTGAAAATCATCACTTTTCCGCCGGCTTCCATGTAGGTAATGATCTTCTGTGCTTCTTCTTCCGAGAGATCTTTCTGCGGCGCTGCGATCAGCAGGCATCCGGTATCTTCCGGAACCGCATCCTGTGTCAGCAGATTCAGGCTCTGTACATCGTAATTTGCTTTCTCCAGACTGTCGGTCAGGCTGCTGTTCAGCTCCAGTTCTTCATGACCTTCCAGCGTGTAGATCACCGGCAGATTCTCGGAAGTCACATAAGAGATCGCACTGTCGATCTGACCTTCCCCGTCAAATCCTGTCGTATTGGTCTGATAGGTCGTATAATCCACCTGTGTTTCGTACAGATCGCTGTAGTTGATGACTTTACTCTTGTCCCCGGCAACCACAATCAGGCTGTTATCGGACACATCATCGCTCGTATACTGAGAAGTAAAGTTCGGATATAACACCGGATCTTTTTTCTCTACGGTGATATATTTGGACTCCTCTTTGTATTTCGTCAGCATTTTTTCCAGTATGGAGTCTTCATTTCCGGACTGTACGATATGGTAGATCGTAATATCCGTATCCAGATTTTTCAGGTAACTTACCGTCTCATCTGAGATGGTATACAGTTTCTGGGTACTTACATCCACCTGCGTGTATTTCTCGGGAATCTGTCCCACGATCAGGTTCACAACAACCAGAACCGCGATCACGATCGCAGTCACCGCCATGCTGTAAGAACCGTTTTTCAGCGATTTTTTATTGATGCTTCCCATTTCCTTGATGGTACTTCCCGCTGATTTTAATTTCTTTTTGATATTGATTTTCATTCTTCCAGCCTCCTAATTCCATCTTCTCTTGGTAATGGTTTGAACCGTAAGAACCAGGAAAATAATGATCACAGACAGGAAATATACCACTCCCTGCAGGTCCAGAATACCGTTTGTAAAGTTATCAAAGTGACTGGTAATATTGAAAACATCCAGGAATTTCTGAATGCTTCCCTCAAACAGTGTGGATTTTACCATATAGGTGATGGCAAGCGCCACTTCCCCTGCGATACCGATAACCGCTGCAATCCACAGGTTCTGGATCATATGGTAAATCCATACAGCAGCCAGCAGAACCAGGATCATATAGCAGGTCAGAGACGCCATGGAGCTGTCCGGAATCAGGGATCCGATACCGGTGATCATGTAGCAGATAAACAGCACGATAAAGGTTACAACTGCTGCAATGACCGGATTTTCCGTAACAGATGACCAGAAGATTCCGACTGCGATCTGAGCAAATCCGAGAAGGGCAAATCCAAGCACTGCCGTATATGCCATCGCATAGGATACCGTGCCGTATTTTCCCATGATCAGCGGATACAGACAGATGATCAGCAGCGGGATCACATAAACGGTAGATACTGCCAGGAACTTGCCGGTAACGATCTCACCAACCGATACCGGAGCTGTCAAAAGCAGCTGATCGGTCTTCTGTTTGCGTTCTTCTGCGATGGTTTTCATCGTCAGAATCGGCACCAGAATCAGGAACATAACGGTAATGGCACTTAAGGTGTTGCCAAATAACGGGTATGCATTCTGCAGGTTATAGGCGGTAAAATAGATGCCTTCCAGAAGCAGAATGAAAAATATAAATACATATCCGATCATAGAGGTCAGATAACTTTTTACTTCTTTCTTATAAATCGCTTTCATCGTGAGCCTCCTGTTCTGTTTCATTCTCTTTTTCCGCGTCTGTACCGGTTTCATCTTCCGGTACGGACTCCGGTTCGGTGTCCTGTTCGTCCGTAACAGGGGCTGTTTCGTTTTGTGTCAGTTCGAGGAAGATGTCTTCGAGGGATACTTTCGTAAACTGCATATTCAGGATCGGCATTTTTGCATCTGCCATCATATAAAACAGTTTTTCACGGATATCCGTCTTTTCTTCTGTTGTGATCACCATACTCACTGTTTTTTCGTTTTCTTCCGCTTTCCACTCTATTTTTTGAATTTCTTCTACTCCGCGCAACAGATTTTTAACATCCTGTTTTTCTCCTTTTACAGTAAGTTCCAGGGTGTTGCTTCCCAGTGAATGGTTCATCAGGTTTTCTGTGGTATCACTTGCAACCAGTTTTCCGTGGTTGATGATCATGATGTAATCACAGACAGCACTTACTTCTGACAGAATATGAGAACTTAATATAATGGTGTGTTCTTCGCTGAGCTTCTTGATCAGTTCACGGATCTCGATGATCTGTTTCGGATCGAGTCCTACGGTTGGCTCATCCAGAATGATGATCTCAGGATATCCGAGGATCGCCTGGGCAAGTCCTACTCGCTGTTTGTATCCTTTGGACAGGTTTTTGATCAGGCGGTTTGCCATCGCGGTGATGCCTGTCAGTTCCATAACCTGTTCGATCTGGGTTTCTCTTTCGTTTTTCGGGATTTTTTTGAGTTCTGCCGCGAATTTCAGGTATTCAGCTACCGTCATATCGAAGTACAGCGGAGGCTGTTCCGGCAGGTATCCGATGCATTTTTTCGCGGCTTCCGGCTCTTCCAGAATGTTATGTCCGTCGATCAGGACTTCGCCGGATGTAGACGCGATGTAGCCGGTCATAATGTTCATGGTTGTGGATTTTCCGGCGCCGTTGGGACCTAAGAAGCCGTAGATCTGGCCTTTTTCCACGTGAAATGACAGGTGATCGACAGCAGTGTGATCACCGTATTTCTTTACTAAATTCTTCACTTCTATCACAATTTGTTACCTCCTTTATTGGTATTATTTTATAGAGAAAGTGTGATGAAGTTTCGAAATGTTTGTGTTTTCTTTGTGAAATGTGTGTGACTTTGATTACCCGAACGCTTCCGGACTCACGCTCCTCCCCACGCGACCGGGTCTGCGCTCGGTTTGAGCCTGTAGTCTCAAACTCGTGCTCGACAAGCGGTTCGTGTGGGGAGGAGCGCGAGTCCGAAAGCTGGGTATTCAAAGTTGGAGGGGAGGTGTGTGGGGGACGTTATTGGGTGAGCCGTTGGGGACGGAGATTTCCGGCTTTTTGACTGGATAGCAAGCAAAAAATGCATGATTTAAAATGCGTGGCGCGGTGTAGACGGGATGTTATCGAGTGACATTTATGGGAGAGATTCTGAGTGGATATCTTAAAATTCTTTTTGAAAAAATGACTTATACGGTTTAGGTGGTTTTTAGGTGCGCGTAGTAGAAGAATGTTTATGGAAGTGATTTTTCTTTGGTCTGTTTTCAGATTCGCATGCCTGACACTTTACATCTGTTTTCTGTCTTTATTTTTTACTCTCCCCGTATTTGCCCTATATTCGCGTTTTCTGCTATGTGAGTGGAGTGTTTGTTAACTTGTACAGAAAAACCCCGTTTTGAGCCGTTTTTCAGCTTCTCACGGGGTTTTCTTGTGTTCATGTGTTATTTGATTGGTTCTTTGGATGGTAAACCGGCTTTTCTTGGGAATTTTTTGCCGGTTGGTTTGGTTTTTCGGATGACTACGAAGGAGCGTTCCATGTCGGTGTCTGCCAGCTGGAATTTTTCGGTTTTTTCCAGGTTGCCGCCGAGGATTTTGATGGCGGTTTTGGCTCCGGTCAGTTCATCCTGGATTTTTCCTGATTTATACGGGATAAAGTGACCGCCCACTTTTACATAGGGCAGGCAGTATTCGGACAGGGTGCTTAAGTTGGCTACAGCGCGTGAGACACACAGATCGAACTGTTCTCTGTAGTCTGCCTGACGGGCGTAGTCTTCGGCTCTTCCGTGGATAGCGCGGATTCCTGTGAGACCGAGGGTTTCAATGACGGTGTTCAGGAATTTGACGCGCTTGTTCAGGGAGTCGAGAAGGACGATCTCCTGATCCGGAAAAGCGATTTTTAACGGTATGCCGGGAAATCCGGCGCCTGTTCCAAGATCCAGGATTTTCATCGGTTTGCTGTAATCACACACTTTGACAGACGCTACGCTGTCCAGGAAGTGTTTGGTGATGACTTCTTCGTATTCGGTGATGGCAGTCAGGTTCATTACTGTATTCCATTCCACCAGAAGTTCATAGTAGGTCAGGAACTGTTCGATCTGTTTTTCATTTAATGTGATCTCCAGCTCGGCAAGTCCTTTTTCAAACCATGTGGTATCGTATTGAGCCATGCTTGTTCCTTTCTTTTCTTATCGTAACTGTCCAGTACATTCACAGTTTCTACCTGCTGAATAGTTACAAAATAACTTAAATTATTATAATTCTCAAATACGAAAAAAGGCAAGCAGTTTGGGGCATAATAAGAGGCATAAATTATAATAAAGGCTGTTGAATTTCTTATGTCTTTATTAAGAATCTGAAAGCATGTAGAAATACGTAAAATATTGGGGTATAATGTTGGAAGAATTTTGAGAATCAAACGAAAGGTGGTTTTGTATATTATGGAAAGAAGAAATGCATGGCTTTCTTACAATGAAGCAGATGAAAAAGCCCTGGAGAAGCTGGCAAAGGATTATCGCACATTTCTCGACAATGGCAAAACAGAACGTGAATGTGTGAGCGAACTGTCCAGAGAAGCGGAGGCTGCCGGTTATGTATCACTGGATAAAAAACTTGCTTCCGGTGAGAAGATCCAGACAGGAGATAAAATTTATGCAGTCGGCATGAAAAAGATCATGGCACTGTTCCATATCGGAGAAGATCCGATGGAAAAAGGTATGAATATTCTGGGCGCACACATCGATTCTCCGCGCCTTGATGTGAAGCAGAATCCTTTATATGAAGATACAGATCTGGCATATCTCGATACACATTATTATGGTGGTATCAAAAAATATCAATGGGTTACTGTTCCACTTGCTATCCATGGCGTTGTAGCCAAAAAAGATGGAACTATTGTTGATATCAATATCGGTGAAGATGATAATGACCCTGTATTTTGCGTAACAGATTTATTAATTCATTTAGCACAAGAACAAATGCAAAAAAATGCAGCTAAAGTCATTGAAGGTGAAAACCTCGATATCTTAGTTGGCTCTATTCCTCTTGATGGCGCTGAAAAAGATGCTGTAAAAGCAAATGTTTTAAAAATAGTCG
>OGXX01003342.1_pt1 | contig 13514 bp, 12 predicted proteins | sample 1576301 | NCBI WGS metagenome assembly OGXX01 (sample SAMEA3541469, study PRJEB24748) | human gut metagenome | biome: human gut; feature: human-associated habitat; material: faeces | place: China | collected 2012
CGATCTCTGTCAGTTCACTGCTGTTCTTCCAGCCCATCTCCATCCCGCGGTATACGGTCGGATTCCCCATGGCGTCATACGCAATGGTTTCCCCGTTATACGATGTCAGCTGGTCCTTCCAGTTTCCTTCATAACGGTAGATCTTTGTTTCTGACGGGGTGGCGGACGCTAAGGTCTCCATAACGACTTCCGGCTGGTATTCGTATTGGTTTTTCTGTAACAGGTTGCCATTTTTGTCATACGCATAGGTGATCGTCTGCCTGTCTGCCTCCCGGTCTTCCCGGATCAGCTGGTTACGGGTATCGTAGGTGTACTGGATCTTTCCTTTTCCGTCTGTGATCTGCGTAATGTTCCCATTCGCATCATACTGGTAATGGATCTCGTAATTGTTCTGCAAACTTTGCCAGGAAAACCGTTCCAACTGGTCGGACTGGCTGCCGTCTGCCCCGTCAAATACCACTTCGCATCTATATTAATACACAGTTTTTTTGCTTGTCATGTCACATCTTATTTCGACTTTTTTCATTTTCGAAGTTTTCCATAGTTTCAGTCATCCATTTTACCAATATTTTTCTCTTTTTTCTTCAAAATTTTCCAGAGCATTTTAGAATACATGGAAATAATTTTCTCCAGCAAAAAAGCCGTTGTTCTCATTTTTTATAAGAGCAACGACTTTCTGTTTTCTATCCTCTTACATGAAAATCCATCCAAATGCATTTACCAAAAAGTTTACCAAAATACTCAGGATCGAATACATGTATTTAATCATACATACAAAGATTTCCTAGCTACAGAATGCACTCTCATCATAGCAAAGCTCTTCTTTGATCTTGTTCACACCGATCACGCAGATACTCAAATACTATCACTCAGAACTGTAATCAACATTATGACTGAGTTCATCAAGTAAGTAAATAAAGGACTTACATACTCCAGCAGACTATCTTCCCAAATAATCACAATCACACTGGTCTGTATAATTAATTTATTTTCCATTCAAGCTCCTTTTCACATGTTAATCTCACTCATTGAAACTTATCACTACTGTAAACAGAACCTGCACGAAAAACAAGATAACGACTGCAATTTTGATTTTTTGACAAATATCTTCAAGAACACAATAAACATTAAATATCTGTGTCAACCAACTTTAAAATTTTTCTATCAACGACAATTCTTACGGGTGTTCTCTAGTTTCAGCATAATCATCCAGTACATATCTTGCATATTTTGTTGCCTGACGTTCTCGCCCAATAGATGTTAATGTCAACGAATTTATCCATTGAAAATAATGAGTTAATTCATGTGCTATCGTAAGTAATATTGCTGTTAATGCACTATCCTCCCCCCACCTCTTACACTTATCCTGATAATCTCCTGCTGCTACTCGAATATATGGTGGTATCTCATAATCATCTTCCCACCATGTAAATGTTCCATATACTCTATCACCATCCATAGCAATAATCTTAGTTTTGTTTTTAACATATACAACAACTCGTAATGGAAAAAAATATTCCCTTCGTAAAAAAGCTGCAAACTCTTTGCATGCTCTACGAACCTCTGGATCAATGTCTTTGTCAAATCGTAATCTGAGACCCGTTTTCCGATTTTCATCATTAAAATCTATATTTTTCTCCCAATCTTCTATCATCCATATATGTTCCATTAAACTTAATCCTCCTCCCTTAGTCATATCTACCCTTTCAAGTAGTAGCTTATTTTTCCCTATGTAAAACTACTTGTTTAAAGGACAAAAGCACCAAATGTTCATCTCAACCTATTTGCAGAAATACTTGCTATCTTATATCTTTTCTTTTTACTGTAAATTCTTCTAAAAACTTCTTCCATTATCTTTAAAATTGGCTTAAGACACCTTTGCTATCACAGGAGCCTTTATTTTCATCATACAACATGCCGTTACACAATGCGTCCAAAAATAATTAATAAACTTGAATTATTCACGGAACAGTGTCAAGGCGTAGCGAAACCGCTGTCACCACGAAGCAGAATACGGATTGCAGGATAATCATTCAGGTATTCATCCAGTATCGACTGCAGAAAGTCAACCACTCCGGTACAGGAATACTGTGTTCCATCACGAAGCTGTATTTTTATCAGATCTCCGGTCATTCCATCATAACAGACAAGCGGGTGATAACCATTGCTTTGATAATGAAAGTTAAAGGCTCTGCCTTCCTGTTTGCCGTATGCATCAAGAAGAGTGGAATCCAGATCCAGGATAACAGCCTGTGGCATCTGAATACTGTAAATTTTCTTCCGAAGCACTTTGCTAATCGTAAGAAACTGATTTAAGGTATCTTCCTCCATACGGTTAAAGAATCTCGATATCATAGGTTGTGATGCAAGGGTGTCTTTTTCGAGTACAGACTTGAATACAGGATCGTTGGTCAGTTCATCGTAAGCATCGTCTTCGAAATAACCGGCAATGAGCATATATATCATTTGGAGCAGGTTTTTCTGATCCGAATGATATCTGAATAATGCAGGATCATTGGTTTTGAAAACATTATCTAAAAGTTTATCAATACCAAGTTTGCTTACGAATTCTTTGATGAGAAGTAAGCCTGCATCGGAGGAGAGATCTCCTCCATCAAAATTTATTTTAATCTGTCTATTGCTTTTTAAGGCTAAGGTGTTTACAATACTCATAAAGGGCTCCTTTGTTTGGGATTGTTAAGACTTTGAACACCTTAATTTTACCACAAATGGATGCTCTTTTTTTATTCACTTGATAGGTGAAAAGCAATATTCAGCTAAAATACAGTAACTATGTGGCTTTCAGCCACTTTCACGGCTGTGCCGTGAATAATATAGGTTAAATAATGTGAAGCAGAGGAAAGTTCTGAACGGACGGATTATATGGAAGAATGAATAACTGATCTAGTTATAGATGAATATTAATAGGAAGGAATAGTTTAGTATAGAAGAGAGAATATAATGTGGAAAAAAACGATAAGAGGATTAAAAAATCCTAAAAAACGAATAAGAGTTTCACTGCTCATCTTATATGATATTTTGGTAATAGGAATATCGGAATATATGGCACTTTTGATTCGGTTTGAATTTCACCCAGGAATGATTAAAAAAGTATTTCTGGAATCGATGATTCAATATACGCCGGTGAATATCGGGTGCACATTGATCATATTTGCATTGTTTAGTTTATACGAAAGTCTCTGGCGTTACGCCAGTGTGACAGAACTTTTAAATCTTACACTGGCGTGCATTGTATCATCCATGTTGCAGCTGGTAGGAATGTATATGATGGGGTATCATCTTCCAAGATCTTATTATATTCTTTATCTGCTGATTTTACTTCCACTGATGATGGCAGGAAGATTTTCGTATCGTTTGCTTCGGATTTTTAAGCAGAGAGTGTATACAGATCATCTGGAAAAACCGATTATTACAATGGTAATCGGGGCTGGGGATGCAGGAACTCTGATTATTAAAGAACTGCAGTCCAGTTATCATCTGAGCAACAAAGTAGTCTGTATTATTGATGATAATCCACAGAAGAAGAATACAAGACTACTCGGTATTCCGATTGTCGGAGGCAGGGAAGTAATTCTGGACGCAGTAAAGCATTATAAAGTGCAGGAAATCATCGTGGCTATCCCAACCATGCATCCAAAAGATAAAAAGGAACTGCTGGAGTGTTGTAAGGACAGCGGCTGTAAGTTAAGAATTCTTCCGGGAGTTTATCAATTAATTAATGAAGAAGTCAGCATTGCAAAGTTACGGGAAGTTGAGATTGATGATCTTCTGGGAAGAGATCCGGTGGAGACAAATCTGGAATCAGTATTACAATATGTACAGGATAAAAGAGTATTGATTACAGGCGGGGGTGGTTCTATTGGAAGTGAACTTTGTCGACAGATTGCTGCGCATCACCCGGCGCTGCTGATAGTTGTGGATATTTATGAAAATTCAGTATATGATATTCAGCAAGAACTGAAGAGAGATTACCCGGAGCTGAATCTGGTAGTCCTGATCGGATCAGTAAGAAATACTCACAGAATAAACAGTATTTTTGAAAAGTATCATCCGGAACTGGTGTATCATGCAGCGGCTCATAAACATGTGCCGTTGATGGAAAGCAGTCCCAATGAGGCAATCAAAAATAATGTGTTTGGAACACTGAATACGGCAAGGGCGGCATCGGGAAATGGATGCAGACGTTTTATACTGATATCTACAGATAAAGCGGTCAATCCTACAAATATTATGGGAGCCTCTAAAAGAATTTGTGAGATGATCATACAGACATTGAATATGACCAGCAAAACGGAATTCGTTGCTGTTCGTTTTGGAAATGTGTTAGGAAGCAATGGAAGTGTGATTCCTCTGTTTCGAAAACAGATAGAAGAAGGTGGTCCCGTTACAGTGACAGATAAAAATATTATTCGATATTTTATGACGATTCCTGAGGCAGTCTCTCTGGTATTACAGGCTGGAGCGTATGCTAAGGGTGGAGAGATTTTTGTGCTGGATATGGGTGAACCTATGCGGATAGATGATCTGGCACGAAATTTGATAAAATTGTCCGGACTCAAACCAGATGAAGATATTAAGATTGAATATACAGGACTTCGCCCGGGAGAAAAATTGTATGAAGAACTCCTGATGGCAGAAGAAGGGTTACAGAAAACAGCGCATGAAAAAATATTCATTGGAAAACCTCTGGAATTTGATAGGGAAGAATTTTTGAAACAGTTGCAAGAGTTGAAAAAAGAGGCTTATCAGGATGGAGAACATATTCGGGAATCCGTAAGGACGATTGTAGAAACATATCAGTATCGATAATTAGTAGCACTAAAAAATAATTACAAAGGGTCTGGCATTTGATCAGACCTTTTGTAATTATTTGGATCATAGAGGTTACACATGGCTTTTCTTACAGAAAAAGGATGAGAAATTAACAAAAGAAAAGGAGGAAAATCATGGTAGACATACATTCGCATATCCTTCCGTTTTTGGATGATGGAGCGGAAACGATGGAAGAGGCTGTTAATATGGCATATATAGCAGCAAAAAACGGAATTAATCATATAGTCGCTTCCAGTCATGGCAATTATTATCCGTATACAATTGAAGAGTATAGAGAAAGTTTTAAACAGCTTCAAAAGTTATTAAGTGAAAAAAAAATTCCGGTAAAATTATATCCTGGAATGGAAATTTTTATGGACGAATGTGCAATATCATTGATAGAACAGAAAAAAGTCTTGTCTGTGAATGAGACGAAGTACCTTTTGATAGAATTTCCATTTGAAGAAAAAACGGAAAAAGTATGTAAATATATTGCAAATCTTCAAATGAAAAAGTATAATGTAATACTGGCACATCCTGAACGCTATATATTTATGCAGAACGATCCTGAACTTGCATATTATCTGGAAGAAACAGGATGTATTTTACAGGTGAACAGAGGAAGTATTCTGGGAGAGTTCGGTCGAAACAGCAGGAGGCTTGCATTACAAATGCTTAATGACGGGATTATAAAAGTGATTGGAACCGATGCACATGATACGGAATATCGCCCGCCATCAGTGGGAAAATTACTGAATTTTCTGAGAAATAATTATTCTTCCAGAGATATTCATCTGTGGTTGTCGGAGAATCCTAGCAGAATTATAAAAGGATATCCGGTGCTATAAGTAACAACAGCAGAAAAAGGAGTTAGATCATGAAAAAAATAAAAATAATTCTGGGAATTTTGTGTGGAATTTCTGTGATTGGTGGTGGTATATATTACCAGAGGACAAGTCAGCAAATAGATCAGGAGAGTCCGGTGTTGAGTGCGGATACTGATCAGATTACTGTAAGTATAGATGCCACGGATCAGGAACTGTTACAGGGAGTATCAGCAACGGACGATAAAGATGGTGATGTATCAGATTCTATTTTGATTGAGAATATTGAAAAAAAAGAAGATGGTGCAGCCAACGAGTTTTTGATTACTTATGCGGCATTTGATAAGTCAAATAATTCGGCAAGTCTTACACGAACGTTGTATTATTCGGATTATGTAGGACCACATTTTGTACTGAAACAGCCATTACGGTTTCCAGAAAATCAGCAATTATCATTACTCAGTTACTTTGAAGCAGAGGATTGTCTTGATGGGGATGTTAGTCCGTTTATTACATTGGAAGGCAGTACAGATATTTTAAAAGATACTCCACAAAAAGGTTTTTATGATGTAAAGGTAAGTGTTACAAACAGTGTAGGGGATACAGCAGAACTTCCTGTGCAGGTTGAAATTTATGAGGACAGCTATGAAGAACAGACAATGCGTCCGCAGGTTGTTTTAAATCAATATATTGCTTATTTAAAACAGGGGCAGGAATTTGATACAGCAGTTTACTTGGATCATATCCAAGATAAGGGAATAAAACCGATTGATTTTGGTAACACATCAAAAAAAGACAGCGAACAACAGGAAACACTCTCGTATGTAAGCTTGAATGATATCCAGATAGATTCAAATGTAGATGTTAATACACCAGGTGTATATTCTGTAGTTTATACATATACCTCGCAAGAAACAGGATATGATTGCAAAACAAATCTGATTGTAGTAGTTGAGTAACAGGCAGGAGGTAAAAATGAGACAAGGACGGAATGAACAGAGTACGATATCGATAAATTTTTCGTATATATTCAGATGTTTGAAAAAAAATATAATGATTATTTTGATGTGTGCATGTATAGTGGGCATAGTAGCTTATGTTTTTCTGGACAATTATCAGAAGGATACTTATATTGCCAGTGCTAATCTTGCGGTGATAGCAAGGGATAACTCTAATGGAAAATTATCATCATATAATTATGATGCAGCGGTTACTCGCTGTTTGAATGTATTAAACAGTGATACATTGAAAGAACAGGTTTATAAAGCAGACCCAGATGAAAAAAATAATGGTACTTTTGAAGCGGCAGTGGTAGAAGGAAGTAATATTATTACAATGCGAGCTACAAGTGAATCGGCAGAGAATGCGTTTCGGTTGTTAAAAGCAGCGATTGAAGAGTATCCTTCTTTAGCGGGATATTTTGAATCAGGTTATCTTGTGAAAACATTGGATACATTTTCGACTGAGAACATTGTATCGGAACATCCTAGGAATGGATTTTATGCCGCATTAGCAGCAGCGCTAGTAATATTTGCAGGGATTGGGTTGACGGGGTGTATCAGCGTTTTTACAGATAAAGTTTACAGTAAGGAACAGGCAGATACAGTTTTGGATATGGATATCCTTGGTGTTCAACATTACATAAAGAAGAAAAAAAATCAAAAGACAATTCTTGTAACGGATAAAGCTACGGATATTTCTTATATAGAAGAAATAGATAAATTGGTTACGAATATTAAAGAGAAAATGGATGCACATAAATATCAGACATTAATGATAAGTAGTATTAAAGAGAATGAAGGAAAGTCTACAATTGCATCTAACATAGCTTTGAGTTTCGCAAGGAGAGGAAAAAAAGTTCTTTTGATTGATGCGGATTTAAGAAGACCAGCAATTTATAAAGTTTTCGAATTAAATATAGACGAAAACCATGAGTTTTCTCAATATTTGGAAGGTAATCTGAATGTAGAACAGATACTGACCAGAAAACCTGAGTGGAAAAAGATTCGTTTTGTTCTTCAAGAAAAGGCTGTTGGCGATCCAGATAAATTACTGGATGCGGATAGATTTAGCCAGTTGATGAATCAGATGAAAAAGTATTTTGATTATATTATTTTGGATACACCTCCAGTAGGAATTGTACGAGATGCTGAAGTTGTTGCATCTTCTGTGGAAGGAGCTGTATTAGTCTTGAAGCAGGATCAGGAGAAAGCATCCGAAATTAATGATATTATTGATATTATGGAAGATGCAGGGACAGTAGTCCTTGGAGGCGTTTTAACGATGGCAAAAGGCGGGGAAATGGTAAACAGTCAAAAGAAAAGTTATGGAAAATATTACCATTCATATGGCTATGACAGAGTCTGAAAATTGATAAGTAAAAATTATAGGAGTGAAAAAATGCAGCCGGAAGAACAAAAGAGTAAAGAATTATATGATGCAGATGATGTGTTGGATCTGGGTGAAGTGTTTTGGGACTATATAAGATGTATAAAAAAGTATTGGGTACAGTTTTTCCTGATAATTATTATTGCAACTGCTGTAACTGTAACTTACCAAAATTGGAGTTATGAACCATCATATGCGGCAAAAATAACATATGCAGTAAATAAAACAGGAGATACAAATACTGACGCATATATTGCAAAAAGTTTGAGCAATGCGGTTACATCTGTTGCAGCAACAGCAGATTTTAAAGCAGACCTTTTTCAGAATGTGGAGAAACAAAGTGTAAATTATAACTATATAATATCATCTTCTTTTACAGAAGGGGCGAATTTGTTTTCTATTACGGTGACATCCAATAATTATAAAAATGCTAATATTGTGATGGAGGCGGTAGAAAGGACCTATCCAACGTGGGCTGCAAAGTCAGCCGGAACAGTAGAATTACAAACGGTAGATCGGTCAGAAGCAACAAAAATGCCGATGAATCCATATTCGTTAATAAAATCTATTTTAATTGGTTTGATTATAGGGTTGATATTATGTTTTATCACGGCAACCTGGTATGCAATGACTATAAAAACAGTACGCAATGAAAATGATATGAAAAAAATCATTGGAAGATCATGTATTGTATCTATACCAGAAGTTAATTTGAAAAAGCGTACAAAGAAGAATGATACAAAAGGTCATTTGCTGATCAATAAAAAAAGAATTGATTGGGGGTATAAACAATCAATTCTTGCTTTACAGTCAAGAACTGAAAAACTGATGGATTCAAAAGAGAATAAGGTATTAATGATTACTAGTACACTTCCACAAGAAGGAAAGAGTATTACTGCTGTGAATCTTGCACTGGCATTTGCGAAACATGGGAAAAAAGTGTTGATAATTGATGGTGATATGAGAAACCCAACAGTAGGAAATATTCTTGGAATAGAGGAAAGTCGGGTGGGACTAAGCGATTATTTTGAGAAGGGGCTATTGGATGATATCATTATAAAGAAAGATGGAATTCATATTATCACAGCAGGAATACAGCGACATGATGCAATAGAAGTTATTAAAGATGATAAAATGTGTGATCTTATGGCGGTGTTAAGAAAAAGTTACGATTATATTATTATAGATACGCCGCCGGCGCATTTGTTCACTGATGCAATGATCTTTGAAAAATATGCCGATTGTGTGGTTTATGTAGTAAGATATGATATGGCAGAGTTAAGAGAAATCAAGGAGGGCATTGCCCCGTTTGTACGAAACAGTAAACTTGTAGGATATGTGATAAATAGAAATCCAGGTGGATTTACCTCTTATGGAAAATATGGTTATTCTAAATATGGACATTATGGGAAATATAAGAGGTATATAAACATGGATGAATCATCGATGGATACAGAAGAATCACTGTAGAGAGGAGGACACATATGAAAAGAAAGATAGCACTTACAGTGTTACTCGGTATCACTTGTGTTGCGACTACAATATTAGCTTTCAGGACATACAGTGATATTGGGGCGAAACTTGATTTGAATACCAACTCACAATCAACAATGGTAGTAAAAGAATTGGAAAAGGAAGTAGAAAATTCGGAAGTGGAAGAACCGGAAACGACTGTCGAAGCAACAGTTGAGCCAACGGAAACGCCGGCAGAATTTTCGCCGGAACCAACAGAAGAGGTAAATCCGGAAGCACCGGTTTTGACATTGAAAAGTAATGAGGTGGAAATAACAGCTGGAACAAAATTTCACGTTGTTCCACAGGTTGAAAATATCACAGACGATAAAGACAGCAGATCGAGATTGTTTCAGAATATAGAAGTATTTGGAGAATATGATAGAAATACTCCGGGTAAATATGAATTGGAATATGTGGTGACAGATAGTGATGGCAATCAGTCAGTTCCGCAGATTTTGACATTAATAGTTAAAGAAAAATAAAAAGCTAAATAATAAGGAAGCGCTTATAAGTGAGAATAATTAGTGAGTTTGGAAAATCTCTTGAGACAATGTCAAAAGAGATAGAAAATGTACCGTTATGGTTTTACGGTGTGATAGTTTTTAGCGTTATATGTTGTTTATGTATATATTTTCTGGTATTACCAAAAAGTAAAAAAAGTAATGAATGGAAAGTGAAAGGCAAAAAGATATGTATTTTAGGTATATTTTTTGTCTATGTAATTTTTATTTTTGTGGTAACAGTTTTCAGCCGTCAGATCGGTAATGAATACAAGGTACAACTTGTTCTGTTAGATGGACTTAGAGATATGAACCATCTTGGAAGAGCCGCAGTCAGAGATTTATTGAATTTGATTTTTTTTGTTCCGTCCGGTTTTTTGGCATGCTGGTTTTGCGGAGAAAAATGGCGGACAAAAAAAGCAGTTTTGATATCGTTTCTGATAAGTATAATTGTAGAAATATGTCAGTTAATAGGACGATATGGTACATTTGACGTGGATGATCTTCTTTTCAATACATTGGGCGGTCTGCTTGGTGCCATTATTTTTAACGGATGGAAATATGCATTTAAAGCAAAGACAGCAGGGAGGTATTGCTTACGAGTTGTTATGATTTTATGTAGTCTGGTTATTGTTTGCGGAGCAGGAGTTCTTGGAACGTATCATTTTCTCAGAATTAGTGGAGAAAAGAATACAAAAGGCAATATCAGTACTGTTGAGAATCGTATGGAATCTAGGAACACAGAATCTACGATACTTTCTTCGGATGATGATCTGATTTGGCATGACGGGAAAGCATATCGTTATAATGATAATCTTATTACGATATTGGTTATGGGTATTGACCAGCGAAGCGAAAAAATCGAACAGAGAGAAGGCGTTTCGGGGGAAAGCGGTCAGGCTGATACAATTTTTCTTGTGGTGATGGATCAGTTGAAGAATACGATGAAAATTATTGGCGTTTCTCGAGATACTATGACGCAAATAAAAACATTTGATTATAAAGGAAATTATCTTGGAGAGTCTGAAAATCACTTGGGACTGGCATATGCGTATGGGGATGGAAAGGAAACTAGCTGTCAGTATATGGTAGATGCAGTTTCTAATTTGTTTTATGGAATCCCTATTAATGCTTATGTAGCTTTGAACATGGAATCAGTTATTAAAATTAATGATGCTGTTGGTGGTGTTCCGGTACACGTAGATGAGGATTTGACACAGGCAGATCCTAGTTTAAAGCAGGGAGAAGATATTGTATTGAAAGGGCGTCAGGCGTTAATGTTTATGAAATGGCGTGATACTAGTGTACCAAACAGCAATAATACAAGAATACTTCGTCAGAAACAGTATTTGGTGAATTTTATGAAACAGGCAATAGCAGCAGTACAGCAGGATGTCTCTTTGCCGGTAACATTGTATCAGAGCCTTGCTGATGAAATGGTGACAGATATTGGCGTCGATAAGGCAGTATATCTTACGACACAAGCTTTGACGATGCCGTTGGACAGTAGTGGTATTATGATGCTGAAAGCAGATTCTGTACAGGGGAATGTGTATGATGAGGTGTATGTAGATGATGATGCATTATATGACTTGATTTTAAATGTCTTCTATACGGAAGAAAAAATGGAAGGTACAACAGAATGAAAAAAAGAGTATGGATGATAATTGCTGTGGTAGCATTTATAGGTGCAGGTGTGCTTGTGTTTGGATTCATAGAGACTGGAATTCGTAAAGAAGCAGTTAATAATGAATATAAAAATATGCAGGAACAAGATGAAGAAAATGCTGAAAAAAGACAGCAAATTTCAGAAGAATCAGAAGAAACTACGCAGCGAGAATTGGATATTCCAGTTGATTTTGAAAAACTTCAGAAGAGTAATTCGGATATTTATGCATGGATTACTATTCCTGGGACAGACATTGATTATCCTGTTTTGCAGAGTGAAACAGATAACAGTTACTATTTAAATCATTCTGCAGAGAAAACGGAAAGTGTTAATGGAGCTATTTTTAGTGAAAATTATAATTCAAAGAATTTTGACGATTATATAACGGTATTGTATGGTCATAATATGCGAGATGGAAGCATGTTTGCAGAATTGCATGACTATGAAGATAAAAGTTTTATGAAAAAACATAGCGATATCACCGTATATCTTCCGGATGCTATTTTAAAATATAAAATATTTGCAGCATATCTGGCGGATGATAAACATGTTCTGCTACAATATAATCAGGGGAAAACAGCAGATAACAGGAAAGCGTATATAAATGAGATTATGAGTAAGAGAACAATGGATGCTTCGCTAGATACAACAGTTGATCTGGATGAAAATACAAAAATACTTACACTCTCTACATGCCATAAAGCCGGAAAAAATCATCGATATTTGGTACAAGCATATTTGGCAGAAGAATTAAGAAATTAAATCATTAAAAAAGAACAATATTATGTATAAGACTTGCTATTATCTAATAGTTGTGGTATACTAAGGACAATTTAAGTGTGTCCTTAAAAATAAAAGGAGGAAAATTTTATGAAGAAAAAATTTTTAAAAGGAATCGTTGCAACTTTAGTTGCAATGTCAATGACTGTAAATGTTATGGCAGCAGGAAGTATTGTAGGTGCTATTGATATGCCAAAAGTAAGTGCAAGTGCCGGTAATGTTACATTAAATAAAGTGGAAGCAGATACATATCCGGCTGAACTTCAGGCAGTGGTTGATAAATTAAATGCAGCACCAGCAAATAGTACTGTAGCAGATGCTTTTGGAACGGATTTGTCACAGATTGATTTGTATAATGCTGACGGTCTTAAAACAGAAAAAGTGGATATGTCACAGTATAAATTCTTGTCACCGATTATGGATTTACAGTTAACAGATGTTGAGCCAAGTCAGGAAAATCCGGTTACGGTTACTTTTGTAGCTAATAATATGACAGAAAATATTGAAGTTGATGTTCTCCATTATTGTGAAGAGCACCAGTGGGAAGTACTTGAGGGAGAAAAAATTAGTTCTAATCAGGTAGCAGCAGATTTCCATTCAGCTTCTCCAGTTGCTTTGATTTATAAAGAAAAAGCAGCTGCTACGGTTGATACTGATGTGAAAGCACCTCAAACAGGTGAGCCGAATACATGGCCAATGGCAATAGTAGGGGCTATGCTTTTAGGTGTTGGTGTATTTGCTGTCAAAAAAAGCAGAAAAATCGTATAATATTTGGAAATAAAAAAGAGCTAATAGCCAATAGAACCCGCATGTTTACATGATAATGTAATATGCGGGTTCTATTAAATGTAAAGGTCAAATCGCTCGCCTTTTACTAAAACGTAAACGGTGAAAACTGAGTACCTTTTTACCAGTCTCCATTTCTGCCATAATTAGACTCAACAAAGTTGAACTCGTCTAAAAAGTTGAGTGACTCGACTTTTTAGACTGACTATCATTTGTGGA
>OGXX01003345.1_pt1 | contig 13499 bp, 7 predicted proteins | sample 1576301 | NCBI WGS metagenome assembly OGXX01 (sample SAMEA3541469, study PRJEB24748) | human gut metagenome | biome: human gut; feature: human-associated habitat; material: faeces | place: China | collected 2012
GCCGTGGGTTCAAATCCCGCCACTCCGACCAACAATAAAACTCACCGTTAGATAGGTGGCCATAAAACAGTAGCCCACGAAAATTACTGATATATGGCATCTGTCTGACAGGGTTGGAAAACATGAACCAGGCATCATTGAGATGAAAATCTTGATGATGCCTGGTTTTTCCTATAAACGATAGATTCCCTTTTGTTAAATCAAAATACATTTTTTGATACAGTATCTATATTGTTTAGTTTCACAACAAAGATAATGCAAGAGCATAAAATTCTGTTGTAATTGTGAGATTGCTATTGAGAACGTCGAAAAAAAGATTATAATGTAAGTAACATATTTCTGTGGGGGGATACACATAAAAGTTAGCTATAAAAAGCTGTGGATACTATGTGCCGGGAAAGAAATAACCCGTGCTGAGTTGAGAAAGAAAGCAGGGCTTTCTTCTGCTACCTTCACAAAGTTAGGTAAAAATCAGGAAGTAAACCTATCTGTTTTACTGCATATTGCAGAGGTAATGGATTGTAACGCTGGAGACATGATGGACTTTATCGCAGAAAGTAATTCTGCAGCTATAGATCCGAAAGAATGATAGCAGGATTGAGGTGATCATACATGCCCTTAACCCATGTATGTGTATGGGATGGAAAAGCTGGATATCGTCGTGTATCAATAGAAGAAGCATGCTCCATGTACCCGTATACAGTCGCAGCTAATAGAGGGATTTTTGTTTGCTCTTTGTGTGCGCAAAATGTTGGACTGACAGCTCCTGGCGCCAATGTACGACATTTTCGTCATACATCTGCTGCACAGAAAAAAGAGTGTGAAGATCGTGCGCAAGCGTATGCACGGGCCAGCACGGGATATAACTGTCATCCGATGCCACTTCGCATTAAGGTGGCTCACGGAAGCTACTTGTTGGAATTAGGCTTTTTTCATACACCATCTTCTGCTATTCATACACCATCTTCTGCTACAAGCGGTCCCAGGTGCCAAAAAATCATAATTACAGATGATAACAAGCAGCAGCATATTTACTCATTTGAGAGACTTTCTTTAGAAGGTGTTACCTATCTAAACGTAGGAAATATTCCCAGCACAGAGTACCATCTTTCTTATGATCATCCATCATCAAATTTGGATAGATATTGGCCGTCTAAAACAACAGGCGTCAATATCAGAGGTTCATTTTTTGATTGTTCTACCGGGAAAATATTGTATTCTGGCAGTAAAGCATATCCTTATCGAGATTACTATCTCCTTCAGCGCAGATCCATTGGATATGTACCTCATGGAATCTCCTATGAAAGCATTGCTGAAACCAGAACAGGCTCCTTTACAACCTGGTATTTATATAAAATCCATGTGCAGGATTTCTCTGCCTCAGTTGCTCGATTTTTCTTGGAGAGGTCGATTTTCTTAACGGAAAAACCAGTAGTTTTTTATCCAATTTGGCCACCGTATGTTGAAGATCCTTATTTCTTGTACCACCACGACCCAAGAATTTATTTTTATATGCAGGGTGGAGATGCTGAACTTAATATTTACCCAGCTACCATATATGCTCAGCACCAAAATCTTGGTGATGGGAAACTCTATAGGATTTATGCAGCATCAAAAGAACAGTTATTATCTCTGGGGCAGTCGGGCGCAATTGGTTTTTCTTACCTCATGACAAAACCCCTGGATATGGTTGCAGCATTTCCGGAGGTACAGATCAAAAGTATCGATGGAAATTTGATTGCAGAAGATACCTGCAATCGACTTCCTAAAGGAAAACAACTAACCATTCAAACACCTTTTGACGGAAAGGTTATCCTCCTAAAAAATAATAAGATCTTAGAAATACGACATATTGTTGCTGAGGAAATACTCACCGTAGATGATCTTTCGTTTGGGTGTGAGGTTCGGATTTTCCAGAGCTGCGACATGGTTCGAAGTATAAGATTCGAAAAGTCAAAGGAAAACAAAAATTACGCTGATTTTGATCAAGAAATGATTCAAAAATTAAACAATTGCAATGGACCTGCGATGGCTGTTCCCCATAGTGTAGGGGTAATAGCAAAGAGCCTTTCGAATTTCCCACAGTCAAAAAAATGGTTATATCGAATGATTCGGAAAGGGAATGTTCCTGTAGATGCTTTTAAGCTCATGGTATCTTATCAAAACAGAAAGAAGGGGGCTGTGAAACATGACTAATGATATGGTGGAGTTTGTTTCAGTATGCCGTATTTCGGAAGATTATAATGGACGTATTTGGCTAACTCGAATTGCTGACATCAACGATCAGCAACTATCGGTTCCTTACAAATCCAATCGAAGCACAACCTATTTTGAAAACCGTGATAGATTATATCGTAATGACGGCCCTTCTCAGGTGGACACGATAGGCGTATGGCGCTGGACAGCAACTCCTAATCTTAACGATTCGGAAACCGACTACGTGCAATCTTTTTTTGTGTCGGATATTTTGCCGATACGTGTAGTGGTTAGTCAAGGCGTAAAATCCACGCAAAAACTAATTGAATCTTTAAAAGACGGTTCAGTTTGGACAAAGCCGTATATTTGTGACACGTTATTTTGCTACGAAAGAACATGGGGTAATTTCATAGGAGTTCTGTGTCGTCCTGAAGAGTTTGTTGTCTGCAACCAATATGCAAAGCTTAAGGATACTACCTATTCACTCCCTTGTTTTTCCTTCCAGAGCAGCGACATTTACAATTGGGATGATAAGAATCTACGCTTTATGAGGCGTATAAGATTGGGAGAACCTGAAAAGTATATCCCTGTTGGTAATGTCGATGAATTGATTCGGACTACAATTTCAGATCGCATGTCATGGAAGCTTTATAAAGATTGTATCGGGAAAACTAAAGCTGAATGGAGGGATTGTAAAGCACTTTTTGACCGAGCGTGTATGGAGTCTCTGTATGAAGAAGTTTCAGAAAAACTTGGTTGTCCCTTGGAAATTGCCAGTGAAAACGTTGAACAATTCGTAAAGAGAGCCGGTAGCCTTATTCAGGAGGGAGACATTGATTCTGATGTTTTAGCACAAATTGCATTAAATCACGATGCATTGCGTGCTCAATGTGAAGCCGCTGTTAAAAGTCAATGGCTGGCTACTCATGCTGAAGAAATTGCTACAGCTCAGTCTGAAATTGATCAAAAACATAAGGATGCGGCTGATGCTGAAGCTGCCTATAAAAAATTACTTGCGGATACATCAAAAGCACAATCAAAACTTGATAGCATTTTGAAGAAAATTGAAGAGTATGAGGCATTAGGCACTAAAACCGTTCAGGCCATCCATGATAAAATTGGCTTGGCACAGCAGGATATGGCTGGCTTTATTGCAGAATTGTCAGCCTTTATGCCCCAGCAATCCGTGCAGAGTGGTTCGACAAACCGTTGGACATTTATCCCCGGCGAGGTGTGCCATAGTATGGACAACCTGGAAGGATGCAGCAGCTGGAGGGATACTTTCGAACTGCTATGTGACAACCTTCAGCTTGCGGGTATCGGATCGCAATGGACAACTATGCTGTCCTCCTTCCTATACTCTTCATATCTGAATCGTATGCCGCTGTTACTGGCCGGCCCCAACGCAAACGCCATTGCAGATGCCTTGTCTATAACGATCTGCGGTCAAAAAATCGATCTACTTAAATGCTGCGGTGAACAGGATGCCGAAGCAATTTCCGGGTTTGTGGAATCAGACATGGCTGCGGTGCAAAATCCGTTCCACCCAGACTGGGTTTCCTGTATCTCTCATTCCAACAACGGTTTTGCCTTGTGGCTTCATCCGTTCACCGAAGACCTTCAGATCGAGCCTCGCAGTTTGTACCATTATGCTTATCCCGTTTTTACGGAATGCTTTGTTGATCAGCTTCCCTCTGTAGAAAATATGGACGCTGGTCAGGAAACGGTTGAATACGATGAATTCAAGCCAGATCCAAAGTATCGGGCTAAGATGGGCCCGGTCAAAAAGCTGGGCTTGAGTCGGCTGATGCTGAGCCGTCTGGAAAAGGTTTTGGCAGACGCCAAGTGTATAGGCTCCATTTCTGATACCAGCATGGAATGCCTGTTTGGAATGTTGCCCATGTGCGTTTTAAGCGGTAAACAGGAAGCACTGACTGAGTTGCTGGATAGTGAGAAAAACATAAAATCAGAAGTCCGGGCGGAGCTTCAGCGTTACGTAGAGGAGTGATATTATGAAAGATCAACTGATTTCTGAAATATCAAAACAGCTAAATATTGCAGAAACTGCTGGTACAGAAAGCCTCTGTAAAGCAATTTATAGTGCAACGGGTAAGATGGCTCTTGCATCAATTTGGGACCATCCCGAAGATGAAAAGTTCGTCTCTATTCAGCACTTTAAGAAGAGAGCGGCCCAGGTTTTGGACGCATATCTTTCCATTTACCCAGAGGCTGCATATCGCTTCCCATCGGATCGGAGCGGTATCATTGAGGATATATACGAAACCTACAGAAGGAACGGATTCTTTTACCATTCTTCTCATCGGTTGTATCCTGCGGCACCAAGTACCGGAGGGACGGGACAATGCTCCTTGTACCGGGGCGTTCCGCCGGAGAAGCCGTGTTACATGAGCGGATTGGGGCTGTATGGTGTTACAAAAGCTGCAGAGCATGGTCAATCTGCGGCAGAGATGTTTGAGCTGCAGAAGCAGCCCCTTTCCGACTATTTACAGGAAGTTTTGGCGAGCAATGACTGGAACGAAGTGGAGTGGCCCGAAGATGCGGAATTTTTGCGCTTGAAGCCACCATTTTCCAGAGGATATTGGCAGGAAAAACCGGACAAGGTTGAAATACCCTCAATGGCCCGTTACGGAGCTCCCAATAAGCTGTACGTCTTTTATCGCTGGCTTAACGGCCATTTTGAGCAAAAGTCCATTCCCTCCTGGAGGGTAGACGATTTCAGAACCATTGGTCAGCCTGGCTATGGAGAGTATCGGCGCATCGCCTGTGGACTTTTAGAGGCTGCGCAGAAGCTCCCGCCAGTGGTCGCTAAATCTGCCTCAAATCATACGGTGTCAATTAAATTGGGATATCGTCTGCCCCCTGCAGAAGAGGACTTCTTCAAGCTATACAGCTGGCCGATCAACTTTAATATTACGCAGAAAACACCACAAGTGTTTCAGCGTGAAATGTCCGAAATTGTGTATCCGGTGTTCAAGCAGCATCTGGAATCCATCGGATACCGCTTTGTGGAGGAATAAAACATGGCGAATGGAGCAAATGCCGTACATATGCAGCTGCGGCAAGCTTTGGAAAACTATATAAAATCCCAGTATTTCGGGAAGTCCCCCATTCTGCTTTCTGCGCTGCAGGGAAAGCTGGACCAAGAAGGAGTTTTATACCAGAAACCTTATATTGAATCCTCGCCTGCCTATAAGAGTAAAGAAAATGGAATACAAGATTCCGAAGTCTTGCCTGACTGGCTGAAAAACTATTTCACCCAGCTGTCCATCGCAGACCTGGGTGTCTATCCTGCACCCTTCTGCCATCAGATTTCTGCTCTGGAGGCAGCCTTCAGAGGAGAAGATTTGTTTGTGTCCACTGGTACAGGCTCTGGTAAAACTGAGTGTTTTATGTGGCCCTTGATGGCAAAGCTTGCTGATGAGGCCAGAAATCGAACAGACAGTTGGGAGCTTCGTGGCGTACGCACGGTTATCATGTATCCCATGAACGCACTGGTCTCTGATCAGGTGAGTCGTCTTCGCAGACTGATCGGCGACCCGGATCATCGCTTTGTGAAAATTTTCCGTGAGACTTGTGGAAATGGTGCCCGGCGTCCACAGTTCGGTATGTATACAGGCCGTACCCCTTATGCAGGACCTGAACCCAGAAAGGACGCCGATCATAGGCTGGAAAATACCTATTCTAAAATGGTCCACCCGGAAACGGCTGAAGGTGAAGATTTTCTACGGCAATTGACGAAGGAAGGTAAAATTCCATCCAAGGAAAATTTTGATGCTTTCCTGGAGAAATTACACAACAGCAAACATATCCCCGATGCAGAAGATGCGGAATTAGTCACTCGTTTTGAGATGCAGCAGTTCTGCCCCGATATTCTGATCACCAACTATTCTATGCTGGAGTATATGCTTCTTCGCCCCAGAGAGAAAAAAATCTGGGATGATACCAAAAGATGGTTAGAAAGTGATCCCAAAAACAAGCTTCTGTTTGTTATTGATGAAGCACATATGTATCGTGGTTCTGCCGGTGGAGAAGTTTCTCTGTTGATCCGAAGATTGTTTCACCGTTTAGGAATCGATCGGAGCCGAGTCCAATTTATTCTGACCACTGCCAGTATGCCAAACAATGACGAAGAAGACCGCAAGGAGGTGCGGGACTTCGCCAATGCGTTGACTGCCTCGGATGATAATCATTCGTTCTGCTATCTGACCGGTGAAAAAGAAAAGCTTGGTGCAGAGCGCTGCAATGATCTTCCACTATCTCATTTTGTTGGGATGGAAGCCGAACCTTTCGAGGGCGATGACACCCAACGATTGGATGCACTGAATCATTTCTGGTCCGGTATTCCGGGGGCACCAGCTCCCTTTATGGATGTGGATTGCGCATGTCATTGGCTATATGATCATCTCGTTGCGTATAAACCGTTCTGTGAGATGTTTCAGCTTTGCCGAGGGACTGCCGTTTCCTTGCAGGAACTGGCAGACTCCATTTTTCCGGAAGGTGAAACAGAGGATGCCATTCATGCTGTGAGTGTTATGTTGGCGATTGCTCCCCTGGCTCGCAGCGAAGAAGGCAGCGTCCTGTTTCCTGCCCGAATGCACATGCTATTTCGTGGAATCAAAGGCGTTTACGCCTGCACAAATCCGAATTGTCCCCATTGTCACTCTGAAAATGGGCTGACCTTGGGAGAAATTTATTTTTCTGATGGCAGAATGACCTGCAAGGAATGCGGTAGTGCAGTTTACGAGCTTTATAACGACCGTCGCTGCGGCAGTATTTTCATCAAAGGGTATGTTCTAACTGCTGATTTTGAAAATCGCAAAAAAACTTATTTGTGGCACCAACCTGGAATTGTTAATGAGGATGAGGTAAAAGAAATCCACCTGTTCTTGCCAGATACAGATTATCAGTTACCCCAAAAGCAAGGTAAGAATAAAATATTCCCCTGTTATCTGGACATTGAAAGCGGATTTATTGATTTCGCAGATGATTCTTTGAATGGCAAACCCGGAATTAGAAAACTCTATTACAGCGATTTTACTGCGAAGGGACGTCCCAACATTCTGACATTTTCCACATGCCCCCATTGTCGGCATGAGCTTTCCAAAATGCAGCTGACTTCTTTCAGCACCAGAGGCAACCTTTCGTTTTTCAATCTAATCAAAGCACAGTTCCAAGCGCAGCCTCCGGTTCCGAAGAAAATGGGATGCCCGGATCAGCTGCCGAATGAAGGAAGAAAGGTTCTTCTCTTTTCTGATAGCCGTCAAAGAGCCGCAAAACTGGCTCGGGATATGTCAGATGCTTCGGATATGACCGCAGCAAGACAGCTAACTGCTCTGGCAATCCACCGAATGGAGCAGGGAACGAAAGAATATTCGTTAAATTCTTTGTATGACTTCTTTGCCATGGCTGCTGCCGAAAATCATGTGCATTTGTTCCAGGAACAGCAGCAAGAAGTTCTTCTGGAGCATGGGCAGCAGGCGATCAGAAGCTATGAGAAGAGCCAACGACGGCACAGGGATTATGAACCACGGTTTTCGATAGCAGAACATGCTCCCAGTCAGATGAAAGAGCAACTCCTGCGCTTGTATTGCGGAGGATATAATACGTTGGTGGATTCTGCCATCAGTTGGATTGAGCCGACCGACTCCGCAAAATGGGATGCAATCGACGCACTGGAGGAAGCCGGGGTTGATATTGAGGAAGATGCTTTTCTGGAGTTTTTTAACGCCTGGATTTTATGGGCCTGCGATTCCTTTGTCGTGCTTGGACAAACAATTTCCAACGATGTACGACTTAAGGTCCGTCCCAACTACGCAGGCTATGGCATGGATAAGGATTGGCATTTTTCCAACACGCTCAAAGAGTTGATGGGATGGAAGGACAATGATCCAGAAGAAGCAATTTGGGTACGGGTCCTTCGTGAAACCTTTATGGCAGAAGGACAGCACGACGAAGGAAAGTACTATGTTGATCTTTCTCGTGTAAAGCCTCGGTTCGGCTTAAATCATTCGTGGTACCGTTGTGAACGCTGCTCTGAATTAACAGCGTATCCTATGCATGGAAAATGCCCCAGCTGTCAATGTGAGCAGATCCATCCTATGACACAAGAAGAAATTGATGCACTGGATTTCTGGAGATCTCCGATTACTGACGCAATGAACGGAGAAACGATTCGGGTCATTGACACAGAAGAGCATACTGCTCAGCTGTCTCATAAGGATCAGCGAGATGAATTGTGGTCAAAAACGGAGCAGTATGAACTGCGCTTTCAGGACTTTTTGCAAGCTGGTCAGGCACCGGTAGATATCCTCAGCAGTACGACCACCATGGAAGTCGGTATCGATATTGGCTCTCTGGTGGCCGTCGGATTGCGAAATATTCCTCCTATGAGAGAGAACTACCAACAGCGTGCCGGCCGTGCTGGTCGGCGTGGTTCCAGTCTGTCCACCATTGTGACGTTCTGTGAAGATGGCCCCCATGATGCTCTGTACTTTGCTAATCCTGTTCCCATGTTCAGGGGAGACCCTCGCAGACCGTGGGTGGATACCAGCAGTGAAAAAATTGTGCAGCGTCACTTAGGAATGGTTGCACTGCAAAGCTACTTAAAATTAAAATCCGAGAGCCTGGATGCGATTCCGGCGATTACTTTTTTGGATGAGCATTTGGAAGCGTTTGGCGTTTATCTGAAAACCCACCAGATTTCCGACAATGATATTCTGATTCCTGCCCAGGCCAAACAGGCGCTGGATAGCTACAAGGATGCACTTTCAACGGCTTTGGCGCAGCTAAAGACGAAGCGTGACAAACACCCCGAGCTCTTTGAAACAGATGACGGAAGTGAATCCGGCAGAAAGTCTTTGCTGGATGCGCTTTATGAAGAAGGCATCATCCCTACATATTCCTTTCCTAAGAATGTGGTCAGCACCTATATTTCCAAACCAAACGGACAACTGAAATATCAGGTTGAACGGGGACTTGATATGGCCATTGGAGAATACGCTCCCGGCAGAGCCATTGTTGTAGACAAAACGACCTATCAGATCGGTGGTTTCTATTATCCCGGCGGAGACCGAACTGAAGCAACTGCAGCCTCTCCTGCACGGCCTTTTATTCAGGATGCCAACTATCGCAAGGGCGTTATGACTTGCGAGAAGTGTGGATGGTTTGGTTTACGGGAAGACCATATGGAGCATTGTCCCTTCTGCGGCAATCCAACACTGACCCCTATGCGTGAAATGCTGCGGCCTTGGGGTTTTGCACCCAAGGATGCCCGATCCATTGAAACAGCTCAGTTAAATGAAGAATACTCTGCTACCCAGCAGCCGCTATACTCCACATTGCCGGAGGCAGATGATGTATCCGAGATCAATGGATGTGCCAATATTCGAATGGCAGTTCGACCGAACCAGAGAATTATTATGCTGAATAAAGGTGTAGGTAATAAGGGATTCACGGTCTGTTGTGACTGCGGTGCTGCCATGCCTGGTGATGATGAAAGCGTTCTGAAAAATGTTATGCGGCCCTATCGCTCAAAATTTAATCGGACTCGATGCAAGCATACGGATACCATCAATGTGAATTTAGGGTACGATTTTATCACCGATATGCTGGTTCTGGAATTCGAACTGGATAGGATGAAGGTAGATGTCAATGCAGAGAAGAGCTCCTGGTTGAATCGAGCTGGTCAATCTTTGGCAGAAGCCTTGCGACTTGCCGCTTGCCAGGAATTGGATATAGAATTTACGGAGCTGGTAACAGGGTATCGTATCCGTCAAAATTCCAGCGGTGATTACGTGGACATCTATCTGTACGACAGTCTTTCCAGCGGCGCCGGTTATGCAGTCAGTATGGAATCTCAGATCCATACACTGCTCTCAAAGACCAGAGAGCTGTTGGAGGGATGCACCTGTGAAAGTGCCTGCCATAAGTGCCTGAAGCACTATCGAAATCAATTTGTTCATGGAATGTTGGATCGAAAGGCAGCGCTGAATTTGCTGGACTGGGGTGAACAAACAAAATTACCGGCAGAACTGAGTCCCGTCCAACAGAAAGAAATTCTGGCTCCGATGACACGAATTCTCCAGCGTTCTGGTTTTTCTGTCGATTTTGATGGACATCGCATAACTGTTCGGGGAAAATGGGCCAGCAAGAAACTGGTCATCTATCCGGCGATGTGGGCTAAGCCAAGAGGGTCTGATACAATTTTCATTAGTGATGCCCTAATCAAATATGCAAAGCCGATTGTACTAAAAGAAATTACAGGAGATATTTAAAAGATCAAGAAATGAGTTGATACCCGAATCGTATAGATCTTTTGCAGCCACCATCGCAGATGGTTTCAAAGGGGACTGGGGATGCTTCCCCCAGCAAGCAATTTTTGCGGATACGGCCAGCGGGCGGATCTGCGAAAATGAGGAAACCTGTACAGGTTTCCACTGCTTGCCACTTTGTGACAGGTGCTTTTCTGGCATCTGATCCGCACATAGTTGAGCAATTCATCAGCAGAGGGCTTCCGGAAAATCGGAGTCCCTCTGATTTTGCTTATGGGAATTTCTCGGAAGCCGGTTTCAACTTCAGACCGAATTGGACCGAAGTCAAAGCATGACCGAATTTTGAACGAACGGCTCCGGGTGGGGTGCTTCACAACTTGGCAAGCAGTGCAAAGTGGTACCACTTTGCCGCTTTACAAATTCGCAAGCAGTGTAAACAGGGCCCTGTTTACCCGCTTACAAAAATTCTACTCCGCATAATTTTTGTAAATCGCTTGTCGGGGAAACGCCCCAAACCCCTCGAACGCTGCCTTGCGGCAGCGGCTGTGCCATCGTTCCGATGGCTTTTCAAAAACCAGATTTTGCATTTTTGCTTCTGTTCCATGTGGCAAATTGAAAATTTTTCTTTAACACCAGAGGCAAATACTTGCCAAATCCTGCCGCATCGTGTAGAATGAACTTAAAATTGAATAATCTATTTTTCTGACATATTGTAGGCAAGTCCCACTTGACTCTGATCCTGAATCAGAGTATTTGCTTTTACCATTTAAGCGTAAGGCTGTTACATAACACATCTGTTGCGTTCGCAGGGCAGGTGTGTTTTGTGGCGGCCTTTTTTGCTGCCTTCTTTCAATGTTACAACAACGGAACAGACAAGGAGGAAGAATATGTTTGGAAAATTCGGAATTGACTTTGGCCCGGAAACGCACGAGGGCTTCAGCGACCGTGAGTGGAAATTGGCTTGTGAATTTTTCGATTTGATGCTGCAACTCCCCTTGCCGGAAGATGAAGACGAGTGGGATAGTTTTTTCGATTGGGCATTAAGTGAGGTATTCGATGTCGATGAGAATACCGACCAGGAAGCTGTTTTCGCAGAGCCCGAAGACGCAATGGAGTGGCTGAGAGGGCTGTTTGAGGAAGAAACTGAACAGAATGAGGTCCCCTTTGATCCCTATTTCAAAATCCAGCGTACATCCGAAACCACAAAGCGGAGTTCTGTGTACCGGGACGAAAACGGAAACCTGCACTGCTGGAATATTTCCTCTTATCAGATCCCGTCCATCTCCCTGACGGAAGAAATCTCCGGGACCATTTATACCGTCACCGGCAGCTTTGAAGGTTCTCAGAATATGCTGCGGAAGCTGGAGCGGATCACCGCACAAAATTTTCCGATTGAGATGGGGGAGGACGCATGACAAACGAGAAAAGTTATGTTAACATGATGACAACCAACCCTGTACTGACAGTTGCTCCACCAAAGGAGGAAACAGAAATGTTCGGAGCAACCGAAAAGATTACCGCACTCTATTGCAGACTTTCTCAGGAGGATGAAAGGGCCGGCGAGTCTCTCTCCATTGAAAATCAAAAAAGTATCCTGCTTTCGTATTCCCGAGAGCACCACATGACGAATCCGGTGTTCTTTGTGGACGACGGCTATTCCGGCACCAACTTTGTTGAGGTAAGATAACGATACCTTTTTTGCAGAGGGTGTTATCTTACCTCTTTTTGATGTATGTTAGATAGCATAACTCTTTACGTCGGCTCCTATCTGTCTGAAATAGGAGATACTTTCAGTAGGCTTGTCGCCTGTATCAACTCTGCCGACAAAGCTATAAAAGATTTCGATTTTGCGGGTGTTCGTTTCCTTATCCAGTTCGTGAATAAGAATACGGTCAATAAATTCATGGACGTTTTCGTAGGTCAGTTCTTCAATCGCTGTGTATCTGCGTACCAGTGCGACAAACCTTTTTACGTCCGCGCTGCGCTCGGTGGCGTTGTCGATTTCCTGTGACAGCTCCGCAATCCTCCGGGTCAGCGTCTTTTTTTCTTCATCATAGCCGGAAGTCAGAAAAGCAAATTGTTCATCTGAAAGTTTCCCTAAAGCGTTGTCCTCGTAGAGCTTGCGGAATAAGATGTTCAGCTCGTTAATACGGTTCTGCGCCTTGTCAAGCTCTTTCCGCTGCTGTGTCAGCGTCTTTTGTACTGCCTTTGCGCTGCACTCGTTGGCGGTTTCGATAAACTCCTGTTCATGCTCTTTCACATAAGACGTTACTCGCTGCAAGTCTGCAAGGACAAGTTCTTTCAATACGCTTTTGCGGATATAATGCGTAGTGCAGAGCATATCATTTCTTGCCCGGTTGCGGTAGTTGCCGCAAGTGTAGGCGTGTTTCCGTTCAAGCGTCCCGGCTCCGCGTACTGCATACATTTTGTAGCCGCAGTCCCCACAAAAGAGCAGCCCGGAAAACAGGTCAATTTCATCAACCTTTGTCGGGCGTTGCCGGGTGGCAATCCGCTTCTGTGCAAGTTCAAAGGTTTCTTCATCAATCAAAGGTTCGTGAGTGTTGGGGAAGAAATACCTTTTTTCCTCCGGGTTCTTTTTCGTCTTTTTCGACTTATAAGATACCTTGTAGGTTTTCCCGGTTATGGTATGCCCTAAATACTCTTTCCTTGTCAGAATGTCGTACAGTGTCTTATCCGGCCAGTTGTACCATGCGTTGAGCTGTGGGCGGGGGTGGCGTTTGCTCCCTGTCCTGCGGTAGCGCAGTTCCCCGACGGTCAATATCTCATTGTCCCGCAGCCAGTTCTGGATTTCACACATACGGTCGCCCCGTACATACATTGCAAAAATCTGTTTTACGACGTGTGCCGTTTCCGGGTCGGGTATCAGATGATTGCGGTTATCCGGGTCGATAAGGTAGCCGTAAGGAGCTTCGCCGTTGACGCGCTCGCCTTTCTGTGCCTTTGCCTGTTTGACAGCCCGGATTTTCTTTGAGGTGTCGCGGGCGTAAAACT
>OGXX01003353.1_pt1 | contig 13481 bp, 8 predicted proteins | sample 1576301 | NCBI WGS metagenome assembly OGXX01 (sample SAMEA3541469, study PRJEB24748) | human gut metagenome | biome: human gut; feature: human-associated habitat; material: faeces | place: China | collected 2012
TACCAGCCGTTTTTCCGTGTCAACAACGAGTTCTAATTTTCGACTTTTTTCTGGCATAAATCTGGAATGCCTTGCAGCGCAAGGCGTTCCGCGCTTTTTCGCAAAGTATGTTACTTTGCGAAAGAAATCGAGGCCAAAAACTGAATAAAAGGTCTTGCGAAGTCGTGTGGCTGTCACTGTAAAGACGGTATATCATTACCGTCAGGCGGCAGTTTTGAAGGAATGGGGTGATGCCCCCTGCGGACGGCGCTGTTGACGTAAGGAATGGACCAAAGCGACAGAAATGTCGTGTGGCGAATAGCAGCCATTGGAGCGAATGCTCTGAGAAGGTAGGTTCAGGTACGAGAAGGGCAAAAGCCCTTCGTGACGTTAGGGCAGAAGAATTGCACGATGGAGGATTAGTGTTGGACAGCGGGCGATTTCTCCCTGACGGCATAGGCGGGAGGGCGCGCTGGCGAGATTCGTCAGCGCATTTTCATTTCTGCCAGATCACCGCTGGTTTTCTTTGGAAAACCGGCGTTTTTTTGTAAGGGAGGATCACGTCTATGTCCAACAGGAATCCCCGCGAGAGATTTGACTACAAGAGTTGGTTTGAGCGTAATGTGGCCAAGCGTACCGTGGCGGCGCTGGAAGCGCGGGACGCGGAGTTTGCCGAAAAGCACGCGGATACGCCGATGGCGCATTTGGCGCAATACGTCGGCAATCGTGCTGAACTGCTGCGGCACACGCCCAGTCCCTGCGAGATAGACGGCGGCACGTTTATCGAGGAGCGCTTCGGCGGTTGGGCCGCAGTATTGGAGATGGCACGTTTGCGGCCACCGGCGAAAGAGCCCAAGTTGAAAGACACCGCACGCTACAAGCGGGAAAAAGCCGTGCAGGAGCCGCTGTTCTACGAGGAATCCGAGCGCAAGAAGAAGGCGAAACGCGCCAAGGCCGCAGCCAGCCATGCGGCGCAGCAATCACGGCTGAAAGAGAAAAAGCGGCTGGAGCAGGAAAAGAAAGAGGCTCGCGATGCCGCTGCCCGCCAGCGCGAAATTGAGAAAGCGGCAGAAGCCGCCGAGCAGGAGGTGTCCTGCTGAGTTACCCTTGTCAAGCCGAGACAGTCTGAACGGAGGCTGTCAGCTTTCCATAAGGGTGGGAGGGGAAAAGCCGCCCCTCCCACCTCCTCTCTTTGTTGAACGGCAAAACCACATACAAAAGCAAATATGTTACCCGTCCCTGCGGGGCAGGTAACGGGGAAAATACGCCCCATCTGCGGGGCGAGAAACAGGAATAGGAGCAAACACACATGATCTCTTTGAGTGAAATACTGCATACCATCGCGCAGGCGCTGCTGATCCCCTGCCTCATCATCCTGCTGATCCTCATGGCCGGCGCGGTCTGGCAGATCGGCGACATCGTGGTGGAGTTTATCGCGGAGCGCCGCAAGCACAAGTGTAACGTCCCCCAACTGCTGCGCGACGTACACGCGGCGGGCGCGGACGGCCTTGCGGAGCTGATTGAAAACAGCGGCCTGCTGCGGCGGCAGAAGAAGGCCCTGCTGGAGCTGGCGGAGAGCCGGGGGCTGCCCAAGGACACCCTGACGGCGCTGGCGGAACGTCTGCTCGCCACGGAGGAGGCGCGGAACGCCCGCACCACCTCCATCACGGACATGATCGCCAAGCTGGGCCCCATGTTCGGCCTGCTGGGCACGCTGATACCCCTGGGCCCCGGCATCGTGGCGCTGGGACAGGGCGACACGGTGACGCTGTCGGAGTCCATGAACGTGGCATTCGACACCACCATCGCCGGCGTCATCAGCGCGGCGGTGGCCAGCGTCATCTCCCACATCCGCAAGCGCTGGTACAACGACGATATGGTGTCGCTGGAGACGCTGATGGAGGCAGTTTTGGAGGAGGTCACGAGCGATGTTGAAGGGTAAGTTTTCCTCCCGCCGCAGGGTGACGGAGGAGGTGGACGCCATGTCCGGGCTGGCGAACCTGTCGGACGTGATGCTGGTGTTCGCCTGCGGGCTGATGGCGGCGGTCATTCTGAACTGGAACGTGGACCTGAGCAAGACCCGCGTAGAGATCCTCCAGCGGGAGCAGATGCAGGAGCTGGACAACGCGGAGGAGATGGAGCAGGACATCCAATCCTCCAGCAGCTTCGAGCAGAAGGGTACGGTGTACGAGGACCCGGAGACCGGGAAGCTGTATGTGGTGATGCCGAAGGGCAGTAACTAAATAGTTTTTACATAGATACGTTCAACAGAGAGAGGAGCAAATCACATGAAGAAACGGACAAGCAGAGTGTCCCGGCGCATCGTGAGCCTGCTGATGAGCATGGTGCTCACGCTGACGCTGGTGACCCCCGCGGCCTTTGCCACGGAGGTGGTGGGCGGCTGCGGCACGACCATCGCCGAGGGCAACACGAACCCGGCTGACGCTAACCCCAGCGGGGACAACGAGGGCAAGGACGACGAAAACAAGGACACCGAGCACGGCGGGGATGAACAGCCTACCAACCCCGGTGATGAGGACAAGAACCCCGGCGAGGGTGAGGACGATGTCAACGCATCTTCCAATGAAGCCGATACTCAGGAGGGCGAAGGCACTGATACCCCCGTGGTTGCTCAACGCACGGTAACACTGGAGAAGTGGAATAAAAATGCCGCTTATGATGTGAAGATCGTCATTCCCGCTGCGACTTCCGAGCCCGGCGAGGGCGAAACGACTGAAGCACCCGGCGAGGGCGAGAATGCCGGCAGCGGCAATGAAACGCTGAGCACCGAGTATACCGGCACCGATGAGAAAATCACTTTGAAATTGACCACGGAGGATTATACCGATAACCCCATTATTTATATCAAGTCCTCCGCGGATGAAGTTGTGGCCGAAACTACGCCCAAGCTGGGTGACGACGGCACACTGGAATATGTATTTACCGGAGAGGAAACCGACATCACTTTGTACTACGGCACGAAGGATGATTTTGTCTCTGCTTGGTATGGTGATGGTACTGCCACGGGCTATTACATCCGCACCGCCGAGGAGCTGGCGAATTTCGCACAGTTGGTGAATAGCGAGAATGATTTTTCCGGCAAGACCATCACGCTGGGTAAGAATATTGTGTTGGACGGCAGCGACTGGACGCCCATCGGCACAAAGGACAACCCGTTCAAGGGAACATTCAACGGCAGAAATGGTAGTACTTACTACACGATTTCCGGCCTGAATGGTGACCTGTTTGGCGTGGTAAATGGCATCATCCAGTATGTGACCATCAGCGGCGGCACAGGCCGGCTGGTGAACACGCTGATCTCCGGCACGGTGGAGAACTGTATGTCCACCGCAAAGGTCACCGGCGAAGGCGGCGGACTGGTGGGGACCAGCACCGGCACGGTGCAGAACAGCTATTACTACAACGCGGACGGCAAAAATACCATGGCCGTCAGCAGCGGCACCGTCACCAACTGCTACTATTTAGCGGATGTTTCCACATGGGGACAGACGGACGACATCGGCGCACGGACGGCGGAGGAATTCAAGGCCGGCCGGGTGACGTGGGAGTTGAACGGCAAAGACGAGGTATATACTGTGCCGTCAACCGACTGGAGCATGGACGAGGAACTCCCCTGCTTAAAAAAGGGCCGTGCTGTATATGAATTGACACTTACGAAAAAGTCGGACGTAAAGGAAATGGTTGCAATCTCCGTTGAGGGGTATACCACATTGATGAATGGCAACACGCAGTATGTGTATGTTCAGAACGAAGAAAAGCCCATTACGATAGATGAAAGCGCGTTCTCCGAGGAATATATGGTTACCTATACTCCGACGCAGCCGACAAAAACACCACAATTCAACCAGAGCGCGGAGAGTATCACGTTCTATTACTCTGTCGGCAAGGCGATCACACCGGATACAAGCTGGTATGATGATAATAAAAATAAAGATGAATTTATCCTGTCCGATGCCGCTGACCTGTTCGGACTAGCACAGCTGGTGAATTCTGCCCCATATGTGGGTTTTTCCGGCAAAACCGTTAAGTTGAGCAAGGACATCGACCTTACCGGCTATGACTGGATTCCTATTGGCGGTAGTTCTGCCGATTTTTGCGGCATTCTTGACGGAAACGGACATACCGTCACTATCAACATCAATAAAGACTGCACAGCGGTGGAAGAGTACATAGGGCTTGTCGGAGCCTTGGGAGGAGGCGGCTGGATAAAAAATCTATCCGTTCAAGGGGAAATATCTGTTGTCAACACCCGGCCAGACACTCGCACTGCTTATGTGGGCGGCATTGTGAGTACAATGTCCCCGAAGACGAAGGGAATATCAAACTGCAAAAGCTCTGTCGAGATCGATGCTGAGAATTGCAAATACGTGGGAGGCATCGTAGGAAGTTTTACTGGAAAGAAAGGAACTGGTGAAAAGATAGAACAATGCCTCAATCGTGCGAATATCAAAATCCGTGTGACCACGAATATGAAAGATTTGAATGTCGCAGGTGTTCTTGGCTGCGGATACAAGGGATATCCTATTATCGATCATTGCTGGAACGAGGGGGCAATAACAGTTACGCTGGAAAATGGCGTTACTAGTGGCGGGAAAATTGCGGGTATCGTAGGGTGCGCTTCCAATGTAACAAACTGCGCCAACTATGGGGCAGTATCGGTAGCGAACAACTTTAAGGGTACTGCAGCTGGCATTATTGCAGCGCCATTTTCTGATAAGAAGAAGGGGATAGCAGCAAATAACTACAATGTTGGCGATATAAGCGGTCCTGAGGGAAAAACTTATGGTCTAAGTCCTATACCTAAATACGGAATTATTTCCAACAGCTACTGCCTCTGCAAGCTGAACGATGTGAGCGAGCAGAAATACATCGAATCCATCACGAACAGCAAGGGTAAAGCGCAGAACATCACCGCCACCACCGAGGACGGCAAGACCGTGTATAAGGTGGGCAACGACGTGCTGGTGAACTTGTTGAATGAGAACAGAGGCACATATATCGAGTGGATCAACAAGCAGGACGCGCCCTACAACCCCGTGCATGTCACCCGCTGGGACGGCAGCTTTGAACCCGGTGTGGAGGGCGTGATCACCCTTGTCTATGATCCTAACGGCGGCGAAGGAGCGGCTGTAACGGAACAGCAGCAGATCGTGGGCAATGGTGACGAAGGATCTTTCAATCTAAAATCCGCTGATACGCTGGGCTTCAAGCACGAGAACGGCACATTCCTCGGCTGGAGCAGGACAGATGACGGTACAGTTGAGTTCAGGCTGGAAAACGGCAGCATTACCCCTGCCTCCGTAACCGTAAAGAAAGATGAAACGTTGACGCTCTATGCCGTGTGGTCTCCGATATGGGCGGGCAGCGGCACGGAAGCTGCTCCCTATGAGATCCCCGATGTCGGCAAGCTGACCGCCCTGCAAACGCAAGTCAATGAAAATGGATTCAGCTACAGCGGCAAATGGTTCAGGCTGACCAATAACATCGATCTGAACAACGAGCCGTGGACGCCTATCGGTGTCGATACCGGCCATCCCTTCAGCGGCAGTCTGGACGGCGGCGGCAAGAGCATCAGTGGGCTGAACGTTAATACTTCCACACAGTATGCCGGTTTGTTTGGCGCTGTTGGAGAGATCGCTGTCCAATCGTTGACTCTGCAAGATGGATCGGTGACTTGCACCAATGGTGCTACTTCGTGGTGTGGCGGACTTGCTGGGCGAAGCGGGTCACTCCTTCTGAATGACGTCCATATCGTCAACATGGCGATCAGCGGTGATGGACTGGGTGGCACTGGCGGTATCCTTGGCGGTGGAAGTGCAAGCATGACAGCCTGCAGCAACACAGGCGGTTCTGTATCGGGCAGATATGCTGGAGGCATGGCTGGGCTCGGAAATACGAACGGCTCTTCTGAGTTTACTCGTTGTACGAACAGTGCAGCGATTAAGGGAGAAGCCTATGCCGGTGGAATAAGTGGTGATCATAGAGGTGAAGGAAATAACTTTGCAAACTGCCGGAATGAAGGACTTGTCAACGGAAGAATTGCCTCTGGTATAGCTATCTACGGCCAAAGCTTTACTGCTTGCACTAACGCTGGAGAAGTTATAGGTCAACAGGGGATGGCTTGTGGCATTACAAATAGGGCAAATTATGTTGAAAGGTGTGGAAATACCGGCGACGTGTCTGGCTCAACCGCATCCGGCATAACATGGCACGCTATAAAAATTGAGAATTGCTACAATACCGGCAAGATAACCGGCAATGGTAATGTTGCCACAGCATTCGGCATTACAAATTCTACACGTTGGCAGACCGAAGGCTGCTTCACCTACAATACAAGCACACAAGTTCCTCTGGCTGGTAAAACAACAGGTGGGACTTATGGTGACCAAAACGAAGTGACAAACAGCTACTATCTCGCCAGCAGTGCTACGGCGGTGTCCAGTGCCGGCGAATGGGCCAGCGCGGATGATTTCGCCAGCGGCAAGGTAGCGTGGGGCGTGGACGGCGGCACCGGCGCACACGCCAACTACTGGACACAAGGTGCAAACAACTATCCTGTTCCCATCGGCGAGGGAACGTCCACCAGCTACTACCGTGCCAAGGCCGAGTGCGGCACAGGCGGTTCGGTGAGTATCAAGAGCAACCGCAACTTCACCGGCGATGCGGACAATGCCGTGTACGGGCCCAAGGGTATGAGTGTGACCGTTACGGCTACGCCCATGGATAACACCTACGCCTTGAAGTCCATGACCGTTCAGCTCCCTGTGGGCACCGCGGCGAAGTCTATCTCCAGCCCGGCCACATTTACCATGCCCAATGAGGGCAACGTCCTCGTTACGGCTACCTTCGGCTCCGCTACCCCCAGTGGCGGTGGCGGTTACTACTACGGCGGCAGCGGCGACGGTACCGGCACCGGCGATAAGGACGACGAGGGCCTGCAGGACGGCCTGAATATGGATGTGGAGTACGACATCAAGGGCCTTGTGCTGGGCGCCTACGCCGAGTGGGGCTCCAACGGCGGGAACAAGTCCTTCCAGAAGTGGCTGGAAGAAAATCCCAACGTGGTCCGCGCTCTGCTGACCAACAGTCTGGATAACATGGCCACCGCAGCCGTGGGTAAGAAGACCGATGAGGCCAAGGATCTGGCGGCTCTGCTGCTGGCCAGTCTCAACGAGCACACCGGCGTGGACGGAAAGAACGGCGACACCATCGCCAAGGCGCTGCAGAAGTACATCGACTCCGGCAGCGAGGAGGTATTCAGTGCGTGGCTGACCGGTGGCGGCGGCATGGCCAGCGGCACCTACGAGAGCATCTACGGCCAGTACGCCAGCAGCCTTGCGGCACTGGCAGACCGTCTGTACAGCAAGTGGGAGGCCAGCGGCACGTCTATGACCTTCCCGGTGTGGCTGGACTCCCAGCAGGTGACGATGGAGAGCCTGTCCGAGAACGCGGAGGAGCCTGACGCCGAGCCTGACGACACTCAGACCACTGAAGCGCCGGAGGATGTGCCGGACGGACAGGATACCGAGGGCGGTGCCAGCGGCAACTCCGTGTGGGAGGTCATCGGCACGGTGGTGCGTGAGAATCCCATCCTCGTCTGGAGCATCGTGGCCGTCATCGCGGCGCTGATCATCGTGGGCGCGGTACGCCGCTACCACAAGGTCAAGCGTGACGAGCATGACGAGAAATAAGTGATATAGACGGCTCTTAGGAGTCAGTCTGCCGATTCGCGTGGGCGGAATTTCCGTCCACGCGAATACGGCTATATAAACGGAAACGGGAGGGATGCCTCTGTGAGAAGAAAAAGCGGAAAATGGCTGCTGTGGCTGCTGGTGCTGACGCTGCTGTGGGGCAGCATCCCCGCGGCTTACGCGGCAGGACACAGCATCACGATCCATGCGCCGGAGGGAAACGGCCTGCCCTACTGGGAATTTGAAAAGGCGGGCGTGGAGAGCGCGGACGTGCGGTATCTTACTGCCGGCGAGAGCCATGGCCTGCCGGCAGGCAGGGTGTCGCGTGTGTCGCTGGCAGTGGGCAAAGGCAAGGACGGAGAGGCCTCCTGCGGCATCTCCGTCAACGGAATGTACTATGTGCAGTCGGTCACACTGGAGCATCCCGACTTCTTCACCGGCACGGTGGAGATCCAGATCGGCAGGGATGCCCAATGGAGCGAGGAGACATGGGGCAATATCACGCCTGTGGAGGATTCCAACATCCTCGGCCGCGTGCAGTTCAAGGACGGCACCTTCACCGATGATGTGACCATCAGCGTCACGCCCATGACGCAGCAGCAGGCGGACGCGGCACAAAAGCAGAACCAGCGGCAGGTCGTGCCGCAGGGTAAATACACGGTGGCGCAGATCTCAGAGGCCATTCAGGGCATCATGGCGCAGAAGCGCTCTGCGCTGGGACTGTCTGAAACCGACAATTTGCTCTCTGGGGATGAACTGACCTACGCGGGCAGCTCCGCCACAGACTGGCTGCCCATCGGCCTGAGCCGCTGCGGTGTAGAGGATGACTATGACTCCTACCTGGCGGCCTTGCAGACATACGTCGAGCAGAAGTACCGTGAGCCGGACAAGCTGGACCGGGTGAAGGCCACCGAGTGGCACCGTATCTCTCTTTCTGTGCTGGCCTGCGGCGGCGACCCCACCCATTTCGGCAAGGATGCGGATGGCAATGATATCAACCTCATTGCGGACGGCGTGTATGACCGCGGCAAGACCGTGGACATCGGGGCGCAGGGCTTGAACGGTTGGCTGTGGGGACTTATCACGCTGGACAGCATGAAGTACAACATCCCCGCAGGCTCGTCCTACACCCGCACGGAGATGATCAAGAAGATACTGTCCTTCCAGCTTCCGGATGATGGTTTCAACCTGCGCTTTGCACAGGGCAGCACCGCCGACCCGGACATCACCGCCATGGCGATACAGGCGCTTGCACCGTACTATCGAAACGCCACCTTCAACGTGAAAGACCCCGTGGATAAGGCGCTGGACTGCCTATCCAAATTGCAGCTGGATACCGGCGATTTCCGCAGCTGGGGTACACGGAACTCCGAGTCCGTGTCGCAGATCATCGTGTCGCTGTGCTCCATCGGCGTTGACCCGCAGAATGATTCGCGGTTCATCAAGAACGGTATCAATCTGCTGGATGCCCTGTTCTACTACCAGCAGGAGGACGGCGGCTTTGCCCACTCCTATGAGTCCGACCCCGGCAACCCCTCCGCCATACCCGGTGAGAGCAACAGCATCGCTACCGACCAAGCGCTGCTTGCACTGGTGGCCGTGTGGCGGCAGGCACAGGGTATGAGCATCCTGTACGACTTCCGCCCCGGCAGCGTATCCGCCAAGATACTGACGCCGGAGGAGAGCGAGGTGTCCTTCGCGGGCAGCTATGAGTTCACCGAGGCCGACCGGCAGCAGGCGGACGCCCTGCCCAAGAAGCTAAGTACAGAGAATGACGAGGAAGTGACGGCGCTGCTGGACAAGCTGAAAATGAGCCGTGACTTCGATGGCTATGACACCTACATGACCAAGCTGACACAGGCCAAGAGCGACATAGATGCGCTGTACGCAGAGATAGAGAGCATCAATGCGGACATAGAAAGCCAAATCATTCCCATGTCCAATCCGGGACTGGGTGAGAAGCCCACCGTGGACAGGCTGGTAAAGCGGTACAAGGCGCTGTCCGACCATGACAAAGAATTGGTAGAAAATTGGGATGCCGTACTTGCGGTGAAAGCACAGACGGACGTGGCACAGAGAAACCTGTTTCTTATCATCGGCGGCATGGTGGTCGTCATGGTAGCCGCAACAGTAGTCATCCGCCGCAGGAGGGAGAGCAAATGAGAAAGCATATCACAAGATTACTCACCACACTGCTGGCGCTGGTGATGCTTTTGCCCATCGTAGCACAAGCTGCTCCCACGGACGGCTGGACGGACGAGGCGGAGCAGGCATATCAGACGGTGACGCAACTGGTCATCCAGCGTGTCAGCGAGAGCAAGGACTACCTTGCCGCGGCCACGCAGGAGGAGAACGCCAAGGCGGTCTATGCCCTGTGGACCTCCGGCGCAGCTGTCCCCAGCGGCTTTTATGACGAATACTTGCAAGCATTGGCCGACTGGCTGGACCTTGCCGTCAAGCGGGGCAAGACAGCCTATATCCCCGGCGCGATCCGCACGGTGGCGGTGATGGGGCTGGATGTGACCGACTTCGCCGGTCACGACCTCATGGACGCCCTGCGGAAGCCGGAGTTAGTGGAGGCGGACGAGGACAGGTTGGATATGCTGCTGGACCTGGACGCCGCAGGTGATGCGGGTAAGACGGACGAGTTCAGCGCGCTGCGGGAGCAGCTTCTGACCGAGGCGCTGGCCCGTCAGCAGAGCAGCGGCGAGTTCCGTTATACCTCTAAGTGGCCCGCTGAGCTGAAGCAAAAGAGCGTGAACGATGAGCCGGATCGCTTCGACTACATCCTACTGACCGCAAAATCTGCACGGGCCCTTGCGCCCTACCAAAGCCGCAAGGATGTGTCCGCGGCCATTGACAAGGCGCTAACTTATCTCTCCGAGCAGCAGCTCCCCAGCGGCGGGTTCGTCAAGTATGGCGACGAGGACGTGGAGGAGGACGCGGCGGGGCTGGAGATGCTGGCCGCGCTGGGCATCTCCCTCACGGACGAGCGCTTTACCAAGGACGGCCACACCGTGCTGGACGGCATGATGGGGTGGTATCAGGATTTCTATTTTGAGGAAGCACCTAAGCCCGGACAGGGGTTCTATCGGGAAGAAACGCATTGGGGCTATTCAGATGGTACATACACACCTATCGGATGGGGGATATCTTCATGGACTACCATGAGCGACCCGGATGCGCCCGATGACCCCGACAGGTCTGTGATAAGGCGGGATTACCTCAATGGGACTGCATTTCCGGGAATCGCGGCTATCCGTGTTATGACAAAAGAAACATCCATTAACCATGGCAGTGTCACCTCACCCGCAGGTGGAGACATAAGCACAAAGCTGAACTACAAGCAGATATTGAAACAGGAAACTAAAGCGCTGGCCAGTCGAGTTATAGGTGAATTTGAAGATGTGCTGATTACCCCTCGTGAAATATCAGATAGTGAGATCAGCACATTTTCCGCGCAGTTGTTGGCTTTGCAAAATGCGAATATAGAGTTGACAAAGGCTGAAACGGAAAAGCTGCAGGAGATCATGACCGCCATGGTGGGAGCCAGCAGCGAATACTATTTAGGGCGAACGTCCTCAACCTATTCCGCCGGTGCGGTGCGCGCCATGCAGTATCTTGGCATGGACCCCGGTGACATCAACGGCTTGGACTACTTGGCCGTGCTGACGAATACCGATAAGTTAGTAGCTACATCTACTTACGACTTCAACAGCTTCATGGAGGATATTGCCGCAGTTGATCCTGTTGTCTGGCGTTCCCGCGGCGTGGATGTAGGTGCTGTTGTGGACAAATATGCGACACGCATTCTTGCAGATCAAACCCCGGATGGTGGCTTTGACAGCTACTATGGTGTCAATATCGCACAAGGTCATGCGGATACCTCGTGGAGGGATGATGCACGCTACACGGCGGAGACCTTGACCGCACTGGCACCGTATGCGGATAAAGAGTATGTGGCTAAGGCTATTGATGCAGGTTTGGAATACCTGTCCTCCGTGCAGCTGGCAGACGGCAGTTTTGCCAACATGAGCAAAGAAACGCCGGATGGGGAAGTGACGCTGGCTGTTCTGAAGATGATGGAGGCGCTTGACATTTCTCTGGAAGATGAGCGCTTTGTGAAGAACGGCAACACCGTGGCAGACGCCATGCAAACGTTCTATGTGGACGGCGTGGGATTCATCAGCAATTTCGATGTGGAAGCACCGCTGGACAATTTGGAAATCTTACCAAGGTATGATAACCCCAACATGGGTGTATCTGATACGATCTCCGCCCTCACCTACCTCCAGGCCGCCGAGAACGGCAAGTTCGGCCCGGACGGTACGGGCAGCAACGTGTTCGAGATCGTGGGCTCTGCCCTGACCGAAACGCCGCTGGGAGCGATATTGCTGGCCGTCATCATCGTTGCTCTGTTGGCCTTCGGCATGGTGCGCCGCTACCGCCGTATTAAGAAGGAGCAGTGACATGAGAGTAAAGTGCAGACATATCGTTTCCTTGTTTCTGGCAGTCCTCCTTCTGTTGTCCTGCGCTGCCTGCGGTCAGACGCAGACGGTGCAGCCGGAGGATACCGGCGATAAGGGACAATACATGACCGATCCCATTCCGGAGGGAAAGCCCGCCCCGGTAGAGCCGCAGGATACGACGGTGGATACCACTACGACCCACACCTGTACTTTCTCCATCTCTTGCGAGACCATTCTGGATAATATGGACAAATGTTTGGAGAACAAGAAGTTTCTCGTACCGGCGGACGGCGTTATCTTTCCTGCCACGGAGGTAGAGTTCAGCGAGGGCGAGAGCGTATTCGATGTTCTCCAGCGGGTATGTCGGGACAACGCCATCCACATGGAATCCAACTGGACTCCGGTATATAACAGCGCCTATGTAGAGGGGATCAATAACCTCTATGAGTTCGACGTGGGCAGTTTGTCCGGCTGGATGTACAACGTCAACGGCTGGTATCCCAACTACGGCTGCTCCCGCTACCAGGTGAAGAACGGCGACGTCGTGGAGTGGCGCTATACCTGTGACCTTGGCTATGATCTCGGCAGCGGTATGGGTGGATAATGGAGGCACCATGATATAGAGAACGCTGATATAGGAAGCGGAGTTCCCGGAACGCATTGGCCTCTGGAGATATTCGGGAGGCCACCTGACCATGCGGTCAGACAAAATAGTATAGCGGAGAAAAAGCCATGGATGGCCCTTTGCGGCCATCCATGGCTTTTTCTCCGCTGTTTATTGCGCGCATACCGACCCGGCTGCCGTGGGCCTCCATTTCGTCGCTGTGAGTTCTTCACAAATGACGAAATGGAGGTAACAAAATGCACTTTGATCAAAATGCATTCGGACAGAGAATCAAATATCTTCGCAGAAAGAAGAGTCTAACACTTGAACAAATGTCATCTGCGCTAAACATTGGCATTGACCATCTTAGCAGGATCGAACTCGGCAAACGTGGTGTGTCCATCGACCTTCTTTTTGACATAGCGGATTTACTGAATGTCTCTGTTGACTTTTTGGTGAGAGGGACAGCCAGAATGCCGCCATCTACCAAGAAGTTGATTGCCCAAATCCGCGAATTGCTTGATAGATTTGAGTCAATGTAAAGAAATTCGACCTACAAGGTCTAACGATTCGGCCTACCCCGCTATAAAAATTTCTTTGACTTCAAGGTACAATTTACTCAGGCCAGACAAGCAGTCTGCTGTACCTTGAAAAACGCCACACGGCCATATCCGGCAACTGGATCACATCAGCAGATGAGCCTCCGTAAAAAAGAGG
>OGXX01003357.1_pt1 | contig 13460 bp, 16 predicted proteins | sample 1576301 | NCBI WGS metagenome assembly OGXX01 (sample SAMEA3541469, study PRJEB24748) | human gut metagenome | biome: human gut; feature: human-associated habitat; material: faeces | place: China | collected 2012
CATCAAACCGCCAAGAGGATAATAATCATTCACTTCATCGACTTTACCGGCTTCAAGAAAAAACACGACCTTCTTTCGTATCTCGAACAGCATACCGCTTCCTTAATACAAGCGCTCCCGCAGGCGGACGGCATTTTGGAAGAGGATTACCAGACACTTCTTTGCGAACTGCAAAAGGAATTTCAGGATGCAGAAACAGCATCGGAGACCCGCTATCAGGACATGATTGCCTATTACACCCTGTGGGCGCACCAGATTAAAACGCCCATTGCCGCCATGAAACTGACGCTGCAGTATGAAGACTCCCACCTTGCCCGCCAGATTTCCGGCGACCTGTTCCGCATTGAACAGTACGTGGAAATGGTCATGATGTTCCTGCGTCTCGGCTCCACTTCCACCGATTATGTCATCCGGGAATACGAGCTTACTCCCATCTTAAACCAGACCATCAAAAAATTTGCCGGGGAATTTATCTTACGCAAGCTCACCATCCACTACGAGCCCGTGGAGGCAACGGTGCTGACCGACGAAAAATGGCTTTCCTTTGTCATTGAGCAGCTCTTGTCCAATGCCTTAAAATAAACCCGCAAGGGCGGCATTACCATCCGTTATGATGCGGAAAAACATACCCTGCATATAGAGGACACCGGTATCGGCATTGCCCCGGAAGACCTTCCCCGCATTTTTGAGAACGGTTATACCGGCTACAACGGCAGACGTGACAAGAAGGCAAGCGGTCTCGGTCTTTACCTTTGCAAAACCATCTGTGATAAGTTAAATCATACCCTTTCCATCACCTCCACGCCCGACATGGGCACCGATGTTTCCCTTACTTTTCCGGTAAAACTTACAGAAATGTAAGATTTGCCCGCCGGATTGTAAGCCGATTCCATGGTATGGGTTCCTCTTTTTTCTTATACTGAAACCAGGTTAAATAAGTAAACAAAAGGAGGAGCTCTCATATGAGTATCTTAGAAGTGAAAGGTGTTAAAAAAGTATACACAACCCGCTTTGGCAACAACAAAGTCGAAGCCTTAAAGAATGTAAATTTTCAGGTAGAAAAGGGCGAGTATGTCGCCATTATGGGCGAATCCGGTTCCGGTAAAACCACCCTTTTGAATATTTTGGCTGCCCTCGACCGTCCCACCGGCGGCTCCGTTTTTCTGGACGGCCGCAATCTTTCCGATATCAGGGAGTCCGACATGGCTGCTTTCCGCAGAGATGAACTGGGCTTCGTTTTTCAGGATTTCAACCTTCTTGACACATTCCCCGTGGAGGACAATATTTATCTTCCTCTGGTGCTTGCCGGCAAAAGCTACAACGAAATGAAGGTGCGTCTGGCACCCATCGCCGAAAAGTTAGGAATTACGTCCCTCTTAAAAAAATATCCCTATGAAATATCCGGCGGACAGAAGCAGCGTGTTGCCGTTGCCCGCGCCCTGATTACCGGTCCCAAGCTTATTTTGGCCGACGAACCCACCGGTGCGCTGGACTCCAAGGCAACCGACGAACTGCTGTCTTTGTTTAACGAGGTCAACACCACCGGTCAGACCATTCTGATGGTTACCCACTCCGTAAAGGCTGCCAGCCATGCGGGCAGAGTTTTGTTTATCAAGGACGGCGAAGTGTTCCACCAGATTTACCGCGGTCAGGACAGCTTCTCCGCCCAGTACCAGAAAATTTCCGATACGCTGACTCTCCTTCAGCAGACAGGCGGTGATCGGGCATGAGAATAGGATTTTATATGAAGCTTGCCGCCAACGGCATGAAAAAAAACGGGAAATTTTACATTCCCTATCTTTTAACCTGTATATGCACGATTGCCATGTGCTACATCGTATCGGCGCTGTCCGTGTCCCCAACACTGGCTGCCATGCGCGGCGGCGACATGCTGATAAGCCTGCTGAAATTAGGTGTATGGGTTATCATTATCTTTTCCGTACTGCTGTTAAGCTACACCAACAGCTTTCTAAGGAAAAAACGGACCCGGGAATTCGGACTTTACAACATCCTCGGCATGGATAAACGGAACATCGGTCTTATTTTATTTTTTGAAACCATAATAATGGCTTTTCTGTCCCTGTTTTTCGGTCTGCTTGCGGGTATTCTCCTCTTAAAGCTTGCGGAGCTGCTTCTTGTGAATATGCTGCATGCCGGCGTCACGTATACGCTGATCGTATCCTGGTCCAGTATCCGCTATACCATTATTCTGTTTCTCCTTATTTTTTTGCTGAACCTGCTGCGCAATCTTTTCCGGATTACCGTGTCAAGACCGGTGGAACTGCTTCACAGCGAGTCCTTCGGGGAGAAACCGCCCCGCGCCAATTTCCTGATGGGACTTTTGGGCGTCCTTATTTTAGGCGGCGCCTACTACCTTGCCGTCAGCATTGAAGACCCGATTTCCGCTACGGTCTGGTTTTTCGTAGCTGTCTGCATGGTCATTATCGGAACCTATCTTTTGTTTATTTCCGGTTCCGTGGTCTTTTTGAAGCTGCTTCAGAAAAACAAACGCTACTACTATAAACCCAACCATTTTATTTCTGTTTCATCCATGGCCTTCCGCATGAAACGAAACGGTGCCGGGCTGGCTTCCATCTGCATCCTGGCAACCATGGTTCTGGTTATGATTGCTTCTTCCTCCTGCCTGTTTTTCGGCGAAGAGGACAGCTTAAAGGAACGGCATTCCAGGGACTTCAGCATTACGTTGCAGAATCGTCTGTCTTCCGGCACTGTGGCTCCTGAAATCACGGCATCTATTGCTAAAAAGGCGGAGGATGTCATGCTGCTTCACAATGCGCAGGCTTCGGATTTACTCACCTATTCCTACCTGAATGTATCCTGTGTCTTAGATGGCAGCGCTTTGCCTTCCGATTTTGAAGAAGACTACCTGCGGACGCAGAACAACTTTTCCGGTATCTGCCAGCTGTATTTCTTTTCCCTTGACGACTACAACCGGATGATGGATACGGACTACACACTGAATACCTATGAAATGTTTTTATACAAAAAGGGAGGAAGGAATTATGCGTATCAGGAGCTGACACTGCCCGGACAGACAACCTATCACCTGAAGGCTGCCCTGAAGAGCTTTTTTGATGTGGAAGATACCAATTCCTATATCGGCAGCACCTATTTTATCGTTGTCCCCAATCTTGAAGCCGTACGCAGCCTGCTGCCCGAAGATTTCTCTACTTTTCTTTGGTATTACGGCTTCCGGACACCCCTTTCCGCAGAGGAACAGGATATCATGATACACGATATGGAGGTGGATTTATCCGGAATATTTACGGAGAATTCCCTGGATGCCATGCTCCTTGTGGAGTCCGTGGAAGATGACAGAACGGACTTTTTAGCTGCCTACGGCGGTCTGTTCTTCTTAGGCATTCTGCTTAGTGTGGCATTTATTATAGCTGCCGTTTTAATTATTTATTTCAAGCAGATTTCCGAAGGCTACGAAGACAAATCCCGCTTCGCCATCATGCAGAAGGTGGGACTTACCGACAGAGAAATCCGGCGCAGCATTAATTCCCAGCTTTTAACGGTTTTCTTCCTGCCGCTTTTATTTGCCGGTCTGCACCTGTGTTTTGCCTTCCCACTGATTAAAAAAATCCTGTTGTTGTTCGGCTTCTTAAACAACAGGCTGTTTATTCTGACCACTTTAATAAGCTTTGCGGCGTTTGCGGTTTTCTACACCGTTATTTACCGCATGACCTCCAATGCTTATTATGACATCGTAAGAGGCCCCGGGGAAAACCGATAGGCGCCGGAAGGGGAAACCGATGCCGCAGGCAGCGCAGACGGACAGGGCAGCGCCAGGAGACAGACCGTTCAGTGGCCGGGAGACATGATTCAGCTGCCGGGAGGCATGATTCAGCTGCCGAAAGGCATGATTCAGCTGCTGAGAGGCAAACCATTCGTCGGCTGAGAGGCGGCTCGGCTGCGGTCTCGCAAAAATTCAATTTTGATGAATTTTTTATGGCGTTTTCCATATTTTTCCACTATAATGAAAATGACGGTTGAAAATCAATCATCTGGTTATGCGTTGTCATTTGATAAAGATTGTCGTTTGATGAAGATTATCATTTGAGGGAATTTGTCATTTGATAGAAATTGCCACTTGATGGGATTTATCAGAAATTATTGAAAAGGATTGGAGAATACTATGGAAATCGTATGTTTAGACTTAGAAGGTGTACTGGTACCCGAAATCTGGATTGCTTTTGCGGAAGAAACCGGCATTCCCGAACTGAAAAGAACCACCCGCGACGAGCCGGATTATGACAAGCTGATGAAATACCGCATCGGCATCTTAAAGGAGCACGGACTCGGCTTAAAGGAAATTCAGGACACCATTGCCAAAATTGAGCCCTTGGAAGGCGCAAAGGAATTTTTAGACAGTCTGCGGGAAATGACGCAGGTTATCATTATCAGCGATACCTTCTCCCAGTTTGCGGGCCCTCTTATGAAGAAGCTCGGCTATCCTACCATCTTCTGCAACTCCCTTGTGGTCGCCGACAACGGCGAAATCACCGACTTCAAGATGCGTTGTGAGAAATCCAAATACACCACGGTAAAGGCTCTGCAGTCCATCGGCTACGATACCATTGCCAGCGGTGACAGCCACAACGACCTCGGCATGATTCAGGCCAGCAAGGCGGGCTTCTTATTCAAGTCCACCGACGCCATCAAGGCAGAATATCCTGACATTCCGGCTTATGAAACCTATGATGAGCTGCTTGCCGCTATCAAAGAAGTAATTGGGAAATAAGATGAGGAACCACCCTATATGTGAGGTCTCTTAACCCTCTGAATACACACAGCCGGCGTCCAACTGAGGTTGGATACCGGCTGTTTCCTTTTTCATCTTCTTTAAAGCATTTTTCTTATTTTCCTGAATTTGCTGTTTCCTTTTTCATCTTCTTTAAAGCATTTCGCTTATTTCTTTCAATTTGCTGCTTACTTTTTCACCTTTTTTAAAGCAAATTTCTCATATTTTTCTTTCTGCTTCTCATTATCTCTTTTTATTTAAAGCAAATAGTCCCCATTTGCTTTTTTTGCTTCTTACACCTTATCTTTGTTTAAAGCATTTGTTCTATTTTTCAGTATTTGCCTCTTTCTTTTCTATCATCTTTAAAGCATATATCATGTTCCTTGGGATTTGCTGCTCTTATAAATCCACCTCATTGGGGCAGGACGTATAGTCGTAAATCTGCATCCCCAGTTCTTCCATCTCTGCCATGTTTTTCTGGGTGTCGAACTGTTCACCCTGGATAAGCCACTCCGGTGCATCAAAAAAGGCAGCCTTTGCCTTCGTTTTCTCATAGAATTCCCGGCACATGGTATGGTTTCCGTGGTGGGATACCTGCACATAGTCCACTTCCAGTTCCGTGTCATAGTTTTGCATCATCTGCTTTCCCAGTGCTTCATCATAACAATCTCCCATAAAGAGCATGCTCTTGTCTTCCGACTCCACAGTAAACACCAGTGAACTGTTATTGGGCATATCCTTGGTGGTCTGCGACATTCCCTTCCTGTAACTGTTCAGGAAATGCAGGGACAAATCCGAAAAATGCAGAACATCCCCTTCCTCCACACTTTCCACATTGGAGGCGCTTTCCGTCAATTCCTCATATTCCTGCAAAACCGCAATGTCATCCCATTCCTGGTCCACACTGTCATACTCTTCATAATCCACGCCATTATCATATACGGCATCTATTTTAATATCTTTATCCTCGTACAGTTTTACGAAAGCTCCGATGTGGTCCGGATGAGGATGCGTCAAAATCCAGGCATCCACCTCGCCGCCGTTCTCCCGGATGACCTCTTTCACCTGTCCGGCATTCTGTTCGGAACCGCCATCAATGATAATCAGTTCTCCCCTGTTGCTGCTTAAGGTATAAAAATTTGCCTGCAGTCCCGACTCATCGGCATACTGCGTCACTTTCCATTCGGTATTTTTCTCCTTTCCACAACCTGCTGCCAGTAAAACAGCAATACCCATTGCCCATAAAATATGTCTCTTTTTCATGCTCTTTCCCCTTATACAAAAAATGTCCGGTTACTTCTTTCCCCTACTATACACGGAATATCCGGCATATCCCATACCCTTCCGGCAGAATTAAATCTTTATTAACTTTTTACCTTGGAATTGATAACTCATTTCCTTAAAAAAGAATTTTTCTTTTTGCCGACACTTTTCTCTTCTGATAACGCTTTCGTGCCTACTATCCGTATACAGAGAATGCCGGTACGCATCTTTGCATACCGGCACTTCTTTTGTAAGTCAATTATGAACCAGACAATCGTCTGTCTTTTAATGTCTTAGTAATTGTAATCAATTCCCAGACTGTCAAGGAAATCATAGGCATCCCTGTAGTTCATGTTGATATAAACTCCCAGTGCGGAATTGGCAATCGTCAATACCAGGAAGATGGAGCAAAGGATAATACCGGCAATAGCCATTCCCTTGCCGCCCTTTTTCATTCCGACAATACCCAGAATCAGACCTGTTACATTCACCGGAATACCGATAATGGGAATGCAGCAGGCAACAATTCCCACAATACCGAGTACCAGCGAAGCAATGGATAAACCGTTGTTCTGCTTGGTCGGCTGATTGTTGTACGGATAATTGTTGCCGGAATAATTGTAAGGTGCCTGATTGTTATAAGGTGCGTTGTAAGCATTGCCACTGCCGTATGCTCCGGCATTGTAGCCGTTGCTGTAGGCTCCGGTGTTGGCTCCGGCATTCTGATTTCCGTAGCCGTAACCATATCCCTGGGACATGTTATAGGCGTTGCCTGCAGGCTGTCCGTTCTGCGGCTCCTGCGGTCTTGTGTTGTCGTAGGTTTCAAATTCTTCGCTCATGTTTTTCTCCCTCTCAAATGCGTACTATGTAATTATCTTTTCTGGGTGCTGCTGCCGGTGCTTAAAAGTTCTTCCGACTATTGCACGAAAGTCCATGCTTGAAGGAAATTGTAACACATTCCCTGCTCTACTTCAAGCCGCTTCCCAGTTTTACTTTTCCTTTCTGACCGCAAAATAAAAGGCAAGAAACATCATGGCAATGCCCCAGGACTCTCCGCCTCCCAGTATATGGGAGAAAACGGAATTGCCGGTCACGTCCGTTAATACTGCCGCTGCAACCTTACAGATTACATACAGTACCAGAGGACCGATGACAATAAAAAACTTCGGAACGGGGATTTTTCCCTTTGCTACCATAATAATGAATGCCACACCGGAAATAATATCGGCTGTTGTCTGCCAGATGGTGCCCACCGCAAACGGCACCAGTGCCGACTGTGTAAAATATGTGGCAATACTGTCTGCCGAAGCGCCTGCCAACAGGGCTGCCCTCACGTTCATCAGCGCCATGCAGCAAATGGAATGAATGCCGAAAATACCCACCGACATCATTGTCGTGCCAAAAGAAAATGACTTATACAGTCCTGTTCTGTCGCCGTTCTGCCTGTCGAGTATATAAAAGCATGCTGCGCGGGAAGCCAATAGATAACCCACACAGGCAATAATGCCGATGACAAGCGATGCCTGATAATACCACAGCGGTACATTTACAATGTTGGCACTGATAATACCCGCCAGCACATGGGGTTCCCCGTCTCCCATGTAAGACAGCAGGCAGTCACCGATACCGCAAAGCAGCATAGCAAAAAATCCGATTAACAGATATGCTTTTCTTTTTGATTTCCGAATATATCCCATAATTTACCTCTTTCTTTTCCCGTGACGAGTATCCGCCACCTCAATATTATACATGTTCAGACTGCTTTCTTATCAAGTTAGCGGTATCTAACCAAATGATAATACGTCCTATCTCCCACGTCAAGAATTTACTTGCTTTCCGCCACCTGTTATATTACTATAAAAATAATGACAAGATCAGCATGGAGAACGGCGAAAGGAGCAGGAGTATTATGAGCTTAAGAGATCAGATCGGATACGGAGAAAATATCATGTGGAGCGGGAAAAAAGCAGTGAAGGTGTCGGTGCTGGAGTCTGTTTTCAACCCCATGCTGCCGTTTGCGTTAATCTGGCTTTTGTTTGACGGAGGCATGATTTTAGCCATGAGCGCCACCGGTTCCTCCGGTCCCGGTTTCATGGGCGCTTTTCTGGGCGTCTTTTTCCTGATACACCTGATGCCGGTATGGATTTATTTAGGAGGCGTGATTACTTCCGCCTTAAAGGCCAAGAATACCGAATATCTGATTACCGATAAAGGCATTTATGTGCAGTCCGGCATTTTTACCAGACGTGTGGATATGAAACCTTTTACCGATTTATCCCACGTATCCATCCGCCAGGGAGTATTTGACCGTATGTGCGGCACCGGCGACATCATCAGCACCTGCGGTCACGGCCACGGAGCCGGCGGCGACATCTGCAATATCACGGATTATGAGCGCGTATTCCGCCTGGTAAAACAGCTTCAGGAAGATATTTATTCCGATACCATGTACCCCAACGACATGCGTCCCGCCGAAAACCACGGTTACCGGACACAGTACACCCGGGAACAGGATTGGTAATGGTATTCGCACACAAAAAGCCCGCAGGCATTTTCGCTGCGGGCTTTTCTTTTTTTGCATTATTTTGCTTTTCTTTTTGGTTTTTCTTTTTTGCGTTTATTTTCCTCTTACGATAATCTGTGTCTTCTCCGGGTCTATTTTATCCTTCTCCATAATCAGTTCTTTGATTGCCTCTGCGGAAATCCTGCCGGAGGAAGGGTTCATCACACTGTCAACCTCTCCCGTAATGTCGGCATCCACACTGGAATACTCGAACGCCAGCGTGGTATTGATAAGCTTGCAGTTTTTCATCACCAGATTATCAATGTAACAAAGTCCCTGCAGACTTTCAATGGTACAGTTGACAAGCGTCAGATTCTTCGCATTCCAGCCCAGGTATTCCCCGGAAATAAAGGAGTCGTAAACCGTTACGTTTTCACTGTTCCAGAACGCATCCTTGGAAAGAAGAGTAGAATTGCGGATTTCCATATTTTTAACCCCGTCAAAGGAATAATTACCGTCCAGACGCAAGTTGTCAATCTTCATATCCGAACAGTTCATGGCAAAATAGTCCCCTTTTGCGGTTACATCCTTCAGTTCCACCTGCTCGCAGCTCCACAGGGTTTCCGCAGCATTGGCAAAATAAACATTGTCAAGCTTGAGTCCCCTGCACCGTCTGAAATTCTTGGGCGCCTGAATTAACGCATTTTCCACGGAAATATCGTTGGTGTACCAGACTCCCGCCCTTGCCATCTCAAACCACTGGCAATCCTTTACGGTAATGTGATTGCAGTACCAGAGCGGATATTTCCACTTAAACATACTGCCCTCCAGCTCGATGTGGCTGCTCTCCTTTAAGGGCGACTCCCCGTCGTCAAAAATAGTATCTGTAATATGCAGATTTTCTGCGTGGAACAAGGCTCTCTCTCCCGTCAGGAACGCCCTGCTCACCTCTTTTGCATTTTCCATTCCCATCCTTACCTTTCTTTATTTATCCTTCTTCTTTTTGATTTCATAAATCAGATAATCTAAATATTCCAATTTTTTCTGCTCCGCATGCACACATTCCAGCAGACATTTCCGGTAGCAGTTCAATGCCTGGAGCTGCACATCCTCGTTTTCCATTTCACCTATTCTGCGAATTTCCGTATCCGGACAGCCCGTACATTTTAAGTTTTCAATCATATCCTCCGTCAGTTTCATGACAGTCCCCTTTCCCGGCATCCGAAAGCCTTCTCTGCATTTCAAATTTTCCCTGCATCCGGAAGCCTTTTTTCATGTCCAATTTTCCTTGTATCCGAAAGTCTTTCTCTGCCCTGCCAAATGATTGTATCTCTTTCTATTAAAAATGTAAAATATCTATAATTCATACTCTGTCATGTATTTTTCTCATTGCAAAGAATTTGCTTTTATTTTAAAATAAAATTTCGGAAACACTATCGTAAAGAAAATCATAACCGAAATTTTTAGATTTTACAGACACAGAAAGGCACAGGTATCGTTATGGAACATCGCACACTACGGTATTTTCTCACCATCGCCCGTGAGGAAAATATGACAAACGCCGCCAACATTCTGCACGTTTCCCAGTCCGCCCTTTCCCGGCAGATGGCGGATTTGGAGGCAGAACTCGGCCGGAAGCTTTTTATCCGCACCAACCGGAAAACCATGCTGACGGAGGATGGCATGCGGCTCAGACAGCGTGCGGAAGAAATCATTTCCCTGGTGGAAAAAACCGAGATGGAATTTAAGGCATCCGATGAAACCATTTCCGGTCAGATTGCCATCGGTGCCGGCGAAACAAGGACTTTTTCCCTGATAGCCCGGGCCATGAAGCAGACCCAGATCCGGTTTCCCCATATTCATTTTACCGTGTACAGCGCCAATGCGGTGGATGTAACCGAGCGTCTGGAGCACGGCACCCTTGACTTCGGCCTCTTGTTCGAGCCGGTAAATAAGGAGCACTATCAGTACCTGCCCATGCCATTTTCAGATACGGTGGGACTTCTTGTCCATAAAAAAGACCCTCTTGCCGCCAAAAAAGTCATCACGCAGGAGGATCTTCTGTCCGTGCCGTTAATCGTCTCTTCCCGCATGAGCCCTGATACCCTGCTTGGCATCCTGTCTCCCCGGATTGTGGAAAAGCTGACCATCACGGCCACCTATAATTTAATTTATAATGCTTCCCTTATGGTAGAGCAAAGACTGGGAGCCGCCCTTACCATCGATCACCTGCTGCGGATTCTCCCGGAGAGTCCTTACGTCTTTGTCCCACTTTCCCCGGCAACCTCCATGCACACGGTTTTTGCCTGGAAAAAATACCAGATTCTTACAAAGCCAGAAGAACTTTTTCTTAAGCAGCTTTATTCCCTGTTGCACATAATAAAAGCAGAGGAACCAGAAAATAAAAGCCAGCCGGAATCACCACATCCCAGACGGTAAAACTATGGTAGGCAATCAGGGATATTCCTATTTTTGCCACTAAAATAAACAGGGCAAGGAAAAAAAATGTTTTCTCAAGTTTCCGGAACTTGAAAATCCGGTACTGCCGTTCTGACACCGGCAGATACTGCAAAAGTACCATAATGGATTTCGCGTTGTTTTTCTGCTCCTGATAGAGTGTATAACGGTAATGCAGCATACTGATGCCGTAAATATACAGCATATATGTTGCAAGATGGGGCCAAAAAGAATCTCTGTCCAAAGCCTTCGTCGGAAAAACCGCCATAATCAGGGAACATCCAATTATAATATATCCGCAGTACTTAAAATAAATATGATTGGCAAACCAGGTGGTTTCCTCTTCAAAAAAACGTTCCAGTCTTTCCTGCTGCTTTTCATTCACTTTCATGTGCCTGCTCCTTTCTGCACTTCCTTCCGGCGGCTTCTATCTGCCGCTCCTCATACCCCATGTGCCTGACCCCATCTTCCTGTGACACCGCCTCTGCTGTCATGTACCTTCCCCCTCCTGCCGCTTGGCCGCATCTTCATATCCCCCGATTGTATCCAGGCTCTCCTGAAAAGCGCCCAGGTGTCCGTTCTCCATCACTGCCACGTAATCCGTCTGCTTGTGGATTTCCGTCATATTATGACTGGTCATAAGCACGCAACATTCTTCCGTTTTCAGAAGTTCCCTGAGTATGTCAAAAAACTCCAGCCTAAAAACCGGATCCATGCCAGCAGTTGCTTCGTCCAGCAAAAACAGCTTACTGTGATGGGCAATGGCAAAGCCCAACTGGAATTTTATCCTTTCTCCCCGGGACATAAGCCGGTAGGTGCGGTTTGTAGGTGCCTGCATCTTTTCCATAATATTCCGAAACAGATTCTTGTCAAAGTCCTCGTACAGAATGCCTAAAATCTCCGCATTCTGCATGCCGGTCCTGTCTTCCAAAAACAGGTTGTCCTCGGACACAAAACCGATGATCTCCATCATTTTATCATGATTACCCCGTGCCGGCTGTCCGTACACATAAATCTCCCCGCTGTAACGGGCCTTTTCCTGCAAAATCGTCTGAAACAGCATGGTCTTTCCGGCGCCGTTTTCACCAACGATAGCATAAATATAGCCATTTTCCAGTTCCATATTGATGTCAGACAGCCGAAATTTCTTCCGCTTTCTGCTTACATTTGCAAGTTTACATGCAAAATCCGTCATAGTGGCTCTTCCTTTCCGTAATCCGCCTATCTTCCTTATCGGGCATGGTATCATTTAGGGAAACACCCTTTATTCCCCATCGTATAAAGTCTTTACCATGCTGATGAATTCCTCGCTGTCAAGGCCTGCTGCCTTGGCATCAAAAATAATTTCCGAAAGTCTTTTTTCCAGTGTCATAAGCTGCTTTTCCAAAAGGTAATCCGTATTGTATTCACACACATAAAAGCCCTTGCCTGCCACCGAGCGGATAAGCCCTTCTTTTTCCAGTTCCTCATAGGCACGCTTCGTGGTAATCACACTGACCTGCAAATCCGCTGCCAGCGCACGGATGGACGGCAATGCCTCCCCTGCGGAAAGTGTGCCCGTTACTATGGCATTTTTCAGTTGGGAAACAATCTGCTCATAAATAGCCAGCGTCCCCTGTGGGGAAATAATGATTTTCAGGTTCATATCACATGGCCTCCATAAAGAAACCTGCCGCCTGCATCTCCTTCTTTCTGTATTTTTCAAAAGCAATAAACAGTGGCAGCTCTATCAGAAAAAATATGGCATACAGGATAATCTGCACCATTTTGTGAGGCTCCGGTCCCGAAATAATGGGTAGCTGGGCCATATCCGTCAGGAAAGCGGCAACTAACAGAAATATCTGCTGAACCGATGCTTTCCCGTCTGTCCCGTACACCGGTACCATCATGCTCATGATACCGTCATTGAGAAGCAGAAACAGAAGACTTTCCCAGTTAAAAAATCCTGCTGTAAAAATAAGCACCAGACCTGCCAGAAAAACCATCATGTGAATTCCTGCCCGGAAGTAAAAATTCTTCCGGATAGACTTAATCCTTTCTTCTGCAGTCTGCGGACACAGATATCGCATCTTCCGCAGTCTGACCGGATGTGTCATGATCGACATCATAACGAACATCAGGGGAAGAAACATACCGGCCGCCATCAGTATATCCGTTATTCGGAAATCATGTTCTATCATGGATACAGACAAGGAAAATGTGGAAATAAATGCCGCATACATGCATCCCCAGATGGTTTTGTTTTCCGTTGCTCCGTCTTTTATCTTTTTCCAGCTCCATTCTGCCAGATATTCCCGCCACATGCTTCTTTTCATAATGATTCGTTCCTTTCGTACAGATACATGAATTCTTCAATGGAAGGATAGGTTACCGTAAGTTCCCTGTCATACTCCTGAAACTTATGATGCCGCACCAGAGCCCGTGTTCCCAGCGGCCTTTTTTCATAGCCAAGCACCTTGTCTCCCAGAA
>OGXX01003358.1_pt1 | contig 13456 bp, 7 predicted proteins | sample 1576301 | NCBI WGS metagenome assembly OGXX01 (sample SAMEA3541469, study PRJEB24748) | human gut metagenome | biome: human gut; feature: human-associated habitat; material: faeces | place: China | collected 2012
ATCGCAAGAAAGGAGGATAAGAAATGATTCCAGTACAATATTTCTTCGTGCTCTCAGCACTCTTGTTCTTCATCGGAGTCTATGGCTTCTGTACACGCCGTAACCTCGTTGCCATGCTCATCTCCATCGAGCTTGTATTGAATGCAGCCGACCTGAACTTCGCTGTGTTCAACCGCATCCTCTTCCCAGGACAGTTGGAAGGTTTCTTCTTCACATTGTTCTCAATCGGAGTAGCAGCAGCCGAGACAGCCGTAGCGCTCGCTATTATTATCAACGTTTACCGCAACTATCACAGTGACCAGGTGAACAGTATTGAAAACATGAAATTCTAAAAGACAATGGAATACAATTATGCATTTTTGATACTTCTTCTGCCATTCCTGAGCTTCCTGGTTCTGGGACTTGTGGGTATGAAGATGAAAAGACCGGTAGCAGCACTCATCGGTACCGTATTGATGGGCTGTGTATTCGCCATGTCTGTCTATACAGCATACGAGTACTTCTTTGCAGTGGGTCGTGATGCCTCTACAGGTATGTACCCAACTGTTACCGTATTTAATTTCACATGGTTGAAGTTTACTGAGTTGCTCACCTTCAACATCGGTTTCCGCCTGAGCCCAATCTCCGTATTGATGCTCATCGTGATTACCACCGTCAGCTTCATGGTTCACATCTACAGCTTCGGCTATATGGCAGAGCGTGATGAGAACTACAAGGTTGAGGAATATGAGAAGGGTATGCAGCGTTTCTACGCTTACCTGAGCCTCTTCACCATGTCAATGTTGGGTTTGGTAGTAGCTACCAACATCTTCCAGATGTATCTTTTCTGGGAGTTGGTGGGTGTCTGCTCTTATTTGCTCATTGGTTTCTACTATCCAAAGCACACTGCCGTGCATGCAAGTAAGAAGGCTTTCATCGTTACACGCTTTGCCGACTTGTTCTTCCTGATGGGTATTCTGTTCTTCAGCTTCTACGTCAAGACGTTCAACTTCGACTTATCGGTCGATGCAAACTTGGTAGACCAGCTGCAAAACGTAGCTACCGACCCTTCAACAGCTTGGGTTATCCCGACAGCACTGTTCCTTATGTTCATCGGTGGTGCAGGTAAATCAGCCATGTTCCCACTCCACATCTGGTTGCCAGATGCCATGGAGGGTCCAACACCTGTATCGGCGTTGATTCACGCTGCTACCATGGTTGTTGCTGGTGTATTTCAAGTGGCAAGTTTGTTCCCTATCTACATTCAGTTTGGTGCTATCGAGCAACTTCACTGGATTGCCTACATCGGAGCGTTCACCGCTTTCTATGCTGCCGCAGTAGCTTGCTGCCAAAGCGATATTAAGCGTGGTTTGGCGTTCTCAACCATTTCTCAGATTGCCTACATGCTCGTTGCGCTTGGCGTTTGCTATGCCCTTGACAACGAAGAAGGTGGCTTGGGCTATATGGCTTCAATGTTCCACTTGTTCACCCACGCCATGTTCAAGGCGTTGCTGTTCCTCTGTTCTGGTGCTATCATCGTTATCATTGGCAGCAACTTCAAGGAGTATATGGGCGGTTTGCACAAGTATATGCCGATAACGAATGCTTGCTTCCTCATCGGTTGTATTGCAATCAGTGGTGTATGGCCACTTGCAGGTTTCTTCTCTAAGGACGAAATCGTGAGTGCCTGCTTCCAATTCTCTCCTGCTTTGGGTTGGTTTATGACCTTAGTATCGGGTATGACGGCTTTCTATATGTTCCGTTTGTACTACGTTATCTTCTGGGGCAAGTCTTATTATGAGGAGGATCCAGAGAACCGTCGCCGTCCACAGGAAGTTCCTTTCGTTATGTGGGGACCGTTGGTATTCCTTGCTATCATTTCAATCTTTGCAGGTTGGATTCCATTCGGCCACTTCGTTTCAGCGACAGGTCAGAGTGCCGACATTCATTTGCAGCACTTCCATTTCACAAGTGTAGCTTGGTTCAGCCTTTTGGCAGCTGCCATCGGCATTTCACTTGCTACATGGATGTATATGCCTAAGAACAATCCTGTTGCCGACAAACTTGCGAAACGCATGCCAGGACTTCACAAGGCTGCCCTCAACAGATTCTATATTGACAACGCTTGGCAGTTCTTCACCCACAAGATTGTTTTCCGTTGCTTCTCTATTCCTATTGCTTGGTTCGACCGTCAAGTTGTCGATGGTACGTTCAACTTCCTTGCTTGGGGTACTCAGGAAGCGGGCGAGAGCATTCGTCCTTGGCAGAGTGGCGACGTTCGCCATTATGCAATTTGGTTCATAACAGGAACCGTGGCTTTAACATTAGTAATACTTTGCTTGATATAAAGAGATGAGTTGGATTTTAACAATATTTGTAATAATCCCCGTACTGATGCTTTTCGGCCTCTGGGTCGCTAAGAACGACAATCAGGTACGCGGCGTGATGGTAGCAGGAGCCTCTGCCTTGTTGATTGGTGCTATATGGCTCACCGTCTATTTTGTTCAACAGCGGGCAGCTGGAAATACCGATACCATGCTATTGGCAAACTCTGTAATGTGGTTTAAACCGCTGAACATTGCCTTTGCTGTGGGTGTCGATGGTATTTCTGTCGTCATGATTTTGCTTTCAGCAATCATTGTCTTCACGGGTACATTTGCCAGCTGGCAGCTTGAACCGATGAAGAAAGAATACTTCCTTTGGTTCGTACTGCTGTCATCGGGTGTGTTCGGTTTCTTTATTTCAACCGATATGTTCACCATGTTCATGTTCTACGAAGTGGCATTGATACCTATGTACCTTCTCATTGGTGTATGGGGAACAGGCGCGAAGGAATATTCAGCCATGAAGCTTACCCTTATGTTGATGGGTGGTTCAGGCTTGCTTATCTTCGGTTTCCTCGGTATCTACTACTTCAGTGGTGGTTCTACGATGGACGTTATCGAGTTGGCAAAGATGCACGCAATGTCGAAAGATATTCAAAACATCTTCTTCCCATTCGTATTCATCGGCTTTGGTATCCTCGGTGCGTTGTTCCCATTCCACACATGGTCGCCCGACGGTCACGCTTCAGCCCCTACAGCCGTGTCAATGCTCCACGCAGGTGTATTGATGAAGTTGGGAGGGTACGGCTGTTTGCGCATTGCCATGTTCATTATGCCTGACGCGCTCGAGATGTGGGCACCCGTTTTCCTCGTCCTCACAACGGTTTCAGTGGTTTACGGTGCGCTCTCTGCCTGTGTTCAGACCGACTTGAAGTACATTAACGCCTACTCTTCAGTTTCTCACTGTGGTATGGTGCTCTTCGCTTTGGTTATGACAACGCAGACCGCTATCACAGGTGCAATCCTCCAAATGCTTTCACACGGTTTGATGACTGCATTATTCTTCGCCCTTATCGGTATGATTTACGGACGTACACACACACGTGACGTTCGCGAGCTTGCCGGTTTGATGAAGATTATGCCGTTCCTGAGCGTATGTTATGTGATTGCCGGTCTTGCCAATCTCGGTCTGCCGGGCTTGAGTGGTTTCATTGCCGAAATGACAATCTTCGTCGGTTCATTCCAGAACAACGATGTATTCCACCGTACATTGACTATCATTGCCTGCTCCTCGATTGTGATTACAGCAGTCTATATCCTGCGTCTGGTAGGTAAGATTCTATACGGTACCTGTACCAATAAACATCACCTCACACTGACTGATGCGACGTGGGACGAGCGTGTAGCCGTTATCTGCCTCATCGCCTGTGTAGCGGGATTGGGTATGGCTCCTTTCTGGATAAGCCACATGATTGGTGAAAGTGTATTGCCGGTTGTCTCACAACTAATCCCATAAGCCGGAATCTGTAATTAATAACTAGTAATTTGTAATTAACAATATGGATTATTCACAATTTCTACATATGCGAGAAGAGCTGTCGCTCGTAGTTGTCCTGCTACTACTGTTTTTGGCCGACCTCTTCATGAGCCCGGACGCACACAAAAATGATGGGAAAGCACGACTGAACACAATGCTACCTGTCATTCTGATGGCGGTCCATACAGCTATCAACCTGATTCCGGGAACTGCCGCCGACGTATTCGGTGGTATGTATCACTATGTCCCCATGCATACGGTTGTCAAGTCAATCCTGAATATAGGTACGTTGATTGTCTTTCTGATGGCACACGAATGGATGAAACGTGAGGACACCGCCTTTAAACAAGGAGAATTCTATGTATTGACACTCTCCACCTTGTTTGGTATGTATCTCATGATTTCCGCCGGACATTTCCTGATGTTCTTTATCGGACTGGAAACAGCTTCTATTCCTATGGCTGCCCTGATTGCTTTCGACAAATACCGCCACAATTCTTCCGAAGCCGGTGCCAAGTATATCCTTACGGCACTTTTCTCCAGTGCGTTGCTGTTGTTCGGCCTGTCAATGATTTACGGTTCTGCCGGAACATTGTACTTCGATGATCTTCCCGCACACATCGACGGAAATCCCCTGCAAATCATGGCATTCGTATTCTTCTTTACGGGTATGGCGTTCAAACTGTCCCTCGTTCCGTTCCACCTCTGGACAGCTGACGTTTACGAAGGCGCTCCAAGCACGGTTACAGCTTATCTGAGTGTTATTTCAAAAGGCTCGGCAGCATTCGTGTTATTGGCTATCCTGATTAAAGTATTCGCCCCGATGATCGATGATTGGCAAGAGGTACTTTATTGGGTAACTATCGCTTCTATCACGATTGCCAACATATTCGCTATCCGCCAGCAGAATCTGAAACGCCTCATGGCATTCTCCAGTATCTCACAAGCCGGATATATCATGTTGGGCGTCATCGGAGGCACAGCACAGGGAATGACAGCATTGGTATATTACGTACTGGTATATGCAGCCGCCAACCTTGGTGTATTTGCCGTTATTACTATCGTAGCACTGCGCAGCCAGAAGTTTACACTCGAAGATTACGCAGGACTTTATAAGACGAATCCGAAGATAGCGCTCCTAATGACCTTGTCCTTATTCTCATTGGCAGGTATCCCGCCATTTGCCGGATTCTTCTCGAAGTTCTTTATCTTCATGGCTGCCTTCGATGCAGGTTTCCACTTGCTGGTATTCATTGCACTGGTGAATACAGTTATCTCACTGTATTACTACCTGCTGATTGTGAAAGCAATGTATATCACTCCTTCCGATAATCCGATTCCTACTTTCCGCAGCGACCGTTGTACCAAATGGGGACTGGCGCTTTGTACGTTGGGCATTATCGGACTGGGTATAGCAAGCATCGTATATCAGTCTATTGATAAATTCTCGTTCGGAATATAATTGAAAAGAAAAAAGTTATCCCCGTCTCCAGTCTGCATTTATTGTGACAATAGAGACGGGGATAAAAATTATTAGAGGGTGTACACTCATTCCGCCACAATCACCCCCGGCAGTCTGAACCAGAACCGTGAGCCTTTGCCCGGTTCGGAATCAACTCCTATCCGCCCGCCAAGTTGTTCTATGATACTTTGGCAGATAGCAAGTCCCAATCCCGTGCCGGGCACAAAAGAGTTGAGTTTGACGAAACGTTCAAAGATATGCAACTGCTGTTCCTTATCAATCCCTATTCCCGTATCCTGCACATAGAATTCCAGTTCTTCCCCCTTCATCTGATAGCCTACACGGATACTTCCCTGCGAAGTAAACTTAATCGCATTGTTTACAAAGTTAGAGATTACCTGATGCAGACGATTACGGTCGCTAATGAGATGGTATTGCGGAAGATTAGAATCGAACACCAACGCTACTCCTTCGCTCACTTTCATTTCCATAGAACGGACAATATTCTCGCACAGCAAATTCACATTTACATCTCCGTAAGTAAAATCAAACGTACCGGCTTCAATTTTCGAGAGATCCAGTATGTCCGTAATTAGTTGCAACAACAGTTCATTGTTGTTACGGACAATCTTGACATATTCCTTCCGTTCCTCAATATCTTCCGCCTCAACCAACAAATCCGAGAAGCCGACAATGGCATTCAGCGGAGTACGGATTTCATGGCTCATATTAGCGAGGAAAGCACTTTTCAGACGGCCTGCCATTTCTGCCCTGTCACGTGCCAGAATCAGTTCCGCTTCCGTCTCTTTCAGTTCCGTGATGTCGTAGTTGATACCTATGATTTCAATTTCATTCTCCTCGGGCCTGTAATTAGTCACCATAATATTAGAACGCACCCAGTTCCACTGGTCTATGGTTCCCACGCGACGAACACGCATTTCTTTCTGAAAATGGCGTCTGTTGCCCTTCTTCACTTCCTCATAGAAGTCGAGAATATATCGGCGATCATCCGGATGCACGTGGCGGTAGATACCAACAACTTCGCTCAACGGCGTATCTTCCTCCTCTCCCACATTCTTATACCATTGTTTAATGGCATATCCTTTCCGACTCATAAGGTTCAGCTTGGCATACCCCACTTTGGCATAATCGGAAATCAACAGGAAGAAATTCTCGAAGTCGCGGATGCGGTTTATGGCATCAATACGTTCGGTATTATCAATGTTAATCAATATATATCCGCTGAAGTTCCCTTCATTGTCATATAACTTAGTAACTTTCGTATACAGCTCTATTATATCCGAACGGTTCGTCAGATAATATCCTTCGGCACGCCGGAAAGAGTAGTTAAGACGGAAATCCACCAAATCTTCATTCCGCACACGGTCGCGGATTTGCTGAGGGACATTCGGATTTTCAAAAAAGTTCACTCCGATTACTTCCGATTTATTTACCACTCCGAATATTTCCAGATTCATGTTGTTCATATCAACCAGATAGCCGTCCTTGTCGTAGATTTCTACACCGGCCGGGATATTGGCAAATATATTCTGGAACAGTTTTTCGCTACGGTCCATTGCTCGATTGGCTTTCACTGCCTGCGTAGTGTCGAGGAACAAAGCAACCACTTCATCTTCCTCCGGCGAATAGACAATCCAGTGAGTATAAATGCCCGTCTTGGCAACATAATCATCTCCTTCCTTATACGTGTTACCTTGCATTACACCTACCAGAAGCTCCAGTTTCGAAACATAGTCAGGATGTATCTTCGAGGCAGGACATCCCATATATTCTTTTATCGAACTACCGAAAAATTTAACAACTAAACTATTTCCGTCCGTCACCTTATAATCGCAAGGCCGATTCTGCTCATCACGGATTATCGACAAGCGCAAATACCCCATAGGCATGAAACGGAACAAATTATTCAGAAAGACCTGTTCGCGGATAACCTTATCCTTTGCTTTGCGCAACTCGATACAAATACTTATAATATTGGCAAGTGAAGAAAACCATTGATAGTCTTCATTACTCCATTCGTGATAAGTCTTAACCAGATCAATGCCCATATATCCCCAAATATGGTCGCCCGCCCTTAAAGGAGTCACCATGATTGACAAGATGCCTTGTGCATTGAGGAAACGATATTCGTCTTCCGCTTCCTCTGGCAACTGGTTCAACGAATTCAACAGAATAGGCGTACCGGAAAGAATCTGCTTGCTCCACCATTTTGCCTGGTCAATAGGAAGATTCTGCTGACTGTCTTTTTCCGACGATACCCCTTCGGAAACGACCTCGTATATACAACTCTGGTGAGTGTGATTTTCGTCATATTCGAAAATATAGACACGACCTTCCCCGTAGTAAAGATTCAGAATGTCGTTCAATATCTCCATGACACAAGAGTCTACTTCTTCATCGTGAAGGAAACGGAGCAAAGACTGGGAGATAAAACTCTGACGACGAAGCAGACTGTTCACCCTTCTCAAAGCGTCTCTTTGTTCTGACTCCTTAGGGGCTTCCACCCGTTGAATGACACCGAAGGATTTATCACCGCCATTGGTTCCCGTACCTTTCTCACGATGAGCCAGGCGGGTATGCAACCAAATCTCACCATACCGGGAACGGACGGGAAAAGTCTGTTCATAAAAGTTCCGATGAATATTCGCGTTTGCACGAAATTCCTGAATGATTTGCTCACGATAATCTTCACGTATCAACTTTTGGAAATCTTGAAAAGAAATGGTATCCCCCTCCAATCCGAGGAGTTCACATAGAAAATCCGAACACAAATAATGCCCTGCCGCAAAATCCGCTTCCCACCATCCAATTTGGGCTAGAGAAGACATCTTAATATACCGCTCGTAGTCTGTTTGCATATTTTATTTATCATAGGATAACAAGGAACAAATATACGAAAAAGAAAATCAGACCGATTATATAATATACGAAATAATTGCTAATAACAGAGGAATTGACAAGGAGAAACCAAATATAAAAAAGATGTGCCATAACTCAAAGGTACCTCAATCGTAACCTTATTAAGTTATGACACACCTCTCATGTCTTTCTGAAAAACAGACTTCGAGCAGTCAAGAATCAGAGGGAGGAGAAATTATATCCCGTCCAGGTGAACAGAGAAACGTCCGTACCTGTGTTGCCTGCCGGTTCGGCAAAGGTATTCAATGTACCGTTCAGTTTCTTTCCTGTCAGGTTCAGTGAGTTTGTAATGCTGACACTGGAATCTGCATTACCTGCACCCTTGCTATCGCTCATATCAATCAGGTCGATTGAACCGCCCGTACCCTTTACCAATGCGTTGACGATAGCAGCTTTCGCACCACGACGAATCTTTATCACATCCTGCATACGGTCTACGTTGTCTGCCTTATCAGCTGCATTATTCACAATCGTCATGTTTTCCACGCGGAAATCAGACTGACGCAGATGGGTAGGATACAAGCCGTCGAGATTACCGTCCGCTTCAATGCCGCGCGGATCTGCTTCCGTGCTGGTATAACCGTTTTCCCATACGCCATAGCAGTTTTTCAGCGTACCGCTATATCCTTGTGTGAAGTCGAACATATCATCATCCGGATTTACAGCCAGAAGATTGGTTACGTTCACCGTTCCGCCGAAGAACTCGATTGCGTCATCGGCACTTTCGAGCACATAGATATTTTCTATCTTTGTACCGCTACCCACACCATTCAGTGTCAGACCGTTGTGTTCGATATCGGCAGTGGAACGGGCTCCGGCATAACAGATCTGCACGTAAGTCAATGAACCGGAGTTATCATCATCTACATTGCCTCCATATTTAAAACTGTTGTCGATTTCCGTCAAGCCCGTATCGCTCTTATCGGCGTTCTGACCGGAGATAGGAGCCTTACCATTGATAATGATACCACCCCAGTAGCCGGAAACGGGTGAAGTGGTGTTGGCAGTAAAGATGACCGGCTTGTCTGCCGTACCATCAGCGTAGAGTTTACCGCCCTGTGCTACTAAAAGATAGCTGCTGAAACCTTCACGAGCTTTAATCGTTGTTCCGGCAGGGATATTTAGGCGGCCACCGTCGGCTACGATTACCGTTCCGTTCAGGATATATTCTTTAGATTCCAGCGTCTGTTCGCCGGTCAGTGTTCCGGACAGGATGTTGTCGCCCACTACGATAGAGCTACCTGTGCCCTCTCCGTTTCCACCATTACCGTTTCCATTACCTTCTCCGTCACTGTCACTGCTACATGCAGCCAACGTAAGTGCAGTTGCCATAGCGGCACACGTCATAAAGTTCACAAACAATCTTTTCATTTTGCTTCAATAATTAGTTAATAATTCTATTCAGTAATCAGTTAATAATCAAGTTCTGTAATCAATTATCTTATTCTATTTCTATTGCCGGGACTTAGAATGTGCACGACACTCCCAGGCTGATGTTTATTCCTTTTTTATAATCGCCGAGCACTACCTTTTCGCCACTCTCATTGGCTTTGCGACTCAATTTATGGGAAGGATTCAGCAGGTTGCGAGCTTTCAGGTTGAGGGAGATATATTTGTTCAACCGGGCCTGCGAGACGAAGTCGAGTGTGACAAGTCCCCGTTCCATGATGTCCTGATATCCTTGCGTTCCAATCGTATAAATCTTATCGCTCACATAATTAAGAACCAGCGTATTGACAAAACTGCGTTCGTCTCGGGTGAAATGGTGAGAAAGGTCGAAGTTGGCAATCCACGGGGCAGCTCCTTCCAGTTGCGAACCGGTGGTGACGGTTGCCAAAGGCATCTTCGCATTGGTGTAAATGTAGGAACCGTTCAGTCCGAAGGAGAGTTTGTTCATGCCGTTCGCAGCACTGCTCAACGGACGGACAAACAGGTTTTTACGTATTTCCACCTCTACTCCGGCAACTGTTGCACGATCCGAAATATTCTCGTATGAGAGATATCCACCGGCACTGGCCACTTCAATGCGGGAGATCGGATCTTTGATATGTTTATAGAAAGCTGTCAGCGAAACGAGTTCCGTCGGGCTGGGATTGAAGTCCCATTTGAGGTCGAAGTTATAGTTGTCCGAGGGTTTCAGATTCGGATTTCCCTGACTGTTGAAATTCACGCCTACATAGCGGTAAGGAGATATTTCTTTGGCTTGCGGCAGCGTATAGGTCTTGCTTGCCCCCAAGCGGAGGGAATGTTTCTCATTCAGATTATATTTCAGATTGAGGCTGGGCAGGAAATAGTCTTTCCGGATGGTGTTGCTTCCTTCGGAACCGCCTCTATTCACATTATAATCTACATTGATATCTACATAATCATACTTCAACCCCAAGTTTACAATCCAACGCGGGGTAAACTGATAAGTAGCTTCGGCGTATGCCGAATGGATATTCTTGGTGACAGTATACTTGTCCACATTCTTCTGAATCTTGAACCAGCCGGAAGATAAGTTGTCCCGATTATAGTAATCATCAAGCGAGAAACCATCCAGCGAAGGGAAGTCGGAAGCATGTTCCACGGTCAGGTTGTATTCCGTAGCCTTGAAACTGTCGTCTACAAATCTGCCTGTATAGCCGAGGCGGATATTGGAGATTTCTTCCATATCGTCTTTCAAGCGGTAGACCAAGCCTGCTTTTACATTAATATCATCTTCGTCCAGTGCGGAGAAGTAGCGTTGTTGAGAGTTTCCCCGAAGCAGGGTGTATCCGTTTTCCGCTTTCGTGATATTGTTGATGCGGCGGTCCGGCTCGTATCCTTTCACCATATTGTAGGAAGCACCGGCATCCAGACTTAATGATTTGGTCAGTCCCCAATTGGTCAACAACTGATTGACGATTAAAAGGTTATCATTAGATTGCTGACGGCGGGTCAATCCCAAGTTATCGTAATCATCGCTAAAGATAGAATTCTTGCCGGTGTAGTCGCCTACCGACTGCGTGCCGGCGTGTATCATCATCAAGTTATAGCTGACGTGGTGACGGTTGTTCATATCGTAGTCCACGTTGGCCAGTAGCAGTTGGCTGATATTCTCGGCATATTTTTTTCCCTGCATATCTTTATAGATTGTGCCGCTGGTAGTGGTATTGCGTATCACCTCGTCCGTATACTGATAATCTGTTGTATGTCCGGCGGTCAGGAAGAAAGAAAGCGGATTCTTGTCCTTACCTATATAGAAACGTTTTCCGCCGGAAATGCTGTAACTCCGGTTTATCTGGAGATGTTTTTCGGTAGGGTCGAGTTTATTCTTAAATCCCCAAGTGTTTTCGTCGGCAGGTTCGGTGCGGTTGGCAAAACCCATAAAGTCCACCCCGTCCATTTTGAGGAAATCGGCTGTCAAGGTTTGCGTGTTCAGTCCGCCGGAAATGCCGATACCGAAGTTTCCGCCACCTATCAGTTCTTTGGAGACGATGTCGATCGTTGCGCCGCCGACATCACTGCTGCCGCCTGCGTTGAAGGCTTTGTTGACACCTACGGACTGTATGACGTCCGTTCCGAAAAAGTCGAGAGAGATATTCTTATATTCAGGGTCTTCGGAAGGAAGGGAGAAGCCGTTGAAGGTGGTTGCATTATAGCGGTCGCCCAGTCCGCGGACAAAGACGTTCTTCACTCCGTCTTGTTTGGATACTCCTGATACTTTGGTTACGGCGCCTTCCGCATCGGAAACACCTTTGCGCGAAAGTTCCTTCACCCCTACGGACTGCACTGCAATGACGGCTTTCTGCTGTTCGAGCAGCAGCATATTTTCATTCTCACGATTCTTCTTTGCTACGACTACCACATCGGCAAGTTCCTGTGCATCCGTTTCCAGTTCCAGATTCAGTATCACCAGTTTGCCGTTCTCCACACGGACCTTGCGACGAACCTCGGTCTTGTATCCTACATATTTTATTTCAATATCATACATACCTTCCAACACACCACCGGCATTTAACTCAAAATTACCGTCCATATCAGTGACGGCTCCGGCCTGAGTGCCTATCAGACGAATCGTTGCTCCGATTAAAGGCTCCTTGGAAAGTTTGTCTTTCACAGCTCCTTTCACCTTGATATTAGCAGCCAGCGAAGAAAGTACACACAGCATACAAAAAAAGGCTGCAACGGAAAATCTTAAAAGAAATAGTTTTTTCATCGAACTTTGCTCTACGTTTTAAATCCGTGGGCAAAGGTAGGGGGTGGGTGTTACAACAGTAATACGGAGAAGATACAATCGGTTGAAAGATAGGTTGCAAGATTATTACACGACAGACAAGCTCAGTGCCGGGATATGCCACCGGCCTGTCACAACTGTGACATCGGCTTGGCACAACTGTGACACCACGATGGCACAACTGTGACAAGCCGGTGGCACAAGCCCCCACTCAGAACATCTCCAGAAAGCTTGCGAACAACTAATGGAAGAGATGTACGGACCTTAAACCAGCTTCTTCTTTTTCCGGTAGTTCTCACGAAATTCTTTAGGAGAGCAAGCCTTCTTCTTTTTGAAGATCCGGTTGAAGTTGGAAAGATTATTGAATCCGCACTCATAGCAGATTTCGGCTATTGACATGGTAGAATCCACCAACAGGCGGGAAGCAAAACCAAGACGTATATCAATGATATAGTCGGAGAGATTCTTACCAGTCCGCAGTTTGAAGAACCGACTGAAGGACACATCCGTCATTCCAACCATAGCTGCCAACTGCCCCAGGCGAATCTCCTCCTGATAATGGGCATTGATATACTCCTGCACCTTTTGCACACGGCGGCTGTCCGAATGAATATCTATCTTGGCAAAAGACGAACTGGACAATGTGCGGGCTTCTTCTTCAAAAAGGGAGAGTTCGTAGAGAATCGTCATAAACTTGATTACTGCATAGAATCCCTGTTTCTCAGAAGCAAGTGTATCGAGCAACGGATATATTTTAAGAATGGCGGACATCGGGAAACAAAGTCCTTTCTGCGCCTTATCCAACATCCGGCGGATAGAGTCAAACTGGTTCTTATTGATAAAGCTCTTGAAGAACAGGTCGGAAGAGAATTGGATGGTGATCTCCCGTATCTCTTTGGAGCGGCATTCATTCTGTTCCCATACGTGTTCCAAGTCTTTGCCCGTAATCAGAACCAGATCATAATCTCCTATCACTTCGGAGGAATCTCCCACTACACGCCTGACTCCGGCGGCCT
>OGXX01003359.1_pt1 | contig 13451 bp, 10 predicted proteins | sample 1576301 | NCBI WGS metagenome assembly OGXX01 (sample SAMEA3541469, study PRJEB24748) | human gut metagenome | biome: human gut; feature: human-associated habitat; material: faeces | place: China | collected 2012
ACTCCGGTAATCTTTTCGTTACGGGTAGTGAAAAGGGGAGCAAAATATATTGCTTTTCGATAAACATATACTACCCGTAGCGATGAAATGAGCGCCATCTACTTGGGGAGGCACTACCCGTAGCAGAAGAGGCACTACCCGTAGCAGGGGCGGACAACGGCGGTCGTCTTCGGTTGCGGGTAACAGGGGCGTCGATCACTAGATGGTGCAGTTCGGCGGCTATGCTCAGATATATGCATGTGATCACCGGCAGATTCAAGGGAGTGCCGCTCGCCACGCCGCGCGCGGAGACACGGCCGACGACCGACCGCACCAAGGAGGCGCTGTTCTCACGCCTCGAATCGCATGGGCTGCTGCAGGACGCGCGTGTGCTCGATTTGTTCGGCGGCACCGGCGCGCTCGGCATCGAGGCGCTGAGCCGCGGCGCGCGCGAACTCGTCACGGTGGAATCATCCGCGCAGGCGGCGCAGCTCATCGCGCAGACACTCACCGCGCTGCGCCGGCATGCCGGTTGGGAAAAGGGGATGAGCGCGCGCGTCGTACACGCGAAAGCGGAGCGGTACGCGGCGAAAGCGAAGCCGGGCGAGCCTTTTGATTTGGTGTTGATCGACCCGCCGTACGCGTTCTCCACAGCCGACTGCGAGCGCCTGCTCTGCGATCTGACCGCGCGCGGGCTTGTGGCGCGCTTCGGCGTGATCGTGCTCGAACGCTCCACGCGCACCGCGCCGCCTGCAGCCCCGGCCGGCTGGGTCATGGCCGACCGCCGTGACTACGGCGAGACGGCCGTCTACACGTTCTGTTCGCAGGAATACGAGCAGATTGTGCGGGAACAGTCAGGGAAATAATCAGCTGATGCGGCGCGGGTGATCGCCAGAGACTTCCCAGCCGAGCTCGATCAGCGTCTTGCGGTCCGCCTTGCTCAGCGCATGGCAGTCGAGCTGCGCGATGAGGTCGGGGCGGATGCGGTCGGTCTTTTTCAGCGCCTCGTCGCGGCGGAACCGGTCGACCTTGGCATGGTCGCCGGAAAGCAACACGGCCGGCACGTCCAGGCCGCGCCAACTGGCGGGCTTCGTGTACTGGTTGTGTTCGAGCAGTGCATTGCCGCCGGTGTACGACTCCTCGATAATTGAATCGGGATTGCCCATGAAGCCCGGCAGCAGGCGCGTGATCGCCTCGAGCATCACCGACACGGCCACTTCGCCGCCGTTGAGCACGTAATCGCCGATCGAGTATTCGCGCACGTCCACGCCGCGCTCGCGGTAGTAGGCGGGGATGCGCGCGTCGTATCCCTCGTAGCGGCCGCAACCGAACACGAGATGCTGTGCGTGCGAAAGCTCGGTCGCGTCCTGCTGCGTGAAGAGTGGGGCGGAGGGATTGGGGAAGATGAGGATCGGGCGGTCTGGGGACTCAGTGTGCATGCCAAGCAGTTCGTCGAGGCACTCTGCCCAGACGGCCGGCTTCATGACCATGCCCGCGCCGCCGCCGACAGGGGTGTCGTCCACGGACTGGTGCACGTCGTGCGTCCAGTCGCGCAGATTGTGCGCGTGCACGCTGATGAGCCCCTTGCTCTTTGCCTTGCCGAGCAGGCTCAGGTCGAGCACGTCGAAGTATTCGGGGAAGACCGAAACGATGTCGATGTCCATGGCAGTCCTTTGAGAAATTGCAGCGCGCACCTTTTTCAGGCTTGGAAAAAAGTGGAAGGAGTTTGAGGGGAAAATGGTGATTTGTGCGCGCTGGAGCGCGCACAAATCACCACGCCCCGAAAAAAGTGGAAGATCAACCCCCGGGGATCAGGCCACCGGGCGGGTCAATCGTCAGATACCCCTCCTCAAGGTCGATGTCCGGCACCAGATCGATCACAAATGGTACGAGTGCCGTCGTCTCATCGCCCACGGGCTGTGCGAGGCGGATCTTGAGCAGCCATTGCGCGCCCTCGATCATGTCCACAACCTTGCCGAGCACGCGGCCGTCGGCCTTCAGACGTGCCTCGAGGCCCACGAGGTCCTTGGGGTAGAATTCGTCGTCTTCCAGCTCCCACGGTTCACCGTACAGCACGGTGCCGTTGAGCTCCTCGGCGGCGTTGCGGTCGTCCACGCCTTCGAGTTTGAGGTACCAGCGGTTTTTGAACGTGCGTGCACGTTCCACAGTGTAGGTCACAGAGCCGTCGCGGTTGAACAGCTCGGCGCCGGGGGCGAACCGCTCTTCGGGTTCGTCCGTGAAGATGCGCACGGTCACTTCGCCCTTGAGCCCCTGTGCGCGGCCGATACGACAGACCCTCAACAACTCGGGCTGTTGAGGGTCTGCAGGAAGTTCACCACTCACCTACGCACATCCATGATGTCGACGCGCACCTTGTGGTCGGCCATGGCCTGCACCACGGTGCGGATCGCGTTGGCGGTGCGGCCGTTGCGGCCAATCACGCGGCCAATGTCTTCAGGATTCACGCGTACGCGAATGAGTTCCCCGCGCGCATTCTCATGGGACTTGACCGAAACGTCGTCGGGAAAATCGACGATGTTCTTAATCAGATGTTCCACGGCTTGAGCAAGCATGATCAGATCACACTGCTTCCGGTGCGGACTCTTCGGCGTCTGCGAACTCGACCTTTTCGTCGGCCTTCTGCTCGTCGGCGGCGTCGGCATCGGTCGCGTTCTCGTTCGCCTTGATCTCGGCTTCGGCCTTGGCGGCCTTGAGCTTCTGGGCCTTGGTGTCGGCCTCTTCGATCAGCGTGGCGGCGTCCTTCTTCGGGGCGACGGTCTTCAGGGTGCCTTCGGCGCCCTTGAGGCCCTTGAACTTCTGCCAATCACCGGTGATCTTGAGCAGGTTGAGCACCTGTTCGGTCGGCTGGGCGCCAACGCCGAGCCAGTACTGGGCGCGCTCGGAGTTGATTTCGATGGTCGAAGGCTGGGTGTTCGGGTTGTACAGGCCGATCTCCTCGATCGCCTTGCCGTCGCGCTTTGCGCGCGAATCCATGACGACCACGCGGTAGACCGCGTAGAACTTCTTGCCCATGCGCTTGAGACGAATCTTGGTTGCCAAAATGGCTCTCCTTGGTAACTAGGGGTGTGCGCCATCCCGTGCCGTGTGGGGCACAGCCCGGCCGGTGCACGTGTTCCTTGGCCACACGGTAGTAGAGGGCCCCGCATGGTCAAATAACCCATACAGTATACAATCCGCCATGGAAAACTGTCTGACATCCGCTCCATCCAGCAGAGATTTGTCATGGTTGCGGCCGCCCTGCATGACTTTTGTCAGAAGAGGGCAGAGCGCCGTCATGCTGTGGGCAATGGGCGGCAATGGCCGGGCGGCGGGGCCGGTTATAATCGCAAGCGGTAGATACCGTACAAGGCAAGGGAGTCTGCATGTTCATTCCGCGGTATTACGAGGATCTCAACACGTTGCATGTGGGCTGCGAGCCGAACCGCTCGTACTTCATCCCCGCGTCGCGCCCCCTCGACACGACGCTCGACAACCGCCTTGACTCCGACCGCCTGCAGCTGCTCAGCGGCGACTGGCAGTTCCGCTACTACGGCAGCATCCACGACCTCGACGCCGAGGTGACCGCCGCCGACGCCGCGTATGCCCCGCGTTTCTTCGACGTGGACTTCGACACCGCCGCCGACTATGCCACGCTGCCCGTGCCGAGTGTGTGGCAGATGCACGGCTACGACCACAACCAATACACGAACACGCGCTACCCGTTCCCGCTCGACCCGCCGTACGTGCCCGCGGACAATCCCTGCGCCGTCTACCGCCGCACATTCGACTACACACCGAGCGAAGCCGCCCCGCGCGCCTACCTCAACTTCGAGGGCGTGGACAGCTGTTTCTATGTGTGGCTCAACGGCGAGTTCATCGGCTATTCGCAGGTCTCGCACTCCACGAGCGAATTCGACGTGACCGAGCACATCGCGCCCGGCGAAAACACGCTCGTGGTGCTCGTGCTCAAATGGTGCGACGGCAGCTATCTCGAAGATCAGGACAAACTGCGCATGAGCGGCATCTTCCGCGATGTCTATCTGCTCACGCGTCCCGAGCGCATGATTCGCGACTACTTTGTGCACACGAGCATCGAATTCGGGCCCGACGACGAGCCCGCCAGCGCGCACATCTCCATCGACTTCGCGCGCGGCGGGGCCGGCCTGCCCGACTGGATCGACGTGACCGTGCTCAGCGCCGGGGGCGAACCGGTGGCGCATGCCCGCGCGGTGCCCGCGGCGTGCATGCCCGACGGTTCATTCCCCGCGCACGCCAAGGCGCAGCTCACGCTCGACGCGCCGCGACTGTGGAATCCGGAGCGCCCGTATTGCTACCGGCTCGCCATCGAGACGCCGGATGAGGCGATCACGCAGCTGCTCACCATCAGCGACCTGCGCGCAGTGTCGCACGACGGCGTGCACCGCGTGGTGGAGCTCAACCGCAAGCCGATCGTGATTCACGGCATGAACCGGCACGACAGCGACCCGCGCACCGGCTACGCGATCAGCGCCGAGCAGTTCATGGAAGACCTGCTCCTGATGAAACAGCACAATGTGAACGGTGTGCGCACAAGCCACTACCCGAACGCGCCGCACTTCTACGACGCGTTCGAGCAGCTCGGGTTCCTGGTGATCGACGAAGCCGACCTTGAGGCGCACGGCGCGAACGACGCCTACCATCCGGCGAGCGGCGTGCCGCAGGAGGACTGGAAGCGCGCCGCGCAGCTGTGGAACGAGCGGATTGCCGACAACGAGGACTTCGCGCCGGCGATCATCGACCGCGTGCAGCGCTGCGTGGAGCGCGACAAGAACCACGGGTGCGTGCTGTTCTGGTCGATGGGCAACGAAGGCGCGTTCGGCGTGGGGTTCGAGCGCGCGCTCGCGTGGACCAAGCGCTACGATTCGCGGCGCCTGACGCATTACGAAAGCGCGCGGTACGTGGAGTCCGGCGGGCATGATGCGCATGACTACGGCAACCTCGACGTGCACAGCCGCATGTACCCGAGCATCGCCGAGATCGACGCGTACTTTGCCGAAGGCCCGGCCAGCGCCGCCGCGAACCCAGACGGCGCGCTCGGCGAGAACGGGCAGGCCGCCGGCGGCGAGGTCAAACCGTATGTGCTGTGCGAATTCTGCCACGCGATGGGCAATGGCCCGGGCGACCTGGAGGATTATTTCCAGGCGATTCAACGCCACCCCGGGCTTGTGGGCGGCTATGTGTGGGAATGGTGCGACCACGCGGTCGACGCCGGCCGCACACCGCAGGGGCGGCGCGAATACCTGTACGGCGGCGACTTCGGTGACTACCCGAACGACGGCAATTTCTGCGTGGACGGCATGGTTGCGCCCGACCGCACACCGCATTCCGGCCTCGACGAGTTCAAGAACGTGTTCCGCCCCGCGCGCGTGGAAGATTTCACTCTCACCGGCGGCGACAGTCAGGCCGCGTCCGTCACGCTGCGCAATCACCTCGATTTCACGCCGCTCGGCGCGGAGGTCATGCTGATGTGGGAACTCTACGCGGACGGTGTGATGCAGGCGTACCGCCTGTGCGACGACGAGCTCACACAGCAGGCGATGATGATCGCGCCGCATGACGCCGGCCGTGTACCGCTCATCGGCCTGCCGCCGCTCGTGCGCGACGGCAAGGTCACGCTTGTGCTGCGGTATGTGACGCGCGAGGCGCGCTGGGGCATGGACCCGCTGTTCGAACTCGGCTTCGACGAGGTCGATGTGCCGGTCGTGGGCGGCGCGTGCAACCAGTGGGTGCGCCAACAGCACGAGGAGATGCTCGCCGGCGACGAGCGCGGCGCCGCGATCCAGGTGCAGCGCGCGGGCGCGTCGATTGTGCTCACAGGCGTGGATTGGCGGTATGTGCTCGACACGCGCACCGGATTGTTCCGTGAGCTGAGCTACCGCAATCACCAGCTGCTCACCGAGCCGATGAGCCTGAGCATCTGGCGTGCGCCGACAGACAACGACCGCTACGTGCGCGAGGAATGGGAGCGCGCGCAATACCACCATGCGTCGGCGCGCGCGTACAGCGTCTCGGCGCGCGCGGTCGCGTCGAGCGGCATCGCGCAGGCGGACGCCGAGCCGCGCGAATCCGACGAGCAGGGCGCGCACCTGTCGATCAACGCCGTCGAGCTGCGCTGCGCGATGGCCGCGGTGGCGCCGGTCGTGCAGCCGATCGCGCGCATGCAGACCACGTGGACCGTGCACGCGGACGGCTCGATTGCCCTGCGGATGGACGTGGAGCGCGACACCGAGTTCCCGTTCCTGCCGCGCTTCGGCATCCGCATGATGCTGCCGCGCGCCATGCGCAACGTGGTGTATTGCGGTTACGGGCCGGGCGAAAGCTACGTCGACAAGCACCGCGCCTGCTGGCACGGCATGTTCGAAGGCACGCCGCCTACGCTCGGCGAGCGCGAGATCCGCCCGCAGGAGAACGGCAACCGGCACGACTGCGATTGGGCGAGCGTGGCGGGCGACGGCGTGGCGCTCATCGTGCTGCGCGGCGACGGCGTGCAGCCTGCGCGCGCGTTCGACTTCCAGGCGATCGACTACACGGCCGAGGAGATGACGCACGCCGCGCACGACTTCGAACTCGAGCCGGCCGGCGCGACCGTGGTGAGCGTGGACTACATGCAGTCGGGCATCGGGTCGAACAGCTGCGGGCCTGAGTTGCTGCCGCAGTACCGGCTCGACGAGCCCGAGTTCCGCTTCGCCGTCACGCTGCGTCCGCAGAGCGCATGAGCCTAACGCTGTGCCTGCTCGCGCGCCTTCTTCTTGGGCAGCGGAGGCAATGATTCGGGCCAGGTCTCGCGGGCGGCCGCGTTCACTGGTTCGTGTTTGTCTTGCAGGGTGAGCGTGGCGGCGAGCGCCATGTGGTCAGATCCGTCGATGTGCACGGCCTGTACGTCGCTCGCGTGCAGATGGTCGGTGAAGATCACATGGTCGATCACAATGCGCGGCCACGGCAGCCATGTGGGGTAGGTGGGGTGCAACCCCTTCGCCTCGTCGAGCGCGGCGTCATGGAAGCCGCTCGCGAGCAGTTTACGGAGGCTCGGGTGCGGGATGCTCGAATTGAGGTCGCCGAGGATCACTGTGATCGTCTCATGCGCAGGGGCGTCTGGGGCGGCCAGATTCTGCTGCGGGTGGGCGAGCGCACCTAGGCCGATGATGCCTTCGGACCATTCGCGGCAGCCGCGCTGGGGCGATTTGGGGTGTGCGGAGGCGAACGTGATGTCGCGCATCGGCGAGACCTGCAGCGTGACGGCGGGCACATCGGCGGCGGGAATCGCCACACCGGTGGGTGTGCTTTGCGCGGGTTCGACGCGCAGCCACACGCCGTTGAAGCCGCCATTGTCGCTTGCCTGCGGGTCGCCGAGCTGGCGGTAGGGCAGGAGCTCGGCGAGGCCGGCGGCGTCGAGCTGGCGCACCAGGTCTTCGGTCAGCTCCTGCAGGGCGAGCACGGCCACGTCTTCGTCACGCACCATGCGCACGATCTCGGCGGCGTTGGCGTGGCCGAAGCGGCAGTTGAGCGTGAGCACACGGAAGCGGCCGTCGTGGGCGTCGTCGAGGCGGGGTGTGCCTTGTGTGGTCTGGGTATGCGACTGCGCTTCGCGGGCTTTGCGCTCGGCGATCTTGCGGGCGATGGCCTCGCCGGTGTTCGGCGACTTCAGGTCGTTGAGCCAGTATGCGGTCTTGCGCATGAGCGAAGCGATGAGGCCCGCGGCGCAGCATGCGGCGAATCCCCATTCGTGCATGCACAGGCCGGCGATGCCAAGGGCGGCGAACGCAATCCACAGCATGGGGGTGAGGGCGATCAGGTACGGCAGCGGGCTGTGGCCGTCCCAGCCGGCTGGCAGTTCGGTGAGCGCAAGCCACAGCAGGCAGATAATCAGGATGATCCACAGTGCGATGAGCATGGAGGTCCTTTCGACTGATGGATGGAGTGGGCGGTTTTGCCTAAGCATATGCGGCCAACAAGCATGTGACCACGTGGGTTTTCGCCGTTTACGTCACTGCATTCGCTGTTTTGGCCACTTTTCTGCTGTATTTGTGACGTAAACGGCGAAAACAGTGACCAAAACAGCGAAAATCTTGGGCAATCGCACGCAGGATGGGGCTGGTGGCCGGCGGTCGCAGGGGCTGGTGGCCAGCGGTGGAGGCTACTGGCCAGCAGCAAAGGCTGCGCGGCGCCACCTGACTGGTTGGCGGCGTCGCGCAGAGGGGTCAGCCAAGGAGGCCGCTTAGGCCGCCACCTAGGTTCGGCGGGATTTCGCCACCGAAGGCGTCCTGCAGGCCTTCCGGCAGCTGCGGGGTGTCCTGCTTTTTCGCGAACGCCGAACCCCCTGAGCTCGGCTTGCCCGAAAGACGTGCGCGCAACGCCTGCTCTTCGGCCTCGCGTTTCATCGGATTGCCCGACTTGGAGCCGCCCTTCTTGCCTTTCTTGCCTTTTTTGCCTTTCTTGCCGCCGCCGGGGCCACCCATGCCCGGGAATCCGCCCATGCCGGCCTTGTTGCTCATGCGCTTCATCATCTTCGCCGCCTGCTCGAAGCGCTGCAGCAGCGCATTGACCGCGGAGACGGTGACGCCCGAACCATACGCGATGCGCGCACGGCGCGAACCGTCGATGATCTTCGGGTCGCGGCGTTCTTCCGGCGTCATCGAGCGGATGATCGCCTCGGTGCGGTCGATCTCGCGCTCGTCGAACTGCTCGAGTTCCTTGCGGTGCTGCGCCATGCCCGGAATCATGCCGAGCAGCGACTTCATCGAGCCGAGCTTGCGCACCTGCTGCAGCTGGGCCAAGAAGTCGTCCAGCCCGAAGCTGCCTTCCGCCATCTTCGCGGCGGCCTCGCGCGTCTGCTCCTCATCGAATTCGCGCTGCGCCTGCTCGATGAGCGTGAGGATGTCGCCCATGTCGAGGATGCGCGAGGCCATGCGGTCGGGGTGGAACACCTCGAAGTCCTTGAGGCCTTCGCCGTTCGATGCGAACAGGATCGGCTTGCCGGTCACCGACGCCACCGAAAGCGCCGCGCCACCACGGGCGTCGCCATCGAGCTTGGAGAGCACAACGCCTGTGAAGTCCACGCCTTCGTCGAACGCCTGGGCGGTGCGCACGGCGTCCTGGCCGATCATCGCGTCGATCACGAACAGGATCTCGTTCGGCTGCACGGCGTCGCGGATGTCGCGCGCCTGCTGCATCAGTGTCTCGTCCACGCCGAGTCGGCCGGCGGTATCGATGATCACCGTGTCGTACAGCTTCTGCCGCGCGTATTCAATCGAGTCGCGTGCCACCTTCACCGGGTCGCCGGTGGTCTCGCCCGGAGCGGAAACGGCGTCGCCGCCCGTGGACTGCACGCCCTTCTTCGGCGCGTAGACCGGCACGCCGGCGCGCTCGCCGACCACCTCGAGCTGCGTCACCGCGTTCGGACGCTGCAGATCGGCCGCCACGAGCAGTGGCGTGTGCCCGGAATCCTTGAGCCAGTAGCCGAGCTTGCCTGCGAGCGTCGTCTTGCCGGCGCCCTGCAGACCCGCGAGCATGATGATCGTGGGCGGGTTCTTCGCGAAGTTGAGCGGGCGATCGACGCCCTGGCCCAGGATGTCGGTGAGCTCGTCATTGACGATCTTCACCACCTGCTGCGCCGGATTGAGCGCTTCGGAGACCTCGGCGCCGAGCGCGCGGTCGCGTACGCGCGCGGTGAACGAGCGCACCACGTCGAGTGAGACGTCGGCGTCGAGCAACGCGCGGCGGATTTCGCGGATCGTGCCGTCGATGTCCGCTTCGGAAAGCTTGCCTTTGCTCTTGAGATGCTTGAACGCATTCGAGAGCCTGTCTGTAAGAGAACTAAATGCTGCCATAATGAGCCAATTCTAGCCGTTGCGTGGGAAAAGGGGCGGGATTGTGTGGGGGCTGTGAGGCATGCTGTTTTTGTCTGCGCATAACCGCGCGCGGCGGCTAAGCTGAATACGTTGAGTGCCTAGCGAAGGAGTGTGCGCATGCATCAGAAGAAAATCGAGCAGCAGGCGTTGAAGGTGGGCATCGTCGTCAATGTCGTCATGGTGCTCGCCGGGTTCTTCGTGTTCTTCCTCACCGGCCTCAAGGCCATGTTCCTCGACGCCTCGTTCACGGTGATCTCGGTGATCTCCGGCGGCGTCGCCGCGTATCTGTCCAAGAAGACAGTGCGCGTGAGCGACCGGTTCCCCAACGGCATGTTCGCACTCGAGCCGATCTACGCGATCTGCAAATCGATCTTCACGATCTGCCTGCTGCTGTTCTCGTTCCTCGACGTGCTGCGCGTGGCGATCGACTATTTCGCGTACGGTGAGGGCGAGCGGCTCAGCTTCGGCCCGGTGATCATCTACCAGATCGCGGCCGTGGCGGTGTGCCTCGTGCTCGTGGGGTATTACCGCGCGCGCAACCGGTCAATCGGCAACGCGAGCCTCATGCTCAAAGCGGAGGCGAACGGCACGTGGATTGACGGCATGATCTCGCTCGGCATTGGCATTGTGGCGGTGCTGCTGTACTTCCTTCCCAGTGGCACGCCGTTTGATTTTCTGCACTACACCGGCGATTTCTTCATCACCACGATCATTGTGCTGCTCACGATCAAGGAGCCGGTCACGGTGCTGCGCGACGCGTTTGTGGAGCTCGTCGGCGGCACACATGACGACGAGGAGATCTCCGGTTTTGTGACGCGCGAAGTCGAGACACATCTGCCGGAGGGCATCCAGATGGAGAAGATCCACGTGTTCAAGACTGGCATGAACTTCGATGTGGACATCTTCATCGGCAGCACCAAGGGCACCGTGCAGATGGAGGAGCTCGTGGGGGCGCGCCAGACGATCGAACAGGCGTTGGAGCCGAAGCTGCACATCGTCAACGTGGATTTCGTGTTCGAGTAGGCGGCGCGCGACTGTATTTATGGCTGTTGGTGGCTAGGTGCTAGATGCCAACAGCCTTTTTGTGCGCCCACATGGCTGTATGTGGCTAGCCGCTAGCCGCCAATGGTCATAAGTGGTGGGCTGTGATGGATGTGCGTGGCTAGCCACTAGCCACGCACGTCCATCACCGCGGTCCATTGCGGCTGTATGTTGCTAGTCGGTAGACGCATACAGCCATTTTCGTCGAGCATTACGGCTGTATGTTGCTAGCCGGTAGCCATCGACGGCTATGGCAGTGCGCTGTAAGGCTTCTGCGTCGGATGCTGGCCGCACACGCCATGCCATCCACAGCCGGCTCGTTCTCTGCTACTACTGGTAGTGCTTCGCCTGCTACGGGCAGTGGAAAACGGCCTAAAACATGTTGTATGTCGACAAACATGCACTACCCGTAGCTCAGGAGGCACTACCCGTAGCGAGCGGTGGGGCCGTACCGGTTGGTGCCCATGGCATGACTACCCCGTAGCCGGGGAAGCACTGCCCGTAGCGGGGGGCTTTGCAGTCCCATCTGGGTACTTTCTTGAAGCACAAATCATTTGTACAAATATTTTGTATAATGAGGTTGTGTGAAAGGAGAAGCGATGACGGAACAGCGAATGAAAGTGGATGACGGTCCGGCGCCTGCGGAGTCGGAGGAGGCGCTCAAGTGCATGGCTCATCCAGCCCGCATGCGGCTGCTCGGCGCACTGCGGGTCGGTGGCGTGCAGACGGTCGGGGAGCTCAGCGCCGCCACCGGTGAGGCGCCGGGCGCGGTGAGTTACCACCTTGCGCAGCTCGCGAAAGTCGGGCTTGTCGCAAAAGCGGCGTCGCCAGATGGAGACAAACGCAAAAGCTACTGGAAATCCTGCCATCACGCGACAAATGTACAGCCAGACAGTGCGGATGCAGACGTCATCGACGCGTTCAGCCGCACGGCGGCGCTCACTTATCAAATGGCGTATGAGCGGTTCCTCGACGTGCTGCCCACGCTGCCGCAGGAGTGGGCGCAGACGTGCGGTGCGAACGACCGCGTGCTGAGGCTCACCGCGGAGGAGACGCGCGCGATGGTGGAAGACCTCAACGCGGTGATGCATAAATGGGAGCAGTTGAGCGACGCCCGCAGGGCGGCTGCTGGACGTGGCACTGGCGCCGCCGCAGACAAGGAGACCGCCGTCGAACCGGTCGCCGTGGTGCAGCAGGTGTTCCGATGGGTGCCGTGACCGAGACGTCCGCCGCGCGCCGCTCGTTCTGGCGCGCGCCGAATTACGCCGCTTGGTTCACCGCGGACACGGCATCCGCCGCGGGTGGGTCGCTGCGTGCGCTCGCCGTGAGCCTTGCCGGATACGCGGTCTCCGGGTCGACGGCCGCCGCAGGCTGGCTCGGCACTGCCGCGCTCATCGCGCAGCAGGCGGCGAGCGTGTTCGGCGGCACGTTCGTCGACCGCCATGAGCGCCGTACGCTGATCGTCGTCAACGCGGCGGTCGGTGTATGCGCATGGGGGAGTGTGGCGGCGCTGCTCGCGGCGCGCATGCTCACCTACCCGCTGCTGCTCGTGATTGCCACGCTTGGTTCTGCGGTCAGCGGCTTTCTTGGTAGTGCGACCGACGCGATGCTCCGCTCGATCATCGGCGTACGCGACTATCCGAAAGCGCTCAGTCTCAACCGCGGGCGAGACGCGACGATCAACATCGTCGGCAATCCCGTCGGCGGATTCCTCTACGGCGTCGCGCCTTGGCTGCCGTTCCTCGTGACGGCGTGCCTGTATGCGCTTTCCGGTGCGGCCGCGCGCCGCATTCGCGCGCCGCGTAAGGCGCATGCGCCCACCGCGCGGCCGTCGTTCTTCGGTGACTTTGTGAGTGGATGGTCGTGGTCGTTGCACAAACCGCTGCTCGTGACGGTCATAATCGCGGCCGCGGTCCTCAATTACGGTATCAACGGCGTCGAATATGCGATTCAGTTGCATCTGATGCAGCTCAACACGAGCGCGACGCTCATCGGCGCGATTGGCAGTGGCATCGCCGCGATGATGCTCGTCGGCGCGTTCGCCGCCGCGCGGTTGAGCGACCGCGTGCCGGTCGGTGGCTGCATCTGCGTCAGTTTCGTGTTTCTGTGCGTGTGCGTGGCGCCGATGCTGCTCGCGTACGGGCCTGTCGTATCGGATGGCGCGTCGTATGCGCTTGTATTCGTTGCGAATGCGGTGATGGGCCTGCCGTTCCCGATCATCGACGCGCTACTGCTCGGCTTCGTGTATGCCAAGGCGCCAACGTCGATGCAGGGCAGAATCGCCGTTTCGCTCACCGTGCCTGCGCAGGCACTCTCGGCGTTCTCCAGCGCGAGCGCCGGCGTACTGCTGCCTGTGCTCGGCTTCCGCGGCACCATTGCGGTGTTCCTGGCGACGCTTGCGCTGTCCACCGTGATGGTGCTGTGCAGTGCGCGCATCCGCCGCATCCCGCGCGCCGACGGCTGGGATACGGTTCTCTCGGTTGTCGAGGATGCTTCGCTGCTCGAGGGCGCGTACTACTGCGCCGGCTACTCGAAGAACGACAC